>OKWS01000136.1_pt1 | contig 33847 bp, 51 predicted proteins | sample 1607061 | NCBI WGS metagenome assembly OKWS01 (sample SAMN07501040, study PRJEB24779) | human gut metagenome | isolation source: stool | host: human infant | place: USA: Pittsburgh, PA | reverse complement strand
TCTCATGTGAGGCCCGTTACTTACCATGTTCCAGTAATTCTTCCGATTTGTACCCTCAGCACATTGCTGGAGTCCCGGACACTAATTGTCTGATTGGTTTGTTTCATTGCTCCCTCTCCAGCTGTGGAGCCGTAGTTTTCAAACGTCCCTGACTTATCCAGTTTCCACCCGACGGAACCAGCAACGTAGTTATTTGACTGAATGTAGCTTCCTATTTTGGCATTGCTGATGGTACCGTCCTGGATGAACGTATCCCGGATGAAGGTCTGTCCGTTCTGGATAACGAACGGCAACGATACAGCCCCACCAGCCTGCGCCATTACCGCGAAACGGTCAGCCACAAACAGCACCTGTGATTGCATGCCGGACGGCGTATTCTGAACACCAATGCCCATTCCTGCTGCGTACTGATTGCCATTTGAATCAATAGCTACCTTGATGCTGTACATCGCATTCAGGTTGTTATTGATGTCGGCTGATACCTGGCTGTTCTGGACAATAGCCGCCGACTGACCGTTAACCGTGACCTTAAGCGAATTAATTTGCGTAGCAGACGCCTGGGTGAAGTCAGAAAGTGTCTTCGACAGGTCAGTGACATTCGCCGTGTTCCCGCCGGTGCTGGAATCCAAAACGCGCAATGACTCAGCGACAGCTTTACTGGCGTCGGCCATCACATTGTCTACTCGATCGATACTGGCTTTGTTATCTCCATATTGGACGCTCAGGAGGTTGCGCTGGTTAACCTGCGCGAGCGTACTGGTGATCAGCGCGATAGCATTGTTCTGAATGCCGCCGCTGGCAGTATCTGTCCTTGCTCCCAGTTCCTCCAGACGGGATGCCATTGAGGAATCGAGGTCCGTGACAACCTGGCTAAGGTCAGTGATTGATGCTGTATTCTGAGCACCTACAGCAGCTGCTGAATCAGCTTTGTCAGATGCGACCTGAGTGGCAGCCGTCAATTGACTTACCGCAGAAGCGCGAGCTTCAGTTTCCGTTGCTAACGCCTGGCGAACATCAGTAATACCCGCTTCATTCTGGTCAGTTTTCGCCTCAAGACGAGTAACATCCGTGACGCGTGCCTCCGTCTCAGTGGCGATCACCTCCCGGAGCTGTTCGAAGGTCGCAGAGTTAGCGCCCTGCTGGGCTGTCTGCCGCACGACAACATCAGCAATAGCAAGCGCGTTGCCGATGATTGCTTCTGCTGTCTGCTTATTCGATCCAACCGCCGCTGCAAGACCGTTTGCATTCTCTTTGATTGCATCAGCCAGTTCTGCGAACTTTTCACTGCTCTCCACCGCGCTCTCGATCAGGTCTTTGAACGTATCAGTCTCTTTAATCTCCTCCAGGATTGCATTGGTGATATCGCTAAAGTCATCCGTTGGCTTTCCTGAAGCCTCAACAAAATCAGAAACCCCGAACGCGTTGCGTGTCCGGACATAAACGTAATAGACGTGGTCAAACTTGAGCTTTTGAATGGTCCACTGGTTCCCCCTTCCGAGGAATTGAGTTTTGTTCTCAATATCATCGGTTAATGGGATTGGCGTCTCGCCAGCGTACCAGAACTCAAAAGAGGTATCTGATGTTGCCGTTACAGACATAACTGGCACCAGAGTGGCCTGTAATGGTCCGGGTATCCACTGAACGGAGTTAGGAGCCTTTGGCGCGCCTATAATAAGACTCACCTGAGTTTCGGCGCCTTTCATCCCGTTTTCATTGCGCCCACGAACGCCGAGCGTGTAGCTACCGGCAGCAAGGCCGTAAAACTCATACCGGAACTGGTCAGTTTCGTACTGAGATACCAGCTTCCCATCAGCACTGTAGATGTACAGCTCAAACACCAGTTTTTTAGTAGTGGTTGCCGTCTCCCACGTTGCTGTAACCTGGACGGTCTCGGTGTTTGTGTTCAGGATTCGCAGGTTTTCCACGTTAGGCACGCGGTAGCCGTTCAGCGTATCGCTGGGAACTTCAAACACTGCACCCTCGTCAACGATGGCCTGTTTGTTGGGGTCGTGCAATGAGGCCGTTATGCTGTATACGGAGTTGTTTTCCGTTTCGGCAACGCTCAGTATCCGGAAAAGGCGAATCGCAACGCTTGCGGTTGAAATGGCAAATACAGTTCCCGCCCTCACCCATTCAGGTTCGTTTTTGAGTGTGACGTTGTTTCCGTTAACGCCATCAATCTCATAGCGAGAGAACTTTCCGTCCCTCCCCATAATCGACATAGTGGAGCCGTCCGTTACTACCGAGGAATCAACCGCGTCAACCGTTATCACCCTCCCGGAATGAGAAACAATTCTCCCCCCGAGGCGAGTTCCTGCGTAGTCATTATCCATGACCTCAACGATATCACCCGGCGTGAAGTGGATAGCATCGCGTGCCATCTGGAAAGACAGTCTGCTGCTTTCACGCTTTGCTGTTTCCAGCAGCCATTTACCTGCCCGCCATGCCTGTCCGCGAGAGGTGCAGCCAAACGCCTCCAGAGTGGTTTCGTTGTAGTTCCCTTTGGCTATCATCTCATCGTCGGAAACGTACTCTTTCACCTGCTCCCATCCGTTGTCGGGGTCAGTCCAGGACACTACAACCGCATTGTATTTCTCTGAACGCTTTACAGAGCTTCGTTTGAACTCGCCATTCACAACGTTGGCGTTCGTGATTGTCGCAATCGGATCCTGTGGAGCGTCCAGCATTACGGACAGGCGCAGGCCGTCCCACAGCGCAATGCCACGGAACATGCTCGCTATCTTGTCGAGAATGTCTCGCGCACTCGCCTGCTCTGTGATGTAGGCGTTGAGCGTCATGCGTGGCTCTTTGCCGCCATACCCATCATCTACAAGCTGATCGCAATATTGCGACAGAATGTAGAGTGCGCCATCGTCAACATCGATGTATCCGGCGCGTTTCGCCAGGCCAAATCGGGTGTTTTTCGCCAGCTCACGGAACAGCCACGCCGGGTTGTTAGTCCATGCCTTTTTGAAGCCCCCCGTCCACAGCCCGGAGTAAGTTCTGGCAATTGGCTCGTAGTTATCCGGTACGTCAACGATCAGCCCGCGAAGATGATATGTGCGGCTCGGCGTGTCGGTGTACTGGTCACGGTCGATGACTGAGCCGGCAACAGCAGAGAACGGATAGCTAAGGTTGTCGTCTGTGATCTCGCTGTAGCTGTTCCAAACAGTCCCGTTTGACAGCAAATCGCTGCTGCTGTCAGGCGTAATGCGGCGAACGCGGATATCAAACGGTTTGGTGTCGGGGGCATCAATGACGTGCGCCTCAAGGTACTCGCCAGAGATTTTCCCTGTAATCGTCACCGTCTTCTCCATGACCCAGCCCGACGAGCCAGTTCTGGTCTCGATAACCATCGTTACAGAGGTGTTTTTCTGGTTACCCTTGGAGTCCTGCTCCATGAGCCCGGTGACGCCGATGTTAAAACGAACGCGGGTCACGTCCTGATCTGTCACGGTTCTAACCAGCGGGGTATCGTAAGTGACCTCAGTGTTAACAATGGTCGTCGCTTCGATTGCAGAGAAGCCGTTGATTGGCTCCTGAGTTTCCGATCCAGGTCGCCAGGCAACACTAATGCCGTTCACGTTGACATTACCGTTCGAGTCAGTGATAGGCGTCTTATTCAGCTTGAATGAAGACAGGTGATCCTGATCCACCGGGCCCGCGATTGGCCCCTCAGATATCAGATCCAGTACCCGATAGAATTGTTTTGATTTGAGGTTATCGTCGAGTAGTTTTGGGGTTGATGCTTTACCGCCACCTGAAGACATAGCGCCACCTTAGCTGATTGATTCTTCCCAGTCGGAATTATTAGATGTGTCTATCCCGAGACTTATTACGTTGCTGCCGACCTCCATCTCGCCGAGGAGTATGGGGACAGGATGCCCCTGTCCGACCCTGTTTTCTGCACTGGTAAACGAGTTATTCGTGAGGGTGTTTGTTTCGGCCGCTTCCGCTGAAGTTTTGCTTTTCATGTTCCGGGACATGTAGATGGAGTAAGCAACCGAGGCGGCAGACAGCACCAGTGAGGCAATGAGAACTATCGTACTGGTCTCAAGTCCCGCCCCCTCAATCACCGGGACAAACAGCACTACAGAGCCATCCTTCAGGCGCCGATCCATGTGCCACTGCACCGAAGACGTTTCAACATCCTCACCCGCCACTCGCATTCTTACTCTGGCGTTCAGGAATGCTTTTTTGAACTCATGATTCTGAGCAAGCAAAAGACGAATGCCCTGGGCAGGGGTATCAACGCTCAGCTCGACTTTGCGGAAATGTCGGCGTAAATGCCCTGCAAATTTAAAGATGAGCACTGTTCATGTCTCCATATGGAATGCATCTGCTTAACGTATGCCGGGCGCATTTGCTCTCTCCGGCTTAAATGCCCTGAGCAATCGTGGTGAAGAACCATATTGTCATCGAGCAGAATCATTGCGTGGCAAGGGTCAGCTCCGGGGAATGGTTGCCTGATTATTACGTCACCTGGCAGCGCTTCTCCCGGCGATACCTGATTGAAGCCATTGCGCGACATGTTGTTCAGATAAAGGTTCTCCCCTCTCAGCCACCAGCCATTCGTCCTTTCGAAGTCAGGGAGGTCAATGCCACACAGGTGATACGCATCACGGAATAGCGTGTAACAATCAGTTACTCCGTGCTCGAACCGCCTCCCCAAAAAGTAATCCACCGGCCTGAACGTTCTGATTTTCCCGTTACAGGCCAGCACCCATGGAAGGCCCGATGCAACCTGGCATTTACGGTCGGCGCCGGACAGAACCGGGCTGTTCATTGGGTGAGAGTGGAATACCGCAGTCACCTCTCCAGCCTCCTCGGCCGCCAGCCACTCATCATCACTGATTCGGAAGTGCTTTCCAGGCTCCGGGTGAACATTCCGACAGCGGAACAACTGCCCGCCATCCAGGATTAAGCCGCACACCTCATCCTGCGACGATGCCGCATAATCGAGTAATTCCTGCATCATGAAACCTTCTGAGAGCCGGGGAAGCTGCTGATTGGCATTGGTTCCGGTCGTGGATAACGGAAGCGGCAGCCGCTACGGCGGTGAGAGCATTTGTCCTTCGCCGGGTCAGTGGTTGGGTTGTCGCGCTCGTCTGCAACAGGGGGGCCGTCATAGCCGCACCCAACACCCCGATACTGCCACTGACATACGTCTGCAAGGATAGTTCGCGCCGGGATGATGGCGTTATCGCAGTCAATCGGCGTCGCCAGCGTGTAAGTGACCTGCTCGAACGTCTCTTCCGTCATCTCCTCAACAACGTAGCGGGAAACCGCTTCCTGCGTCGGATCTGCGTCAGGGTTGCCATTGGGGAAGTTCACCGCGTCCAGGTATTTCACCGGAACCTGACGGCGGGTGATCACCACCCCAAGCATGTCGTCGAAGCCATGGTTTATGCCCGTCAGTAAACCCGTGACGTTCGCCACCACCATTGTTGGCCGGGCATATGTGCCTTCGTTCTTTGACTCGAACCCTTCGACTGCTATCGGGTATGCCTGATACTGATTCCCCTTCCAGATCACATTTCCGTAATATCCATTGGTGCCGGAATGGAACCGGATAAGGTCTCCGCCAAAGGGTTGCAGGTCGGCTTCGAACAGGTCGATAAACGCGCCTACTCCGGCGTCGACGCTATCAATAATCATACTGGCTGGTATGTCGCGCACGGCAAACTCCCATAAAAAAAGCCACCAAGTGGTGGCTACTGTTTGAATATCAGGATGTTGCTTACTGATAACCCTGGTTAACGTGTAAGCTCAGCCCGTCAGTGGTGGGACACTGATTCACGCAAAGAGGAGGAATGGCTGAATAACTCTTCGAAGGAAAAAGGATGATCACCAAAGTAAAAATCAAGTTTATTTCCCCTATTGATGGATCGGTATCAGATACCCCCACGGAGCATGCAATTCCCGTAGTTCCATTGACAGTATGGCCAAGTAGCCCAAAAGATATAAACGTTTATAAACCAAATGGATTGAAGGCTGGTGCCTACGCACTTATAGATACCGGAGCAGATATTTGCTATGTGGATTCAGACTTTGCTGACGATTTAAAACTCCCAATCGCGGAAAAAACAACTGTGAGCGGAGCCACCTCAACAATAGAAACTACAGTTCGGCATGCGGTAATATCGTTCACTGAGGACGAAAGAGTTTTTTCAACAGAATTGACTTCAGTGCCATTGGTAAGTAACGGGAGAAAATTCCAAGTCGTTTTCGGAATGCAACTAATTAAAATGGGCGCCCTTACGATGGATTTTTCCAATCAAGTATTTGAGTTAACATTTTTTAACTAACCCCCCAGGGATACCTCCCTCTTTTGCAAGACTGGATAAGGGCATTGCTTTTGCTGTTTTCCTAGAATCGGTACCAGAATTGAGTTGCGATTTAATATCTTTTAATTCGCTCTCAATTCTCTTTACACGTTCAGCTAAAGTCATAACTGTCTCCCGCCTTTCGGCTTATCGTGGTACTTGTTCAAAAGTGGCCGTCAGTTCAAACAGCGGCCCGGTCTTTGTCATATTCCAGGATCGGCAGACAAACAGCGCCTGCACTCCGGTATCTGATGGCGTCCAGTAGAAGGATTCAACCGCGCCACGTGCTTTTAGGAACGCCTCAGCATCCTTGGCAGAATTACTCCGGCAGACACCGCCTACCCCCCTGAAGGTCAGGGAGTATTTATCCATTAGCGGATTGATACCTTTAACCTGTCGCTGCTCGTAGCTGTCACCAAGCTTAACGACGGCTACATTTGGGGTTCGCTCTACCGAGTAGGCTTTCTGCGGTGTCCATGTGAATGTTTCTGGCATATTTAGGCCTTATAGATTTAATTTTGCACAGTTTTGCATGTTACAATTACGCTTATTTACCCATCAAAATAAGAGGTTAAAATATGGCTGCACCTTCTCATGAATTACTAAATGGACTGGCTGTAAAAACAGTACTCAGCTACGTAATCGCAACGCTCAACGAAGATCAAAAGCAAGCTCTTATGAGGCTTGCGGGAACTCGCTCAATGAATTTTGATGAACTTGAAAGCGACTCAACATCAAAGGAAGAACTTCGAGCGGCAGCTGAGACTGTCAACGACATCATTGAAGATATAGTCAAAACAGGATGTGGTCAGGGTTGAATAATAAAGCGGCTTTTAGCCGCTTATTTTTTCCTACCCTGTAATAGCCCGCCCGGTCTCGTACTTTGGTCCACCATCATTTTCAGCATGTCGTTGCTCCATGCCTTTCGCAGTCTTGCGATATCATCATCACCAATTCCTCCCGTAGTATTTATCGTCAGGTTCATTACAGGATTAAACGACCCACCACCTCCGGCCTTATCAGCAGGAATAATTTTCCCTGACTGGTTCGGGATGAATGCCTGCTGCCCACCTGCTGTCTGGAAGATTTCAGAGCGTCCATCTTCGTTGATGCGGTAGGCATTGCCGGCTGATACCGTGCCGCCGTAGCGGCGACCACCGCTATAACCAACGCTAGCAATGCTGGATATCAGGGAACCGCCTGCTGCTGCGACTTGGGCCATTGCAGCCATATTCCATGGAAACGGCCCAGACGCCATCGCATTAGAAATCGCCAGTTGAAGGTTTAAAGCCGCCTGAGCAGTGGCAAAACCCTTACTGATCGCGAAAAGAGCCTTAAATGCTGTGTTGTTCTTGCCTTTGCTGTTGGCAATAATAGTAGCCAACCCGTCGAATCCCTGAGAAATTCCGTTGAGCATGGTGTTAACCACATCAACCTGCCTCTGGGCTTCCGTTCTGGCTATATTAATGCGCTCATTTGCAGCTTGTTGCTGAATCGCTGTTTTGGCATCCTCGTATTGCTGAGCGCTCAACACACCCATCTGCTGATACTGTTCTAGTGCATCTAGTTTCCGCTGTTCCTGAAGATTTATATTGGCTGCCGGGTCTTGCGCGTCTCCTGTAAAGGCGTCGGGAGTTGTTTTATTGGCCGCAATTTCCTGGTCTGTAAATCGCCTTGCTTGCTCGGCCTGAGCGCGGTTCTTAATGGCCGTTGTCACTTCCCATATGGCTTTTGCCTGCTCTTTGGCCTGAGCTATCTGTTCATTGGTCGCCTTGCTGCCTAACGCCATTACAGCATCATACTGAGCCAGTTCCAGTGAACCATCGGCATACCCAGTGTTCAGGCGAGCCAGTGCATTGCTTTGTCTCTCTAGGGCTTGTTTAGCCGCATCAACAGATGATGAGTGTCTGGAGCTTGCTTTTGCTGCCTTATCTCGTTTTTCTTTTTCTTCTTCCAGCTGAGCATTTATTCTTGACGCCGCAATAAGTTGATCTTTTTGTTCGCGAGTCAGGTCTTGTTGCTCAATCCCGTATTCAATGGCCGCCTGCTTGCCTTTGGTTAGAGCTATTCTCTGCGCCTCAAGTTGCTTGCTAATTCCATCAAAATTAGCCTGTTGCGCCTCTGTTTTTAGCTCATTTAGCGTTCTCTTTAGTGCCTCGCCATTATCATGTGCCTGTTGCATTGCGGCAGCAGCATCGAGAATTCTTTTTTCAAGGTTTGATATGGCGTCTGCGCCATCCTGCGTCGATGGCTTAAGAGCCCTCATGTAATCAACAAGAGAACTTACCGCTTGTGGGGATGGATTTTTAGCAAGCTCAGTTAGCCTTTTACCCAAGCCAAAAGCTGCATCATCAGAAATATCAAACTGACTGGACAGCATAGCAACCGTGTTAACCAACGTCATGGTCGAGGAATTAAATGCTGGGCCTAGTGACGTTGCTTGCTTAATGGCGTCATTGAAATTACTGGCGCTAATCTCCATTAGATCCATGGCACCGCCAAATGCTTTAACATTCGCGACGCCGCCATTCAAACTTCTCCACCAAGATGATTGCTCATCAATTATATTTGTTATTGCCTTGCCAGCGTCCCTGACCGCTATTTCATACTGTTGAATTGCGTTATCTCTTAACTGAGAAGCAAGTGTGGCGTTAGTCGCTGCCAGTCTGGCATAGTCATTAGAAAGCGCAGCCACCCCTTGACTGTTAATAACGACTACTTTGTTGAGCGTCTCCGCTGCTGTCTTTAACTGCTCCATCTCATCTTTTGTTGATCCTAACGCAGCGGACAGAGAACCAATCAAAACAGACCCTAGCGCAATAACGGCACCAAAAACAGCACCTCCTGGGCCAAACGCCCCAGCAAGCTGAGATCCCTGCTGACTAAAGGCTACCAGCGCAGACTGTCCACCCTGCACCTGTACAATGAAGTCCTGAATCTGATAACCAGCCTGTTGCATACCAGATCTCAATCCACCAGATACCGCGCCAGCAGTTTTCGTTACTGTTGTGTTTAGCTTTTCGGCTGACCTATCTGCCTTTTTAAAGCTAGACTCCATGTTGTCGGTAATGCGATCGACTTGCTTATTTGCTTTCAACAGCTGGTCTGTTTCAGCTTTTATGATTATTTCAATTTCACCAACCGTTGTAGCCATAATATTTTCTCCAGACATAAAAAAACCGGCCAATGGCCGGTCATTTACAATGCATCTTTAATTACACCAAGACTCGTAAGAATCGTTAAACACGCCAACTAGTTGTTCGACAATTTTTCTTGAAGTTTCACTTCCAGACAATTGCACTGGGTACTTAGACATTTTAATAAAAGGTGATTCATTGCTATCGACATACACAAATTTCGCCCCTATCTTACTTATATCAGTTTTCCCAGAAACCATGCCACATACAGCGCTACCTCTTTTGTGTCGGTAAACCTTCATTTCTGAAAATGTAACTCCATTGTTTATGTTGAAGTTGGAATCACAGACAGCAATCATTCTTGCCTTAGGCGCTATTTTATTACTGCTCATACTCTGCCATCTTCGGCATTCACCTTGCTTATAATCTTTTGCAAGAGTTCTTTTTACCGATGATTTCGCCTCAGTTAATAACACATCATCACTTTTCTTATCGCATCCTGATAAAAAAACACAGGCAAGCAATATGATCAGTAACTTGTTCACATCGCAGCCCCGCGCTCTTTATGGATGGATATCTCGTTAAGATGCTCAACAACCCTAATACCAAAATCAGTAATCGTGTATGGCTTGGTGAATATATTTATCATCTCAGAAAGATGTTTATGTGGATCGCTTAAAATTGGGTGCTCTGGTGAGTTTTTAGCATTGTAGTGAGACACACCAACGAGAGCAAACACCAACTCTTCAAATACAACACGCTTCGTGACTCCATCATATGTAACTTTATCATCACCAGTTTTATGTTTAAGATAGCGTAAATAGGCAGCAGCAACTTCCTCTGCCAAGCGCTGCAATTGGTCTTGTTCCATGTAGCTTCTCCAGTTTTTTGGTATCAAATGAATCCTACCATCTGTTGACGACGAGGTCAGCAGGAACGACAAAACCCGCCGGAGCGGGTTTGGATTACTTGCAGGCCTCTCGACCTAGGTAGTAAGCAATGGAGTCGCTTACTATTGGCGACATGCTAGGGTCGGCTTTAGAGTTCTTCATCTCTTCCAAGCTCTGACCAGAACCTAAGTATTTAACTTCGTTTGCTTCACAATTGTATATTCGCTGCGAAAATGTAACGCCAGATGACCCTTCTCTTTTTGTCGTGATAGTTCTGAGTGAGCCTTGAGAACCCTTGTCCAGGACTGTGTAAGTTGCTTTCGAGTCAGTTGGCACCTGTATCTGGTATGATGCGGCCAAAGCCGAAAAAGAAAGCAACGAAAAGCCTAAAAGAAATATCTTCTTCATATCCCTATCCCCTTTGGTAAAAGATGAGGGAATCCTAGCAGGGATCGTGGCCAGGGAAAACTCAGCGAGCGCTGGGTTAGAAAATGAGCTTGGCAACTGCCATGGCAAGGCCGGCTATACCAATCATGGTCGCAGCTAACCATTTTGTCTGAGCGGAAATAGATTGGTGTAACTCAGCTCTTAAAGAGGCGACATCTTCTTTGTTTGCATAATTTGATTTTATGACTGCTATATCAGTCCGAATGCCAGCCAGATCATCCTCTAGTTTCTTTACACGCTTCTCTAGCATGTCATCTCCTCCGCTACCTCCGCCACCGTGTTTCGGGAAATCGACTACGTGAATGTTATCTTCCATTCTAATATTCATTGGTCTTCCCCTGCTTCTGACAACTTCTGTTCAACCCACTTCAATACTGGCCACGTTGCAAAGTGCATAGAATACGCACAGTTCTTACATATCAAACGATATTCATATTTTACTAAAGAGTATGATGGTCCTTCTGTATCAAGTTTGACAGGGATGGCATAAATGCTGCTTTCGCACCCATCAGGCCCCACAGTGATTGAACTGGCGTTAGGTATAGAAATATCATCACTCCCACAAATTGGGCATATGACTGTTTTGACGCCGCGTTCGAAGAGATATTCAGAAAATAGCTCAGGAGTAACTTTCTCCAGCCGCCGCTGAAGGGTCAGTTGAAGTTGCATTTGGTGCTGTTTTTCGTCTTCCACGCTGATTCACCACGAAATGGTATTTCCTTAAATTTATCACGCGGGCATGACTTCAAAAACTGTTCATCTATCCATGGCAACGGGAAAACCCGCAGTTAAGCGGGTTATCGCTGCCTACATAATGCCAGGCAAATACATTTGAACTTCATCAGCAACACGATCCCGTGCTGCGTTCAGTAGTTGCTTGCGGCCGCCGGAACCCCATCTGGCCATCTGGCTGGCGCATTGGCTGATCTGCTTGGTTTCAGTATTGATGATGTGGTCAATTTTGTTCAGGCGGGACATGGCACTGATGCCGAGGCGAACCACCGTTCGGAACACCTCATATACTTCAATCTCAAATTCCGGCTTAATCCATGCGGCATAACGGATCGCCAACAGTTCAACACCCCAAACGCCTGGTTCATCCCCACCTTTAATAACATTAAGTGGTTGAATTTGTTCCAGAGTGCTTTTTTGCACTTTGGCTTTTAGTGCTTTTATGAAGCGCTTAACTTGAGCACTACGCAAAAACTGACTTGGGCGCTGCTGTTCTGTTGCCTCTCCGTTTGCCACTGCGGCAGCGTGAAGATCATTGAGGTTGTAGCGCCCTTCGTCATCAACGCGAACGGAAACTCCGTTTACAGATACGGTTGGATAGTGCATGAGGTTTACCTATAGAAAGTGAGCCTGTCACACAGAGATAGCAGCCCAGAGTACAACTAACTCTCAGGCTCGCTTTCTGTAGGCTCTGGGATTATAACGTGCGCGTGTGAAGCGCGGTGGGTTTATTGCGGATGAAAAAAAAGCCCCACGGACGCAGGGCTTATCGTTTCATTTCGTAGGTTGTTAATGCGGCCCATGCCTCTGTGCATCCATTGCCAGCATCTGCTCCGCCCAGTCCATAACCTCGTCGTATTTCTCCTGGGTTGGCACCTTCCCTTTATCCTTCTGCGGGAACTTAGCATTCATGGCAGCCCGGAAGCTGGTCATTGTCATGTTCCAGGCATCAGACTCGCTCATGCCGAGGTGAGCAACAGCGGTGTAGACGAATGACCGTACATCGAATTTGTCACTGTATTCGCCTTTTTTTCCTTCGAAATCCTCCGGCGGCTGATCGCCCATTACGCCATGCAGAATCAGGTGGCGGGCAAGCTGGATAACATCCTCGATTGGGATAACCCCAGGCTTGAACAGCAGCCGTCCTTCTGCGTTCACCGAGTACGAACCAATCACCTCTGCAATATCACCCTCAGAGCAATTCCGTACTACGTTTGCCGCAGATGCTGCCATTTCAGCAAAGCATCGGGCATTGGCCGCCTTCAGGATTTGAGTATCGGAGATTCGGTGTTTCGGGTAATGCCCGGCATGAACCTTCACGAAAGCATCAACAATCTGTTCCGGCGACCCAATACGAGACATGGCGAGGAATGACGGGTTGAGGAATATCTCTTTGCCCCCAGAGCGGACAATGGCCTGGCCGATATCGGTTATTGCTTTCATGAAACCTCTCAAAAAAAATGGGGCCGAAGCCCCTGGTGTCAGGCTGCGTTGACAACAACCGTCGCAGTACCGGATGTGACGGTACCCGCCGTGGTGGATGACACCTGGCAGGTGTATGAGCCAGCATCACCAGCAATCACACTCGCTTTGGTGTACGTTGCGGATGTTGCACCTGAGATATCACTGCCGTTTTTCTGCCACTGGTAAGCCAGCGTAGAACCATCAGAAACCGTCGCGGCAACTGACAGGTTCAGCGCGTCACCTACGGTCAGTGTGCGGTTTTGCGGCTGAGTGGTAATGGTGATTACCGCGCCAACATCACGCACGTCAACCTGACCGGCACTGGACGCTTCGACAGACCAGGTGGCAACGTCGTCGTGCGGCGCCTCATCGCCCCATGATGTCACCATGAACGGCCCTTCGGTGATATCGTTCGGAGAGATGATTTTGAACCACACATACGGCTGGTTGCTGGTCTCTGCTGGCGGGTTGTAGACGTGACGCTTAAGCGCGTTCTGCGCATAAACATCCTCTTTGCGGGTCACACCGTCACCTGAGAACGAAATGTTCTTGTAGGTAACGAGGCTCTCCTGAGTAAATGCAGCGCTCATGTCGCCGGTCGCATCTGCGGTTTCCCACTCTGCATTTACTGTTTTGCCGCGCATCATGCCGAGTCGGCGGTAAGCGCTGGCGGTGGGTTGTACTTCAGGGCATCCAATCGCGTAATAAACGACGACGTCGCGCCCGGTAAAAGCGCCCGATTCACACGCCATAGTGATTTATCTCCGTGTTATCTGGAAATGATGGTTTGAAAGGAAATATCGAAGAGGTAACGCCCTTCTTCGGTCTGGATGGCGGTGATGCCGCCTATTGGCTGCATCGAAATGATGCATTCGGTTTTGTAGTCGTCGATCATCGCCTGGCGTATTGCATCAGCGCGGTCTTCAACATGGTTAATATCGCTGTCGTTCTGACCGGAAAGAACAAGGAATCTGAAATAATCTCGTGTTATAGCCTCATCAGGCTTGCCGCCACCGCCCTGCTGGATGACGAGGTATCTTTCCCCTTCAGTTCCTTCCAGCTCGTTCCAGAAGCGTTTCTGGACGCGATAGCCGACATCAAAACCGTGGGACTGCAACCACGCTCTCAGAGCGTCATACACCTCGCTACGCGTCATACTTTGTATCCTTGCCTGATGATGGCCTTAATCTCGTTGAGGCCGTCGCGCTCAAAGCCTTTGCGGAGAAAGTCCGGCTCGCCGTTAGGGTCCCAGTAATTACCGCTACCGTCAGGCCTTGGCTTGCCCTTGAGCTTGCCCTTTGCAGCATTAACAGCAGCTGCATAATTTGCCGTGTAACCCACTCTGCCTATCATTCCTGAGGGCATGGGTTCGAGCCGCTTGTACTGGCTGTTGATGAGGGTTGACGATTTAACAGGAGTGATTAGAGCAGCATGATTGGCACCGGCATTCATGACCTGATACAGAACCTTCTCCGTGCGTATTCCGGCTATGTCACTCAGCACCCTGCTGGTATTCATCTGGACGCGCTTGATACCTTTAACGGGCATGATTACCTCACGTCAGGATTTTGTAGTCGGGCTCTTCACCGAAAAATGACATATCCCAGTCGGTTACAGCTTTGATGACATTAGCGCCAGCTTTTAGCGGATCTGATAGTGCCGTAGTGTCACCTCTGGCGATGTACCAGTCTCGCTGTGGCATGGTTGCGGTAACGCCATTACGCTTCAGCTCAGTAAAGAAAATCAGGTTCGTGGTGAACTCTTTACCACTGCCATCAACGGCAACTTCATTGTTCGCCGTCCAGGTGCAGTCAATCAGGTATGGGGTGCCGTTTGTCCAGGTGTTGTTCCAGTCGTCATAGACGCGAGGGTAGACAGTGGCGACGTTGGTGTAAGACCAGTTAGCCGTGACTGACACTTTCATCCTCCCACCGGATAACCTCCGGATTCACAGCGGCGACCTTCCGGCACAGCAAATACCATTCCCCGTTACTTTTAACGTAACCCGTGACCCGCCGCCCGCAGTCAGTGATAACCCAGACCTTTACGAAGGGCTCAGGAAGCCTCTGCTTGACCGATATCAACGCCATCATCGACTCCCGTTGCACATGCAGCCACCCCTTGCAATCCAGATGCCAGCGAAAGCGGTGTTAGTCGGATCAGGCGGGATCAGGCTTGTAGCGCATCCATACTTATCTAGTCCCCTCAGAAGCCCCAGAGAGGCTTTCCATCGGTCAGCAAAAGACAGGTACCGAAATGAGCGTGATGCGCCGTTGGGCCCTGTCTGAGAACTGATGTACTTGTCACCCTGCCCCAGCGCCATTAGCCCCAGCAGGTAGGACTGTATTAGCAGAGCGGTTGCGGGAGGGTAATGCGCATCCAGACACTCCTGAATGCTGCCAGCCTGCTCTAAAAGAGCCAGCAGGATGAAATCAGGCAGCGTGATACCGACTGACTCCAGATATTCCTTGGCCTGTACTGTAGTAATCATGCGAGCCTCTGATAAGCCCTCCGAAGAGGGCATAAAAAAACCGCCTTAGAGGCGGCCGTTATTCAGCAGGGAAAAGCTTTTCGAGTTCACCTTCCGGCAACAACTCAGTGAGCTTCTCCAGGCCCAGGTTGCCTTTATGCTCAATGCCCAGCGCATCGAGTCGGGCAATGACTGCCTCTTTGCGCGCTTTGTTGTCAGTGCCAGCGCCCGGGGTTGCAGGTACCAGTTCCGCAGCAGCTTTATCGGACAGCTTGCGCACATGCGGTTTCAGCGACGGATGAACTTTGCCCAGCTCAACAACGTCACCAAGCTCAACGCCGTGCCACGGCTTAACCACTTCGTATTTTTCAGCCATGATTGCTCCTTAAGCCAGGTTAGCGCCGTAGACCACACCGGACAGGCCTTCGCCGTCCTTCTTAATCTGCAAACCTTCTGCGGACATGATCTGGAAGTTGTAGTTGCTCTGCGGCATCAGGCGCGGGAGCGGTACAACGCCCACAGCCATACCTACCAGAGGAGAAATCACATCCTGTCGGCGCTCGTACGCCAGGAATTCGTTACCTTCCAGTGCATAGGTCATCTGGATAGACTTAGCAGGAATAAACTTGCTGATCGCATCCAGCACAGTGCCACTAAGCAGCGCATTAGTACCTGTGTTGATATCCACCAGATACGGCTTAGCCATGTTGGCCCAGACTTCAGGGCTCACCCACAGCTTGTCGTAAGCTGTAACCTTGTTACGGCGGGCAGTGAGGCCAAATGGACCTGTAGGGCCAAAGAACGCCAGTAGCTCAGCCGGTGTAGCGGTGGTGAGATTGATGTTTGCGCCGCCAGCGCCACTACCCAGGTTGATTTTCTGAGTGTTGCGGTGGTTTTTCATACCTTGCGCTGGCAGACCATCAACCACGATGCTGGCATCGCCGTTCAGGTAAAAGTCGACGCGCTTCTTGTGGAATTTACGCATCTTGGCCGACTGAGATTCCAGGGCCAGATCGATGCCGACAGTGCTCAGCCCGGCAGCATGGCGCCAGTTGACTCCGTAACCAGCAGTGAATACCGGGATCGGATCACCATCTGAACCGAATTCGGTGTGGTCGAAGGAATACGGCGACTGACCATCAATGCTGATAGAGACATCATCCGCGATATCGCCGGAAACGTTATACAGCTTTGCTGTTTTTCCAATCGGCAGCACGGTCTGCACACCCATCAGGTCATTGACGATTTCCATGCCAATTTCCTGATCGCGCATCTGGATAATCTGGCGGTCAATTTCGGCCCAGAATTCACGTGTAAAGCCACCGATGGCATTCGCCGCCAGCATTTCATGCGTCATGCGCGTGCGGTACGCGTTGACCATCATGTCATGTTGGGCGTTATAAATGTCACGGTTGGCCCACAGCTCACTCCAGTGCCCTTGCAGTCGACGGTTAGTAGCCAGTGATTCAGCGGTAAAATACATTATTTTTCTCCTGATTAAGCGCCAGCATCTGCAGCGGCTACGGTACCGACGCGCATACGTACGCGGATGAAATCCGTAGTGCTGGATGCGATGGTCGCATCGTCCTGGCTATAGCCAATCACCGAATCGGTGTCTGCAGTAGCTTTGGTAAATTGCCCATTACTACCCAGCTTGATTGGATCGTCTTTGGCATAAGTCCCCGCCACGCACAGCAGCGCCAGCTCGCGCCCCTCTTCTACGTAGTTACCCACTGCGGAGTCGCCGGCTGGCACTGCTTCAGTGATTTTGAGACCCTGATGATAGGCAACATCGATGATGTAGATACGACCGGCCAGCGCAGTTGCCTGCGCAAACTCATTGTCTTCATTGATGACTGCAGCGGTACCGGGCAGCAAGGCTGCGGCAGTAACGCGGGTTTCGGTCTTGTACAGAGACTGACCGTCGATATTAACGCGACGATAACGTGCCATTATTCTGGCTCCTTATTTGAAGTATTCGGCAGGGTTAGGTGCACCGGTTTCTTTCTGCTGCTGCGCATTGTTGGTGCCCAGCGGAGCAGCTTCGCCCAGCGACTTGAACATGGCGTCCAGCGCTTCGCCTGACAGTGCGTTAGCCACGATATCGCCATGGACCTTCGCAACCGCTTCGCGCTTTGTTTTCTCTTCGGCGCGAGAGTTGGCAGTCAGCGTTTCCGCGAGTTGCTTCTGATTGGCCTGCAGCGCATCAACCTTTTCCGCGAGAGGCTTAATAGCCGCTTCAGTATTGGTCGCAACAGCCTGGCCGATCATGCTGCCGATTTGTTCCAGTTCTTCTTTGGTTAAAGGCATGTCGCCCTCCGTTTTGTGGTTTGGTGCAGGCTGTTCCTGCGGTGTGAATAGAGATCTAAATTTGTTAGCGACGACTGCCACCCACGACTCCTGTCGCGCTACTGCGGTGCCGGTATCCTCGAAGGTGATTACTCCGCCCTCAGACTTGTAGCCAAACACCTCAGCGGTGCCGCCGTTGCGGATGATTACCGCTTGCGAGTCAGTGAAGTCAGCAATCCAGGCGTATTCATCCGCGCCCGCCGCAAACTTCGCTTTGGCTGCGCGATCGAGACGCTGTTCGCGCTCCCGGTAGGATTCACCCACCAGCGCTCCAGAGTTAGCCTTGAGCGGTTGAGCCAGATCGGCATTGACCATCAGGCCAACGCCCTGCTCTGGTGTCGCCGCGCCAACCTCATGAAGCAGAATGGCGTCATGGTCCATGCTGTGAATCTTCGCCACCCACTCGGCGCCCGTAGCTCTCTGTTGTTCGGTAGGCTCAAGCTGGTCGAGGAAAGCGGCGACACTGGTATGAATGGGCGGAACGTCATCGCCACGCTCAATAGCTGCAACGCGCTCAAGTAGTTCTCGACCGCCTTCCGACTCTTCAGCTCGAGCCACATCCACCCATTTTTCTACGTAGATACGATTGCCGGACTTCTTAACGTTACGGTTCCACGCGCCTACGTAGCCGACGTTAAGGCCTTCAGGAGAGAAGGCCGACACGAACTGACCGTTAACCTGTGGATGACCCAGCGGCGCGAGCGTGCCTTCCAGGCCCTGATAGTGGGCGTTGATTTCATCTTCTGTGTACAGCCCGCCATTCATGACGACGTTCGCCGGCAGCGTATAGCTCGGCAGCACCAGATGCTCACGACCGTTATGTGTTTCGCGCCGGATAGACTGGCTATTCACCTGCGTGGTGATGTTGACCTGCATAGGCATAGTTATTTCTCCGCCCAGGCGTAACCGCGCGCCTGCATCGATTTATATTCCTGTTTTAGTTTCGTAATGGTGTCCGGGTATTCCGGCTTACCGTCCGCATCCACCAGCACCGACTGCTGGCTGCATTTGCAGTTGATGGAGTTGCCATCCTTGCTGTACCAGTCACGGACCTCTTCATTGGTGTAGAGGTGGGCGTGACGCACTGCATGGGTATGTCGGGTGGTCGATGACAGCGCCGAGATGTGAACCAGAAGGGTCTTAAGGCCGAATAGGTCATTCGCCTCCTGGTCTTCATCCCACTTTGCCCGGCGCAGCGCGGTAGTCACTTCAGTGCGTGCTATACGGTTTGCCCGGCGCTTCTCGATTCCGGTCTGGTCTGTCAGGTTGCGCGCAATCTCCAGCGGATTAAGCCCGCGCCCCACGCCATCAGTCAGCACGCGCGCCATGTCGCGCTTAACGTCAGCGCTCAGCCCCTTCATTTCCTCAAATACACGCGCATGCACCAGCGCCATTCGTTGCTGGTACGGGTCGCTTGCGAGGATGGACGCTAACGACTCACGACCAGCGGCGTACACCGGCGACTGCTGGCTGAGGTTGTAGAACGACTGCCCGGTCCCTTTCTCCGAAGCAAGATCTATGTACTCGTAAAACCACAGGTCGTAATCGCCACCTTCAAGCAGCACCTGATCCACCAGGTAACTGGCATCGTTCAGGATGATGGAGAGTAGCGTTGGGTTTAGCTGGTATTCGTATCTGGCGTTTACTGCGAGGGAGGAAGGTATTTTGTCGAGTGCTGATTTGTACGCTTTGCCAATCTTATTCATCCGCCTGGAGAAGTCTTTCATTGCCCGGCGTTCCAGCGCATCGGCTCCGGTCGGATCCTGATAGTTACGCGGCAGAATTGGTGGCTTCGTCTTTTTCGTCGTCATCCTCTTCTCCTAACGGGAATTCATCGACGTTTTCATAACCGGCTGCCGTGCGAATTTCTTCACGGCTGAATGCCGGATTCTCTCCGCTGCCCTGGAACGTCTGGTTAATCTCTGCCATGGTTTTGGCATTGGCGAGTTTCTCAGTTCCTGTCTGCTCGTTGAGGTCATCCCAGATAACCGTCTTCTCGCTGACAGCATCAATGATGTTCAGGTCGATGAGCTTGTCACTGAAGTCTTCAATTTCGAATGACAGGTCACCGCGGCGTGACTGACAGCGCGCGTTGAAATATTTCTGATCCTCGGTGCTTGCCCTTTCACCCGTCTGCATCCCAACCAGAACTTTCACAGGGATATCAACAGATGCAGCGAAGGTTTGCAGGTTGACGTTATAGGTCGCTGACGGATCCGCTACAGCTGTGACCAGTGGTGCGACTGTAGCCCCTTGGGTTGTCATCAGAACATCGTTACCACGGTTCATTTCCCCGGCAACTTCGTTAAACTTATCCTGCAACTCGTCAATGCTCACGCCATAAAGTGACGCGAGATTGTTGAAGTCGATTTCCTTCTCAAAATTGACATTAAGCTGCCGCGCGGCGTTCTTCAGGAATGACTCACCAGAACCACCCTCGACCTTCTCAAGGCTGACGCAGGCGTTATAGCCAGGCTCAAGGAAGCCAATGGCATCATTCGAGTAGTCGCCCAAGATGAAGACGCGATCAGGATGCACAAAGCGCTGATTCGTCCCGCCATTTGGCAGGCTCTCAACGTATTTCCACTGCTTTGGTTGCCCGTAGTCTGCAGATTTCTGGTCAGTTACCCACTCGCTCACAGTTAACGAACCGGCCCATGCGATCGTTACCTTTTTAAGTGACTTACCGCGAACAACCGGCTGATCCCATACTCTTGAATCGTTGATATGCAGCAGGATGCCAGCATAGCGCCCGACCAGGCGGCGGCGGTCAGCTTCAGCAAAGGCCCGCCATAGGCGCTTTGTGAAAACCTTTTTGGTGTTCTTCTCCCAGATGGTCTCGTCCTTGCTCTCGTCGGCATCGTCACCCTCGATGATTTCCGGGTTAGTCTGCCAGCACTTGCCCACCAGCTTCTCAACTGCACCGTGAGAGATACCACCGCGGCGGTAAAGGGCATAGAGGTTTTCGTAGGTCACCTGCTCAGGGAATCCATACTCGCACCATGCGGAATGGCGCTTATTGTCCAGCCCCATCGTTGGCGCCATCAGTCCCATACGGGCGCGCGCCATCCGCGCATCGTTCAACGCATGGTTGACGGCGAGAGTTAATTTGTCAGTCATGGATTGTCCGTTGGTGGATTTATGGCAATAAAAAAGGCCGCCTGAGCGACCTTAGAAAGAGAATTGGGTTTACAGGCCCTCTTCTTTCATCCGATATTTAAATTCTTGAGCCATCATTTCTGCTTCCGCATACAAAGCGCCCGAATCGCTATCATATGTTGCTTTATCAACAGCTCTTGAGACAAAAACCTTCTTGCCTGTTTCTGGATCAATGTATTCAAATGTTATGACGATTTGTGGACGGCCATCATCTGTATCGAACTGTTCCATATTATCTCCTCATTTTTGTTCAAGAAGATAATCGGCAGGGATAAACCAAAACTTAATTGATTATCTCAATCGTTTTGGAATCATCATCCCTACAGGTTGCGATCCATTCAGTTCTGTCAGTGCGTAAACCATCGCGTCGAGGCGGTCTGGTGATTTCTTCGCAGTGGCTGGGATGTATTCCATCAGCTGATTCTCCAACACGTAGAGATTTCCGTGATTTGCCACTCGGCCCTGCTCGTAGAGCGCCGATATCGGCTCCGCGCGGGCATACTTCCCTTTGCTGGCATGGACACGAATGATGCGACCTTTGAACCCGGCGTTGCGGAGTGTCTCCTCCGCCATGTCTCCACCTTGGTTCGTCTCAATAACTATCGCGTCAGCTTCGTGTTGCTCATAAGCCGATATGGCTTTCTTGGCCCATCCAGCAGGTGAAAATTTACCGCTGTAATCGCCATCCACAGAGAACTGCTTTTTATCACCAGCACCATATGAGCTGGCAGCGACAATACCTGTTTCATCGCTTTCGTCGCTGTTTGTTGCCTGCGGGTCAATGGCTACGACAGTGCGAACCTTGTCGTGATGAATTTGCAACTCGCGCGCCGCACTGATCATCACCTCCGTCCACAGAGCGCCTTCTGCATTAAACCTGCGAGGCTTCTGCATGTACTGGGCTTCTGCGGTGCGCCGGTGCGAGAACAGCGATACACGATGCGATTCATTGTGCTTAAAAGGCCACAGCCAGCCGTCAGGTAAGCCATGGTCAATCGGTATAGCGTGTGAGTTTTCAGGGTACTGCGCCGCATATGGCTGACTATTGTCGATAATCACCGGCAGATTCAGGTGATGCCATTTCTCTCCACTCCCGCCCCGCAGCAGATAGCCACTCAGGTCGTGGTAATGGATCCGCTGCATGATGACAATCATCGGCGTCGTCTCGATCGCCAGTCGTGATTTGATTGTCTCGTTAAAGCGGTTGTTTACTCCGTCGCGGACGATCTCTGAGTAAGCGTCATCTGGCTTAACCGGGTCATCGATAATCAGCGCCCCCTGCCAGCCTGGTTCCATGTGCCCGGCACGAAAGCCGGTAACCTGCCCGGCAGCTGACGACGCATAAACGCCGCCGCCGTGCTCGGTCCACCACATCGCCTTGCTGTCTGCGTCATCGCGCAGCGCCATCGGCCACATCGACTGGTAGGCCTGCGACTTAATCATGCCGCGCGCGGTTGAGGAGTTAAGCAGCGCCAGGTTATGCGAATAGGACAGGTGCATGAAACGGGCCCGGCAGTTCAGCGCCAGCCCTCGTCCCATCATATTGATGGTCGCCAATTCCGTTTTTGTGTACCCAGGCGGGACGTTGATGATCAGGCGCTGAATCTCACCATCAATGACGCGGTCCAGCGTTTGCTGAATCACCTTGTGGTGAGGCGCGACAATCATCTTTCCGCCGGTGCGCTGCTTAAAGAAGTATCGAGCGTAGTAAAGCCCATCCTCTTCGCATTCAACCTTACGGGCAAATGCCCTTTGCTCAGCAGTCGTCATCCTCCATCATCTCCTGCCGTGCGGATTTGTATTCCTCTTTGCTCATGGTGATCGTCTGGATGGCACCACCATTCGGGCCGGAATGTTCAAACTTGTGCTTATTGGTGTAGGCATCGCCGCATTCCTTCGCCGCCTGCTCGATGATCTCTGCCGTAAGCGCGAGGTTCTTCATGCCCTCGGCGCGCGTTGCAATACGGTCGAGAACTCGAAGGCGGTACGCCTTGTTGGCGATCGGAATGTCGGAGATTTCATTCTGGAAGCGTTCGCGGGTGGCATTGAACATGTCCACCCATTTCTGCGCCAGTCCCCTGCCGTTTGCTTTCGTCGGGTCGTGGGATTCGACCTGCTGACGCGTGATGCTCAGGCCAAATTCTTTTTTGACCAGCTCAACCACCTGGGATGGGGTATCGAAGCAGGCAAGGGACTGAACGATGAAGGCTTTGACCTCACCTTTCAGTGTCGCCATGGATTACCTGCCTGTCATAATCAGTCATATTGTTAGGCCAGCTTTAGCATGCACGTCCCGCATGACCTGGCTATATCGATGTGAGCCACTTCTGCTGGCGCATTGGCCGCATCAACGAGCTCCTGTACTTCTTTGCTGGCGCCGTATCGACGTACGACACCAGTGAATTCTTCGACGTCGTGACCGCGCAGTGTAAGCACTGGCTTCCCGGTCTCTTTGTTGAACTTCGGCGCGCCGAAATCATCGGTGGCCTGGGCGATGTGGTAAAGCTCATGCTCAACCAGAGCACAGAACTCAAGGTCACTGCATTGTGAGCAGTAATCAGCCGCCAGCGTGATGATGAACTTCGGGATGCGCCCGAACCATTCATACATCTGCTGTTCCATTCTGGCCTTCTGCCAGCCACCGGCGCGTAGCATTACCTGCTCGGCCTGACCGAGGACTAAGCGCCCTTTCTTCGCGAACGAGTCAGACGCCCACATGAAAGATAGGTCAGCCTCTAACAGGTGTTCATGGTCAGGGTTATAGATGCTTCCGGTGTCGCTGAGGACTTGGCGATTTACCCACTCATGCACTTCATTGGCGGGAATGAGCCGGGTGTATGGCTGCCAGTTCTCGGAGTCGATGAAGTTAACTGGCGGATATGGCCTGCGCTCGTCATCGTTAGCCATTGGTTACTCCGTTGTTTGTTCTGCTGGCTGTTCGGTCTGCTCTGCCGGTACTGGCGTGAACTGCACGCGCTTCACATCGGCAGGCGCGAAATACAGCCACTCGCCCGTTTCGGTGGCCAGCGGCACAAAGCCGTTAACCAGCTCAGGCTGACGTCGTGACATCTTGCCTGCGAAGGTCTCGCCTGTTTGGGTGGTTAGCGTGATTTGGTAGATGTCGGACATTGAGAGCCTCTTTATCCGCTTGTGGGGATATTTTATTAATTATCCGCTGTAGGGTATATCCATTATCGAAGCCCCTCAGTGAAGAGCTTCTGTAACGACCTACTTGTTTTCGGTCTGCTTATCCCATTCCTCGCGGAACTTGGATGGGTTGTCGAAACCTTCACTGCACTGGTTGGTTTTCATCACTTTGCCCCCGATTCTTTTGTTTTCTGGCAGTTCGCCTGCCACGATTTGTTATGCGCCAGGATGTCGCGCTTCGTCTGGCGGTCAAGAACCTCAATGTCGTGATCAGTAAGGTAGATTGGCTTTACCCAGTCACAGGCTGTATCAACCACCACCGGGACGCTTCCACGTGTCACGCAGCTCGCGATCAACATCGTCATCAGGCATGCGGTTAACATTCTGCTGTACATTGCTGGCCTCTTTCGTTGCTTCTACACGGCGTTCGGCTACTGACTCAATGGCTGCGGTCTTTTCTTCTGTGCGCTGCCGGTCTGCTTTTTCTTCAGCCTGTTCACGCCCGCGAAAACGGCCCACACCAAACGCACCAAGCACCATCAGGATCGCAACTCCAATTGCCGCCAGTACAGATTTGATTGTCGTCATAGGCTCACCCGCTCGCGCATCCAGCCATAAACGAATGACTCGTTAGCCGGTCGCTGTTCTGCCAGCTCAAGATAACGCTGGCCCTGGCTACAGTTCAGTGCGCGAAGCAATACGATTTCCCCTTCGTCGCCTCGTTTCGCCAGGAAGGACTTCAGCGCGCTGATGCTACGTGGGCCGATCTGCCCGTCGGCGATCAGATCCGGATAGAGCTGCTGCTGGTTATTGAAAACGTTCAGCCAGCGCTGGAACCATTTAACCTGCACCGATGGCCCCATGTTCACACCGGTATCGCAAAGTTCGGCGGCAATAGAAGGGGATACTTCTGCCACCTGGTCAAAGCGCGGGCCATACCAGTAATCAGACTCAAGGATCGCCAGAGCCTGCTCACGTGTAAGGTTTCGCATATCCCCGGCATAACCATGCGCGCGGGCAGTTGCCTGAGTAATTCCCCAGTTCGTTGGTCCGCCCTTATCATTCGGGTGATCAACATAACCGCCCTCTTTGCCGAGGATGGTGTTAAAGATATCGTCTTTGGTCATGGCTATTCCGTAATAACGACCTTCGCCAGGTTCCCGCGCGCCAGCCACACCGCCATGCAGATGACGGAGTTAAGCAGCAGATCGCCGAGGTTAACCTGAACGTAGTGGCCGAGCAGAATGTTGAAGGCGTTGAATCCGGCGGCAAGGATGACCAGGTAGGCCAGCACCGCGACACTCAGGCGATGACGCTTTCCCTCTTTCCGGAAAAACATCAGCCTGACCATGATTAACAGGCAAACTATGGCGTTTGCATCCATCAGAAGAAGCTGCCATGTCATTTATCTTCCTCCCCCAGCCCCGGCATCTTCCCGCTTTTTGATTTGCGGAGAATACGCAGCAGGACTGCCACGGAAATGGAAGCAGTGACAATTGCACCGACAGCTGGAGATACCTCAATGCTGGCCGGTGGCTTCATCAGGCTTAACGGCGTGTTAATGACTCCGGCCATGATTTTCGCCATGGGTACGGAGAAGAACACGCCACTGATAAACGATATCAGCGCAAAGATAGCCTGCTTCCAGAGTTGATGGGGATCTGAGGTCAGAACGTATAGCGCCGTTCCGGCGAGTGATCCGAGCATCACTGCTGGAGTCGCCTCCGGAAACAGCGTGGCAAAGGTTACACCGACTGATGACGATGCAAGACCAACGCCTACGATAGTGAAGGTCTCAGACATATTTATTCCGTGTGTAGTTGGTTCAGGCCCTCGGGACGATTTAACAAGAAGGCATGTCGAGGATGGTTCCCGGAACCTGAGAATAAAAAAGCCAGCGACAGGCTGGCAATGTGAGGGTAAGGCAATGTCGGCTCTATGGCCGTAAATACCCTGGCTGGGTTTGGCTCGCCTGGCTGGATTCGAACCAGCGACCAACCGCTTAGAAGGCGGTTGCTCTTTCCTCTGAGCTACAGGCAAATAAAAAGCCCAAGGCGTTAACCTCGGACTTGCTTGAATTCTTTGTGTCGACAATCAAAGCTATGGCGACGATATCAGATTTACATGAAATATATGCGTTTCAATCCAGTTTTGCAAGACTTGAGTCAAAATTTGTCGCCTTTTGTTGTGAACGTGATCGCGTAACCTGCAATAAAGCCCCGCTATCCAGGCGCAGGAAGATGCGCCGCATCTCAACCCAACGGTCCGTAAACGTCTCTGACCAGTTCTTTGGTGTTACACCGACCAATTCCGCCATCGCCTGGTATTCGTACGTATCCCGCCCCGTCAGCTCCGCTTTGACGTCCTGCGCCGCCAGCCATATCAGTTTCTTCAGCCGCTCCATCGTCTTGCCGGCCACCTTCTTCGCGCCCAACTGCTCCTGGAACTCAGCCCACGCCCACTGGGTGATAGCCACCTGGTGCTCAAAGCTAACGCTCTCGCTGTAGTTCCACAGCAGCCAAGCTTTCTGGTGGTCTTCCAGCGACAGGACAGCGCGGCGCCAGGATGCGGTGCCAAACTCTACCGGGCTGACCAGCGCGATGGATGAGCCCTTGGCGCGTGACTGGTTGCCACTCATCGGCGGGCCGTCAGGGTTAACTTTTCGGCCGGTGACCGGGTCGGTGATTTTCTTCCGCCCCCGGCTGCGCGCCGTCGCGGTGAATTGCGCGTTCTCGGCGAAGGCTACCAGTTGCCCTTTCGTCGCCCCGCTGAGGTCTGCGGTCGCCACAATGAGCTGCTGACGTACGTATTCCAGTTGCTGACTGTTCATGCGGCTTCCTTATGTGGCTGGTTGGTTTTGGTCTGGCTGTGCTTTGCTACTGGCGGCATGCTGGCGCGCTTAACGCTTTCTGCCTGATACCGGAGAAGTTCTGAAAAATTCATAAGTCCTCCCGGTCTGGGTGAAGGCTTTTCAGCATTTTGTACTTTCTTTGAAACCGAATGCCTTTGCTGATTGCTGAGAACTGAATGCGACATTTTTTGTAATTGATATGACTGATAATGCCCATCGCGATCATCGGAATGAGGTAAAAGGCCAGCAGAAATAAAGACTCAAGTTTCATGCGGCCTCCCGCTGTTTCAGTGCTTTGAGCTTGGCGCGGTACTCATCGCGGATTCGGATGAAGTCTTCACGTCGGTAGTTGGTCATTTCGTGGGGTCCGTTGAGCCAGTCGACGTAATCCTGCCCATAACGAGCAACCAGGCCAGCTTCGTATTGCTGCGCGACCGTCGCCTCTTTGGCGGTGTATTTGCCCGCTCCCGCATTACACGATTTGCACTGCTTATGGGCGTTGCGCTCTTCAAAGCGCAATTCAGGGTTAGCGCCGACCGTTTTGAAGTGGCCGCAGTCCCACTGGCCGCCGTGCAGATCCGGGGGATTGGTCTCTCCGCAGCTGATGCATGGCAAATCGGCGTCGCGCGCACGGATGTAGGCGTTGAATGCCTGCTGAGCCTGCGCCTTGTAGTACCCGGCAGGCCGTAGCTCTGCCAGGCGTTCCTTGCGGCGTTTGCGCCCGGCCTTCTCTGCCTCTTTCTGCTCCTTGATTCGCTTAGCGGCGGCTTTCACCTTCTCCTTCTCGCGTTCTTCCATTGCGAGGATTGCGCCGTGTTCCGGGCAGCACCAGCGGATCCGGATGTCGTGGAATTTCGGCACGAAGTATTCACCGCATACTTTGCACTTACGGCGGGATGGTTTACGCATGATTCCTCCGTGCCGCGAGACGCAGCCATTTCTGATCTACCAGGCGGGCGGTGTAGCCCTTCAGTGTTGGGATGTCGGACGGGTTAACCGCGGCCTTACGCTTGCGGCGCGCCGGAACTCGGAAGATTTCGTTTGTGATGACGCGGGAAAGCGGAGTAGACATCAGGCCTCCTGCTTATCGCGCAGCTGTTGGTATTCACAGCTCTGCGGGATGGTAAGGTGGCAGCCGATATTCATCGCCCAAGCTTCGACTTTGCACAGGAAGATGTACATCTCGCCGGTTTCCAGATCGGCGGTATGGCGGAGAGATTGAACCGTGGTCACCTCTCCGGACACGACGTCTACCCGGTCCTTGCTTTCGTAGCCGAGATAGGTGTGCTTCATCGCGTCCTTGACCCACTCAGGCGTAGCGAAGGTCTTACCGCGGGCGATGAGGTACTCGCTGATTTCCGTGTACCACATATGGCTGAGCGCGTTCTGCGACAGGCTGCGCTTCTCGCGCCACGGCTTAACCTGCAGGCGGAAGCATTGCCCTGAATCCAGCAATGGCTGAATCTGCTGGCCTATGGACGCAAAGTTGCCGCGATGGAGTTTGATGCCGTCAACTGGCAGCGTCATACGGCCTCCTTGACGGAAACCGCAGGGTGCAGAAAATCGCAGGTGCCGCTAAGCATCTGTGACAAGGTGAGGAGTTCAGATTGTGGTCGCATTTAAGTCCCCTTAAATGCGCAGAAGTCACCAATGGGTGTTCAGGCCATCAGCAAAGAAAGTATGGACGGTTGATTCAACAAAATCAACTGAAGAGAAAGGCCTCCGAAGAGGCCTGAATTTTGTGCGTCAAAGCGGTTTTACATCGCGCTTAGCCTCTGGCCGATGAATGCGGATCGTCATTCCACTATGGGTGGTGATCACCATGCTATCCCCAGGATTGATATCAGCCAGATCAAAAGCCTCGTAAAACGAATCCATAGCTAGGGTTTTCTCGTCTTTCCGGTTCCACCAGCGCCAACAACGGCGAAACAGAAAACCAATAAACCAGCCATACGCTTTGGCTGCCAGGTAAAACCATGCGATCACCATCGTTGCGAAAAATAACCAGTCCGTTGCGCTGAAGTCTTTGAATGCGTCCATCACTTCACCTCCTGCCGCATAAATTTTGCTACTGAGTTATTCCATGAGTCGATATCTTCCTGGATAACCTTGCCAGAGCCTTTGCACAGATCGCACTTGGATAGACCATGGAAGCATTCAGGGCATCTGACGAAAGGTCCAAACTGTCTTTTCCATGAAATCAGCTTGGCGCGGGCGGAAATGACATTGAGGCTATCCATTGTCAGCCTCCTGCTGCGGTGTTGCTGGCATTGGCATCCAGTGGGTTATATCTACGCCGAAACGCAGGTCATAGCCTTCAGCATGAACGTATAGCTGTGCGTCGCCTTTACCGCTGAAATTTGATGAACTAACAATCCCGCAATCTCTCAGGCCATCATCCTGGCAGAAATAGAATATCTCTGTGCCGATGTCTGGCATACGCTCACTGCAAGCCACCCAACCATCCGGAATCGCCGGAGAGTTGAGTTGTTCGGAATTACCGAACGACTGAAGCATGGCTGCGCGATAGGCGTTCCAGCCGACAGCTTTTCCGTGTTCAAACGCGCTGTCAAAGTCATCATCCATTTCCATCGCAGCGGGCACAGATACCGGCGCTGGCGGGGCGGCGTAATAATACTCGTCCTCAATTCCATCAACTGGTTTTGAGAAGCCGATAAAATTACCGTAATGCCAAGGATAAGGGCCGTATGGCTCAAAGGTCACCCTGCGCCAGCGATGAATGGCAGGCTCCGCTTCGAGCGATGCCAGCGCGATACGCGCCAGCTCGTTCAGGATTGCCACATCAGCGTGACCTAGGGTGTAACCAGCTTTCAAATCGGCAACTGTTTGGACGGCATGTTTGTCGATGTTGCTCATTGGAACCTCACATGATTCTTCCAGCGATTCTGTGCTGCGCTCTTTTTGAATTGATGCCCTTCACGGCTAACACCACCGAGCGTGAAGAGAACCATGCGGCGATTGCTTACGTTCAGCCACTGGCGCGGGTAGCAGTTTTTCAGAGCGCGAAGAACGATGATTTTGGCTTTACGGTTTTTCATGACTGCACTCCTTTGCGAAGCTCGTCGGCAAATTCACGGATAGTGTCATCAAGGTCTGGACACAGCAGGCTGTCAGCAAACATCTCCACACCTTGCGCCCGAACTTCAGCTAGGAAGGCGTCGGTGTCAGGGGTTTTCAGTTCAGAAAGCATCACCAGCACCGCATCATGCAGACAGTCGTCAGTGTCAAAGCCTGCCGCTTTGGTTGACTCGAATCGCTTAGCTCCTGACTTGAATACGTCTGCAACTGCCCACGCCTGAATGCTCTTCAGACCCGCATTCTCCGCAGCCAGCGCCGCGCATCTGGCTTCAAGTGCGGCGTAGTCTTCGTGCTTTACCATCAGATGAACCATGCCATTAGTTGAATTGATGGCATGCTTCTCTTCAAACATCTCATCTTCCCAAACCGAATAACGTTTTACGCTCATACCCATACCCTCCCCCAAACCATAAACACTCGCTTCATTGCCGGACTGTTGCGGCATTCCTGAAATATTCCGTTGGTGCAGCTGCGTGCGGTACCGGCCTGCTCTTCCTGCGTGGCCAGGCGATAAGTCACCGTTCGCCAGACCTTGCTCACCCGGATAATTTTTCGAGACTTTTCCAGATCGAGAGCGTTCTTCGTGATGCAGTTGATGGTCATGCCGCACTCTGTGGCCACATCCTTCGCGGTGAAGGTCCGGTGCGTTTCGAGATAACGCAGAATTGCCTGTTTGCCTTTCATCGTCTTAGCACTCATAGTCAGCCTCCTGTTGCATCTGGCCGCTGTAGGTGAAATCTACCGGGTCCAGGCCTGAGTAGCGGCTGCTGAAGTGGTAGGTCTTTTCTGCCCCCGGCGCATGGCGGGACTTCACACAGATGATTTCGGTGATGCCTTTCAGTTCTGTGTTCGGGTTGTATTTCTCATCCCGGTAGATCATGAAAATCACATCGGCTTCCTGCTCGATAACACCGGACTCGCGGAGGTCAGCTGCGACCGGGCGCTTATTAGCACGTTCTTCTACCTTACGGTTAAGCTGAGCCAGTGCGATGACCGGGCAACGCAACTCTTTCGCCAGGTTCTTCAGGCCGGTGGCGATCTCCCCTACGCTGCGGTTCATGTTCTCAGGGTCAGACATGCGCATCTTCTGGAGGTAATCGACAATGACCACACCAAGTCCACCCAGTTTCTTGCTCATTCGCCTGGCTTCCGCTCGCACCTGATGAACGCTGAGGGATGGATTGTCGTTGATATAGATCGGGGCTTCGATGAAATCCTTCATGCAGTGGCCGACCTTTCCCCAGGCACCATCCATCACGCCGCTCTGCTTGCTGAGTAAATCCTCTTTGCTCACCCGGGCCCGGTGGAACGCGACTCGCTCAGATATTTGTTCCACTGGCATCTCGAGACTGAAGAACAGCACCGGCTTTTTGTTTTTCAGGCCTACGGTTTCTGTCACTGTGGTGCTAAACATGGTTTTCCCCATGCCAGGACGTCCGCCAACGACGATAAAATCCGTATTGTTGAATCCTCCGAAAGCGCTATCGATGGTCGACATACCCAACTCTGTTTTGTATTTCCAGATGTCGCCATTGATGATCGCCTGGATTGTTTCCAGCGACATGTCGATGCCAGTGGTGATGTGTTCAGTTCCGTAGTCAGCGCTGTGCTCAATTCCAGAGATGTCGGCCTGAATGTTGCCAATGATGTCAGCAATACCCTCGGTCGTTGGTTCGGACAGCTTCTGGATCCCAACCTGTAACGCCATGGTCATACGGCGGCCAAGGTACATTTCACGAAGCTTTTCGCAGTAGGCCGCCAGGTTTGCGAAAGACGGAGTGTTTTTGCTGCATTCAGCCAGGTAAGCGAAACCACCCGCACTCTCAAGCACCCCGAGCTGCTCAAGATCGCTGGTCAGCGTAAGCAGGTCTATCTTCGAACCGGATTCGTTGAGTCGCTTATAGGACCGCAGAGCCAATTTATGGGGCGTTGCCGTGAAGTGGTCCTCAGTCAGGCCCTCAATCGCATCGGTAGCCATGTCGGCGCCATCTGCGCGACCTGCTGCAAGCATTATTCCGCCAATGACGGCCTGCTCAACGTATAAATCAATAAAACGGCTCATGCTTTGACTCCCTTGCGCTCACGGTGCTCGTTGATGGCCTGCTCGTAGACAGATCCCCAGTTCTTCGGATTCAGTATCCAGTCGAGAGTCAGCCATGGCTGATCGCCTCTGGTGCCGAACAGGGAAGACTTGCTAATCAGCTCGAAGGCCATTCCCATGTGTTTCAGTTCTCGCCAGTTGCCCTGGGTGGTTTTGCCGTTCCACACAGCTTCCAGGTCTCGATAGGCCGGACGGCGGCGGTTCCACTCATGCAGTGAAACGGCCTTCGAAGGGAATTTTTCATTCCAGAGCTTGATGATCTCTTCGTGCGGACAGGCTGCCGGGTTGCTTCCATGACCATCTGCCCATACCAGGGCGTCTGACAGGTATCCATCAAAGCGGGTCATACGGCACAGGTTCTCTGGCTTGAAGCTGTGCCCCCAGTTCACATGGGCCCAGCGGATAACCAGCTTCAGCTCTTCAGCGGTGTAGCACTGGTCTTTGCTCTTCACTGTGGAGAGAGCTTTCTCAAAAGGTGCCAGCGCAGCACAACGACTACCGGTTAGTTCGTTGAAGTAATCCATCACTTCCTGAGCGAGTGAGTTTTCCCCCTTGGGGGATTTAGGGGGATCTTGTCTTTCTGTATTTTGATTATTGTCTTTTGTGTGTACCTCACGCTGTAAATCACGATTTACTGACGGTGTGACACTATTTGTCACAGACGGTGTAAAATCTTCCATTACGGCGTTAATCTTGTTTATTGCTTGTGTCACTGTGGTTTCGAACATCTCTCCGCGAATCATCTTATCTTTCATCGCTTCATGAACCAGTGGTTCGATAGCCCCTGCGTGAAGATGGAAAGGAGAAACATAAAACACCTTAGGATTATTTCCTTCGAAGTAGTATTTAACCTCTCTTAGCCTTTCTTCCGCATCCCGGGTGGTGAAGCCGATTTTCACAGGACCGAATTCATCTTCAGCAAAAACGTATATGTAACCAGCCTTGTGTTTTGTAGAGCCGTATTCTCTGCGACGCTCTGGTCTATCTACGCACCAATCTGAGATCACCTTGTTAATGCCAACCTTTCTTCCTTCGGTAACCAAGACCCGCATATTCAGCAACTCTGTTTTAGTTGAACTGCATCTTGTTCTCGGCATGCCTGTCATTTCTGAGAATTGCTCACCACTTATCCAGTCAAACTTCTTGTTAAATCCGTATGTTTTACGAATTACAGCTAGCAGGAGTTTCATCTGCCGAACGGTGAAGTTGTTAGACATAATGGCATCGAGCAAATCATTGGCGATGCGCGTATAGCCATCTTCAATGCCTGCCACCTGTCGCTCCATAACCTCTTGTTGAGGTTTACGATAATCAGCTAACTTAACGACGCCCATGCTTCACCCCTGCCTGAATCAGTGCCAGTCTTGCCATGCCAACGAAGCGCTCAGCGAACGCCCTGTTTTTTGAGGCGGCGACAACCAGGCCATCTGGTGAATCTGGATGGCGACGTTCCTCTTTTTCCTGGTACTTTTTGCGAGTTTTTGACATAATTACTCCCGTTACTTGGCGTAACACAGTGTTTGGAAGGCCTTTGAAGTTACCGCTTCAAGGGCTTTTTCTTTTCTGGTTCCTCTCACATAACCCCCAACATTGACGTGACCATCGTCATCAGCGGCCCTACCTGCTCCGGCATCAGGCGGAACAGCGACGCTATACCCTCGCTTACCTCTTTCAG
>OKWS01000112.1_pt1 | contig 42092 bp, 64 predicted proteins | sample 1607061 | NCBI WGS metagenome assembly OKWS01 (sample SAMN07501040, study PRJEB24779) | human gut metagenome | isolation source: stool | host: human infant | place: USA: Pittsburgh, PA | reverse complement strand
ATTTTCTAGGAATATCTACAATTATTTCATCTGCTAAGTCGATAGTAACTATTTTTGAATTTATATTTAATTTAATGGTTCCATTGCCAACGATTCTATAAACTGGTTCTGCACTAAGTGGGAATTCATTAAAAAGATTATTTTCAAAATCAATTTCGCATTCGCCATTAACTAAGTAAAGGTAAGGGGAACAAATAAAATTAATTGTAGCAACTCCAGAGATTTGAAATTGTGTTTCAAATTCTTTAAGATCTATCATCTTTACTTTATAAAAAAAATCTAAATCATCTGAAAAAATAAGATGGTCATCTTCTATAATAGACAACCATCTTTTAATCTCTCTATATTTAGTTTTAATCATTTTTTTATCAAGAATATCAATTTTTACAGGAATAGTTATATCTTCATAGCCACCCTCAACTTCAACAAGATCTTCTCCCCCTGGTATTTTTATAGTAGATTGCTTTTTCTGTGGAAATGGAATTATAATTTTATCTAAAATCTTTATTTTAAAGCCATACCAAGAATTTTTATTATTAAAATTAAAAGATACTGGTCTATGCAAAACTAAACTCACCCCCTGTACTTATTGTGTAACTATCTTGACTTTCACCTATATTTTCGATAACTTTTTGTGTTGTATGTCCTGCTAATTCTTCACCATCTAGGTAATTTTTATTTTCTATATTTAAAATAAATTTTCTTTGATTATTTTCAGAATCATTACTATTTTTATTAATAATTTCATTTGAACTTCTTGAAACAACTGTAGCTCCTAAACTTTGTGATTCATAAGCAACCTTAGCTTTCATTTCTCTAGTTAAATTTAATAGCTTTTCCTTCATATTACTTTGTAAGTCTGGCATTGTTTTATCCATACCAACTTCTACACCAGGCATAATCCATTTACCAACTTCATCTCTCATTACACGAGAAGGTGAATGAATTCCAAGTGCTGCTTTAGCTCCATCAACTATACCACTAAAGAATCCATTTACTTGTCTCATGAACCAGTTTTTAGCGTTAATGATACCTTGCCAAAGCCCTTCTACAATGTGTCTACCAATATCAAGCATTTTACTAGGTATAGCTTCTACTGTATTAACTACAGAATCAACTAACTGTTTAGCTGAATTTACACCAGCATTCCATAAATCTCCTCCCCAAGTTCTAACTTTGGAAACAGTATCACTTAGCCAAGTCCAAATTCTACCTGGTAACTTTGAAAAATAATCTATTGTATTATTCAAAAACTCTGCTGCTATTTGACCAGCTTTTACGCCCATGTCGAAGCCCCATTGTTTTACCTTGTTAAAAGAATCAGTTAAATAAGTCCAAATTCGACCTGGTAATTGAGAAAGCCATGTACCAGTATTAACTAAGAATTCACTAGCTATTTGAGTAGCTTTAGCTCCCATTTCAAGGCCCCAAGCTTTTACTTTATTTAAGGAATCTACTAACCAAATCCATATCTTTCCTGGTAATTCAGAAAACCAATTTATTATTGCATCAATCCATGTAGGTACCGTATTAGCAAAAAAGTCTATAACTTGGACACCAAACATTACAAGCTTTATAAATACATAACTTAAAGCATATCCTATGTGATGTGGAAGTTCTGAGAACCAATCAACTATACTTTGAATCCAACTAGGAATAGTTTGGGTAAATAATATCCATACTTCATCGCACCAATTTTTAAATCTTGTAACTAATTCACTTCCGAATTGAGCTATGGAATTTTTAATGTATTCAAAACCGTTAACGAAGAAATCTTTAGTAGCCTTTGCTGAGTTAATTAAACTATCAAAAGCACTAGGTATTGTATCAGTAAAAAATTTTGAAATTCCATCTATAGCTATACTACAAGTGTTTTTTATAGATTCCCATGCATTTATCCAAAAATTTCTGAAACCTTCAGAAGTATTCCATAGATATACAAGTCCAGCTATCAAAGCAACTAACCCTATTATTACAAGTCCAATTGGATTGGCACTTAAAGCAGCATTAAATAACCACTGTGCTGCTGTTGCTAATTTTGTTAGTATTTCAAACTCTTTAATAGCTATAATTGCTTTTTTAAATGATTGTATAAATAATATTATTCTTTCAGTAGCTAATACTCCTTTTATAACTAGATTTAAAGTTCCTAAAGTAATTACCAATGCAGCAATTATATTTATGTGTTGAGAACACCATAATCCAAATTTAAATAATGCTGGAATAACAACAGTATGCATTATATTCCCTAAATTACTCAACATTTCAACTAATGGACTAAGTTCAGGAATGGTTTTACTTACAGCTCCACTTAATCCATCTGTACCAACTAACTTAACAAATTCTTCAAATTTAGGCAAAAAACTACTTAGAGAACTTTTTATACCTTCAAACCAATCTTGAGCTAAATAACCCCATAAGATACTTAAGTTATCTTCTAGCGTTGACATCATACCATTGAATGTCTTAGACTGACCTTCCATTGCACCTTTAGTATTTTCAGCAATACTATTTATAGCTTTGTTATAAACTTCAGCTGTAACTTTACCTTCACTTGCTAATTTTTTAACTTGAGATACTGGAACTCCCATTACTTCTCCAAGAGCCTTAAAGATGGGAATACCTCTATCTTGTAAAATATTTAAATCTTCTGTATATGCAACTTGAGCTTGTTGGACTTGTGCATATTGACGAACCATTTCTTTTAATGAATCTTCTTGTATTCCAAAAGCTGAACCCATATCACCAAACTTAGTTAACTGATCAAATAACGCTTGGCCTTTAAAATCAGCGTTTGCTAATTGTTTGGCCATAGTATCAACGCCCATTTTCGAGAAGGGAGTTTCTGCAGCATAATCTGTTATCTTTTCCATCATTTTTACAGCTTCTGAGTGGCTTCCTAAGATTGTTGTCCATGCAACCAAAGCTTGCTCTGAAAGCGCATCATAACTTATACCAGCTTTATAAATTTCTCTAGTATAATCTTTAATCTTATCTATAATGAAAACACCAGCTAATATAGTTGCCGTTTTTCTTGCAATTGAAGCAATTGAACTCATGTCAGCTTTTACTTTATTGGTGCCTTTAGAACTACCTCTCTCTATCTCACTCCATGCTTTTTTCCAAGCATCACTTGAGCTCATTCCAGCTTTTTTGTATTCATGAGCAAGTTTTGCAGCTTCACTTTTTATATTTCGCAATCCTTTTTCTGCACCACTATTATCAAGTTTTGTATCTATAATTATTGTTCCATCACTTATAGTAATCACCTCCTTTGAGAGCAAAATAAAAAATCACTTACAATTAAGTAAGTGATTTTTTATTATTTATTCAATAATTTATTTTTTTGTAATTCAAACTCTTCTGGTGTTAATACTCCTAAATCTAAAAGTTCTTTATATTTTTTCAATTCATCTGCAATAGAGAAATTATTAGCTGATATTTCTTTTATTTCTGGCGTTATTGATATATTTTTAATATTATCAATAACACTATGCAACATTGAATTTATAGATTTTGCAGAGCCTTTATCTAGTCCAATATTAAAAGTTTCCTTTATAGTATCTACAGTTAATATTCCTAATAAAACTCCTGATTTAAATGTTATATCATTAATATTGTCTAATGATACTGTTTGAAAATTTTCACCAGTTATTTGCTTCTTTTGGGCCATTATTATTCTCTTATTAGTTATAGCATATGCAAAGTTTCCATCGTGCTTTGTACTTGAAATATAATTATGTAAACCTATAAAGGCCATTTTTACTTCTTCATTTGGAAGTAAATTCTCCTCAATTAACTTAAAATGTTTTATTCCCCATTTTTCATTCCAGCCAGAACCGAATTTATTATCTAAACAATATTTATACATACCCTCAGCTGTTGATAATGGAGCTTTTTCAATTAAAGATTTTCTTTTTTCAATATTAGATTGTTTTTCTTCAATAATTTCTTTTATTTCCTCTATTGTCATTTTAGATACATTAATATTAGCAGTACCTCCAGCTTTTTTTAAGCATTTAGGACAAATCCACGCATTAGATTTTTTCACTTTAAATCTATTTAATCCAACTTCATGATTGCACACTGAACAAGTGGCTTTTAAATCAAAAAATCCCATTTTAATTCCTTCTTTCACATATTTTTCTATATGAAAAGTATACTATAATTTTTCAAGATTTAAAACTCCCCCATTCATTAACATTTTTTCTATATTATTCTTATATTCTTCATCAGCTTTATTAATTTTCTTAGGTAATTTAAAGAACTCTTTTTTCTCCTTATAAAATGCTCTTTCATTTTTATCTTCTATTTTATTTAAATCCATTGTTCTATAGTTCATTATTTTTATTATAGTATTTTCCTCTGTAAGTCCTTCAAATAAAGCTCTAAATTTCCACCAATGTAAATACTCTACTTCTTGTAAATCAATTTTATATTGGCTTAGAAAAGCATCAAAAATATACTTATTATCATATTTAAATGAGTAAGCTTGTTCTAAATCTGATGAATAAGATTTTTTATTATATTGGTTTGAACTTTCTTCGTTACCACAACCGTAAAACCACATTATTGCATTTATAGATTCTTCTATATATTTTAAAGGTGGTATTTTAGGAAAATATAATTTTAAAGCTTGATGAATTTTAACTTCATCTTCTATTTCTTCATCTTGCATTAATAATTCAAATAAAACAGAAAATCTAAAGTCTGAGTTTATTTCATAGAAGTTTTTGCCTATTTTAACTTTAGTAGGCATTCTATCTATTAGAAGATTATTAAACATTATCTTTTCTTCTTATTTTTATAGTTATGCTCTACTCTTTTTGGAGAAAATTCTTTAAGCTCTTTAAGATCAGAATCCATATCTTTAAAGAACTGAGCATCTTCATTTCTTAATCCAAGAGAAAGTTCCTTAAAGGCTTTAATTGCTAATCTCATATTAACCTTTCCTTTAAAAACTTTATCTGATGCACCTTTACCGAATAGATTATTTAAACAATCGCCTATAGTTTTAACCGTAAATCTTATTAACTTTATCCTATCTAAATTTTTAGGAGGATGTTCCATTGCAAAAGCAGTTTTCTCTAATTCTCTTTTTACCTTTTGTGCTGCTTCAAGGTCATATAAATCATATTCAAATTCAACACCATTTATTTTTATCATTATTAATCACCTCATTATCCTACTTTAGGAGTAAATCCTTTAGTAAATTCTTTAGATTGTGTATTGAAAGTTCCAACTTCTAAATCACCTTTAGTTAATAGCTTTCCTTTAGCACTCATTTCTCCATCTTTAGTATCGAAGTTATCTACTTGTATAGCAACAACAAACTTTCTACCCCTAAAAGTGTTTTCTGTTGTTCCTGGTTTATCTAAATCTACTCTCACATATTCAGTTTCTGCATCTTCTCCTGTTTTTTGAAGTTCACCGATACTACAAATATGTTCTACAGCTTTTTCATCTCTTATTTGATCTGTAGTATAGTCGAAATCTGATTCATAACTTGTAATAGAACTATTTGAAGATTTTTCATTAACGTATTGTTTTTTTGATACTTTAGCGTTGGGGTTTTCATTGATATCAGTAAAACCGACACCCATTAAAACAAACTCTTCTCCAACTTTTAAATAATCTGCTACTAATGTTCTATTTCTTATGGATTTTGCCATTCTATCTACTTCCTTTCTTCTATATAAATTAATTTTAACTGAATTTGATATTGAGCTTTATCAACATCAGTTTGAAAAGCATAGCCATTACTGGTTACTTCTAGCTTTTCAGCTTCTTTTTTATTATCAAGCAAAGGTAGTTCTCCTTTAATGTTCATTTCTTCAATCCATTCTGCAAATTTTTCATAAAAATTTATATTGTCTAGATTGTTAAAAATATCAGGACCATAACTCTCTCTGCTTGAAAAAATAAAAAGCTCTTGCTTTTTACAAGAGCCATCTACATATTTTTTTATAATTGGATTAGAAGGAACTTTTTCAATGGAATAAGTAGTAGATTCTTTATCAAGATAATCAACTCCAATTCTTATAGCTCCTTCAAACTCTTCTAAATGCGGACACATTTTAATAAAATTTCTTATACTTTCAATAACGGTCATACTTTACCACCTACAAAGTCTGCTACTTTATTAATTATTTCATCTTTATGATCTGCAAATCCACGTTTATCCCAGAAACGCCCTCTTTGGCCACTACGATTCACTCCACCTTTTCCATTACCTTTATTTTCATAATATTGTTTTCTAGCATAAGGAGCGTAATAAACTATATTATCTACATTTATTTTTACATCCAAATCTTTAAGTGTTCCACTTTTAAAAGGAACATAATTATTAAAACAAAGAGCACATTCTTTAGTAAACATTTGTTGAGCTGGGCCACCATCTTGTAGCTTTCTTTTGGCTAAGATATCCTTTGTACTATTTATTTCAATTCTAACATCCATAAATACTACTTACACCCCACTTCAAAGTGTTCTGAGAATTTAGAAACTGCTAAAATGGATACTACATCATCATAATTTTGTTCTAAATTTTTTAATGTAAAAGGTTTTTGACCAGTTATTTCAAACTGAACTTCTCCTTTTACAATTAGATCACCTATATCTAAAGTAAAATAATTTTCTCTTTCTTCAGGGCCTAATCTTCTAAAAGCTTTAGGAGAAATATAATTATCAAGCTTATCTATAAAAATTTTCACACTAAAATCAACAACTAAACCTTTATCTTGTATAGAACCTTCTTGTTTTTCTTGCCAATCTACATTCTCTATAACGGTTCTTTTATAACAATCTTTTTCTAAAGTCTTGTCATAATATTTGTTGTAAACAGTTATAATTGCATTAGGGAATAAAACCATTAGCCCATTAACCTTACATAAGGAGTTGGAAGCATAGATTTAACCTCATTTGTAAATACAATTCTTCCAGTAACTGATTGAGTGTTATACTCTATACTCTTATCTCCTTCACTCATTTTTAATATTCCTTCTTTAAATTGGCGAGAATTTTGATAGTTATAAGTATCAAGGACTATTTGTTCTATAGCATATTTAAAATTTTTAATAGCATCACTTTCACTAAAATTTTTATTTAGATAATTATTTATTTGATTAATGGCTCTCTTGATTAAAAGTTCTAATTTGTTAGGTGGAGCTTTAGGAAGATCTATTAATAAATCCTGGATAATTTCATTCATATAATCACCTCAGTTTAATAAAAAAGAGTGCTTAAAGCACTCATTCCCATTAAGATATAGTACCTATACCTAATTCAAGTCCATTTTCTAAAGTAGGTAATGCAGTAGCAACCGCTTTAGTAAATCTTCTTACTGGATCTCCTTCTTTTTCAACGCCTACAAAAATATTACCAACCATCTTAGCTTCTTCCATCTTATTAGAACCTAATAATTCTATTTCCTCAGCAGTTAATCCATAGATAGTTTCACCTAGTGCATTTTCTGAAAACATAGATAATATGTTTTCTGGGAAGTATCTCTTAGTTGTATATTTACCATTAGCGTTTTGAACTTTATATTTAGCATTATAAACTGCTACTTGTGGAAGCTCCATTGATTCTAAAAGAGAATTTAAATCTTTTCTAGTAGCAATTTTATCAAAGTTAACTCCAAAAATTGCTTTTTTAACAGATTCACAAGCTAGAATTTTGTTTAATACTTTAGAAGAAGTAAGTATTCTAGTTGGTTTAGTACCACTAGCATCTTCAACTGCATCAGCTAAAGTTTTTATATCTTCAAGTGGTTTTGCAGTTGAAGCATCGCTCCAATTAAAAGATTTTTTATTACCAGCAGGAACTTTATAATCTAAAGTTATTGCTACTTTATTTTCATTTATAGCAATCTTACCTGAAGATAATAATTCCATTCTCATAGCTTCAATTCTTGTTTGAACTGATTCAACCATCTTATCTCCATCTTTGAATAATCCCATTACAAGAGCTTTTTGTTCTGAATCCATACGTGGATTATTTATAGCTATAATGTCTCTTTCTCCTATAGCTATTTTTCTTTTAATTAATGCTAATTCAGCAGCACCTTTTTGTAGAACTTCTCTACTAGCTAATTCAGTTTCAGTATCGAAAGCATGAATTGAAGCTGAAACTGGAAGTCCATTTGCTCCCGTAATCATATCGAATTTTATATCCTGAATTTTTCTAGCTGGGAATAATGTATCTCCTAGCATAGCTGGTTGTTTCTTTACTCTATAATAATTTAAAAGTTCTTTAGTATTGAATAATTCGTCTATTCTTGCCATTTATATCCCTTCTTTCTTATCTAAATGTTATTTTTGTTAATGCTTTTTCAGCTAAAGTTTCTGGAGCTACTGGTAATCTATCTTTTAATACATAACCTTCAACTATTAATGATCCTGGTTGTGGTCCATTAGTAACATCAACTTCTTCAGCTAATATGCCAACTACAGTACCATCATTTTTTACAACGCCTGATGCATCTAAAAGTGATCCTTTAGGAACTATTTTTTTACCATTTGTTTCTGAAACTCCTGAATCAGAAACAGTACATGAAAATGTTACTCTGTTTCTATATGTAGCCATTATTTCTACACCATTATCAAATTCTTGTGTCTTTGAATTAAAATACATATATAAATTCCTCCTTATAAAAAATTAAGCCCAAGGATTTGGACCTTCGGCTTTACCTGAATTATTTAGTTCTTCTGCAAGTTGTGCTCCTAAACTTTTAGCTGCTCCTGAATTACCATTACCGCCAGGAATCCATGAACTTGCTCCTAGTCTTTCATCGACTTGTTCTTGTACCCATGGATTAATAGATTCTACAAAAGAATCTAAGTTAACCTTAGTCTTTTCTAAATCTTCACCTAAGAAATTTTCTACTAAATTACTAGGTATTTTCTTTTCAGTCGCATATTTTATAGCTTCTGTAATTAAATCTTTTCTTGCATTAGCTTTTTGTTCATCAGCTAATTTCTTTTCAAGTTCTAAGATTTTCTTTTGAGTTGGATCTGTAACTAAGTCAGGATATTTCTCCTGTATAAAAGGTTCTAATTCTTTTTCAAGGTTATTCTTTTTCCATTCTTTTAATCTTTTCTCAAAGTCTTTCCCTCCTTCTCCTTCAAGAAAGGCTTTAAAGTCCTTTTCTTTTAATTTGCTTTTAAAAGCATCTAGAGTTAGTCCTTTATTTATAAAACTTTTAACTAACTCAGTACCAGCTAAAGTTTCATCTATATCTGCATCATCTGCTAAATCTGCAAATAAATTTATAAATTCACTTTTTTTCATAATTTATCTTCCTTTCTTAAAAATAGTAATAAAAAAAGAAGCATTTAAATGCTTCTTTTTATTAATTTCTCATAACATTTATTTTCATCTATATCTGTTAAATAAGTAAAATTCGTTAGTACATATAAATTTTCATTAGTATCACAATTAGAAATAACGGGATCAACCTTTATCGTTAAGCATATATCTTTCGTATATTTATTATCTAAAATATCACCATATTCAATTCTAAAATACAACTCATTTAATAAATTATATCTTTTTTCAAGCTCATTTTTGGTACCATATAGCTCTGAATTTTCTATGGGATTAAGAGTTAAAATTGCTATATCTATACCAAAAAATTTTTTATCATTTATACTAATACTATTAAACCATCTAGCATCTTCATCTAAAGTAATATCTATATTATTTAAAACCATCTTTGTGATTTTTACATCTATGGCAGGACCCAATCCTAAATTGTTAATCTCTATTACACGTTGAAAAGGTACAAAATCCACCACATTTTTTATTATTTGTAGCGGATCATTCTTATTGATGCTAATAATATCATTTCTATTTGTATAATCCCAACTTAAATCTAGATATGGCTTAATAGTAAGTCGCTTATCATGACTAAATTGTTCTTCTAACAAAGAAATATTTTCTTTTTGAATTTTATTTGTTTGATAACTTGTTACTAAAAATGCTATGATAGTTCCTAATCCTCCTAATAAAGCTCCATAGAATCCTACTCCTATTGCCCATGAATCTTCAGCACCTTTTTCAACTCCATTTTTTAATAAAAAAAAGATTATAATTGGTACTACTAAAAATAAGAAAATTAATATAATTATTCCAATTACTATTGAAATTTTAATTAAGATTTTTTTAACTTTTTTATAAATATCATCCTTTTCTTTCATATAATCACTCCTTTTTATAAAAATGATTATATCATGAAATTTAATTTATACATTTTTATAAGTTAATAAATTTCTTTTTTCATTAGTTAATTTTCATTTACGAGTATATTATTTAAGTGTAATTAGTCTTTGGCAAATAATAACATTTGCATTGTGGATGCTGAGGCAAAAGTGGTGCTTCATATATTTTAAAAACTTTATTATGATATTTTCTACAGTCTTTACAAGTATTACAAAATGTTGCTTTATAAATTAATTCTTCTATTTCATTATCTTTACAATATTTCTTAAAAACTTCATCATGAACTCTTGCTACCTCAGTATCTACTAATCTTTTAGCATTATATTTACTGGTTTCAAACCTATCTTCAATGTTTTTCTTAATTTCATTTACTGAAGTTTCTCCCTTTAGTAACTTTTCAATTTCATTCTGAAGTTCTTTAGAAATTTCATTATTGTTTTCCCAAATTCTTTTGCTAAAAGTTGAACCTTTATACTTCTTTTTAATGAATTTTTGTGCATCTTTATTAATTAACTCTCCAGTTACTTTAGCATCCTTATTTAATTCAACTTTAAATTCTAAATCATAAAAAATAGAGCTTTCATGTAACGTATTTTCTAATATTTCCGTTACTGTAGCTCTTTCCTGCTCTGTTTCATTGGAAAACATATTTAATACTTTTTTAGAAAATCTATTATAAAGTGTTTTTTGAGTTAATTTTGGAATTTTTAAAAATCCATCTTCAATGAAATATACTAATAGCAGCCATCCAATTTCATTTAAAAGTTCTTTTTTATCTTCTTCCTTTTTCTTATTTACTTCTTCAAGGTTAAAATAAGAATTTTCAAATAAGCTTTTAACAAACTCCTCAAAGTTACTCATCTTCTTCACCACCTGTTGGTAAATCAGGATGTTTATCTATTTCTTCTTTTTGTTCTTTAGCTACTCTTTCTCCTTCAACTATTGCATTAGGAATAAAACTAAATTGAGCTCTTCCAGTTTCTTTACTTATAGTTCCTTCTGGAACTTGTGCAAGAATTTGGGCAGTCATTAAATCATCCTGAGGAATATTAGCTGTATATTTAGGAGTTATATCCTTTGGATCATAATCTTTTCCTTTTTTAACTCTTAGATAAATGCTTAAAAATTGTATTCTTGATTTAAGGATATCTTTATGTGCATTAGTATTAAGAGTACATTTATTTTCCATACTATTTAATCTAGCTCTTAATGCTAGAGAAGAAGTATTACTTTGCATCTTTTCATTAGCGTTAATATGGCAACCTATCTGATAAATTTTATCTTCATAGGTATTTAAACTATTTTGAATAAAAGTATCATTAATATTTTTTATTAGCCACTCTGCATTACCATCTGGATTATTAAATTGAAGGATTCCTAATTCTTTCATCTTCTCAACATCTTCATTATCTACTTGAGAATTTAAGAATTTTAAATAAGCATTTCTAAAGTCACTTATTTCATTTGATATATCAGATAAATTTGTTTCAAAAGCATCTTGTAAACCCTTAATATCAGAATAAATTGTATCATTTTCTCTTTCATATGAAAGTACTCCATGAGCTACAGGAACCTTTTTGAAAATATGATTTACTGGCCCTTTTATAATTTCAAATTTATCATTTAATCTCCACATAGAATTTTTAGAATATACATCTATAAATTCTTTATTAGTGAATTCAGATTTAAAACAATGTATAAATAAAATTATTTCATCAAATTCATTTGTAAAAGCATAACCTTCCGTTGGCTTTATAATTTTAGAAGAAAAATTGTTGTCTTTATCAATATAATAAAGTTCATAAACTTCTGAAAATATAAGCATATATTTCATTAAATCAATATTATGACTTGATCTCCAATGAGATACAGTGTAATTAATATCTTTTATAAACTCCTTATTCCCTGATGACGATTCATAAGAAATTTCTTTTCCAACACTATATGAAACTTCTTCTTTTACAAACTTTTTAATATAATTAAGATTTATTTTATTATTACTTCTTGAAGTAATAAATTGATAATTTTCTATTGCATCAGTTTTTCCTTGGTAATACTGATACATCTTTTCATATTTAGTTTTTAATTTATTGAATAAATCTTGACTTCTCTTAACTAAATCCATATGATTTGAATTTGATAAATTTAATTCCACTTCATCATTTATAATTTGTTGTAATAAAATTTCATCCAAAGTACCCCTCCTTTCTTACAATCCTAAAATTTTTCTATCTAATAATCTTACTTTTGGAATATATACCTTAACTTCAGTACTAACTCCATACCTAAAAGCATCAAGTCCATGGTTATATTTATCTATAGGTTTATTAATGTACTCACCAGTTTTTTTATCTTTAATCCATGTATAATTTTTAAATTCTTCAATTATTTCTTTGCAACTAGGATGAACATAAATTTTATATTGTTGAATAAGTTGAATTCCATTAAGGATAGAATCAGGGCCTTTTATTGCAGGTCGAACTCTATCAAGGCCATTAAGTTTTAATTCATCAATAGACTTTGGTTCTGCACTATCACAAGTTATAACTTCTTTTCTGAAACCTCTATCTATAATTCTTTCTGCTATATCTTTATTAGTAAGACCTTTTTCTTGGAATTCTTCGAAAATCCAAATTACCTTATCTACACTATCAATAATTGAAGCTACAAACGCAGTAGGGTCATTGGTATATCCAAAGTCTAGTCCAAATATAGCTTTAGCATTTTTATTATTGGTCAATACTTCTCTATAATCGAAATATTTTTCTTCCCAATTGGTATATACTAATTTATCTAAAGTAGCAAATTCTCCTAAAGCATAAATTCTAAAATAAACTGGATTAGTTTTTTTCATTTTTAAAAGAGCATCAACATAACTTTGTGGCAAGAATTGATTATCCTCATAAGTTGTATGAAGTACAACAGTATCTTTACTATCATATCCATCTTTAAACCATCTTTTATAAACCCAATTTGCTTTACTTACTGGGTTGAACATGACATGAACTTGTAATAAACCATTTTGACTTCTAAGTCTTAAATCTAGCTGGTCAAAATCAAATTCATCTACCTCAGTTGCTTCTTCGACGATGATATCATCTATATTTGCTATAGACTTAATTTTTTCAGGATCATCAATACCTTTGAAAATAAAGGAACTTCCGTTAGGTAACTCGATAGTCATATCTGTTTTATTAACTTTACATTGTTCATATAACTTCCAATCTCCAAGAACACTTTTAAATAAAGCAAAAATAGATTCTCTTAAAGTATTAGAAACTTTTCTTACTACTAATCCTTTTCTTCCTGGATATTTAAGATATTTGTAAATCATTTTTTGAACAACAAAATGAGATTTACCAGAACCAGCACCACCATAATAAACATTGTATCTTTTATTATAGTTTTCAAGTTGTGGCAAATAAGATTTATTAAAGCATTTCTTTGAAATAGTAAACTTCAAATTTACCACTCCTTTCTTTTTGGCCTTTGTTTTGAAAAAAAATTATTGAAATATACTTTCTTTAAATCAGTTAACAATTAGAATCCTACCCCTATATCACTTTTAATCTGCTGGCAAATAAAATTGATTTTATTTCTTAATTCATCTGCATAAATTAATTTTTCATCTTTACAATAAGCTTTAGTAGAAAGCCTGTACACTTTACATCCACCTTTTTTAAAGTTATTTACTTTCACTTTATCTTTATTTATTTTATTTTTATGAAATACAATTCCATCAACTTCTACCCCAAACTTATATACCCTATTTTCATTAAATACTATAATAGGAATATCTAATTCTCCAGTAGACATAACTGCATTAACTCCAACAATGACATCATAAGGTAAAATAGAATTTAAAATTTGTGAAAATTCTATCCTTGTATATTATTCAATTTTAGATCCAAACAACTGATTTTCTATAAAACGCTCTTTCATTGTCTTTTTAAAAGTTTTTCTTATTTCTGTATAGTTTCTTTTTTTAGCTGCTATCCTTTGAGCTTCAAATTTATCTCTGTTCAATCCAACCTTTTTAAAAATATTTTGAATAGCTCGTGTAGATCTATCATAAATATTAGCTATTTCTGAAAGAGACATATCATTTAAATAAAAGATATACATATCTCTAAATACCTTTTGGGCATCATGGCCATCCAATTTCAAAAGAGATTCATTTAAAACTTTTTCTTCTTCTTTTGTAAACTCAAAATTATTAATTATTGATATTAAGTTTTCTGAATACTCTTTTTTATACTCCATGATTTCCTCCCAAATAAAAAGAAGGCTACACCGTTACTGGCATAAACCTTCTCATCTATTATTTATCTTCATATTCTTTTACCAATTTATAAAATGTATTTCTTTTAAGTCCTAAAACTTCCATAGCCTTAGTAGCTGTCATTTCCCTTTGTTTCCACTTACTATAAGTTTCTTCCCAACCATCAGGAAAATCAATTTTCTTTCTACCTTTATAGGCTCCATTCTCTTTTGCTAAAGCAATTCCTTCTCTTTGTCTTTCAAGTAAGTTTGCTCTTTCAAATTCATTTATAGCTCCTATCATTGTAAGCATTAACTTTCCAGTAGGAGTTGAAGTATCTAAATTTTCCTTAATACTCTTAAAATGAATTCCTTTAGCTGCCATAGTTTCAACAAGTTCTAATAAATCCTTTGTACTTCTAGCTAATCTTGAGAAATCCCAAACATAAATTGTATCTCCTTCTCTAGCAAAATCTAACATTGCTTGCAACTCTGGTCTATTAGTATCTTTAGCTGATATCTTTTCTGTAAACCATTTGTCTATTCCATAAGGTTTTAATCCTTCTAATTGTCTTCCTTCATTTTGTTCTACTGTACTTACTCTTACATATGCTATATTCATTTAAAACACCTCAATTAATAAATTAGTAAAGTGGTTTTGAGCTAGATATTAGGTGAAAAATTTTTGAAAACTGGGAACTAAAACCCAAATCTCAATTAGAATGCTCCCCCCCTCATTGGAACCACCTTCTATATTAATTATATTAAAGTGTTTATTTGAAGTCAATAACTTAAGCAAACATTTGTTTATTTTTTCTTTTTTATATTTCAAACAAACATTTTTTTAGAGTTAAATTAGTATTTGTTTAAAATATACTCTAAACAAACACCAATATAAACTTATTAATCACCTAATTTAACCTCAATGTTCTCTACTTTCTGTGCAACTTCCTGCTTATCTACATAATTATAGTTATTTTTAAGAGTAAATATAGCTCCAACAGCACTATTCTTATTATATAAGCTTTCTTCATATTCCATTTCTATTCTAGCTTTAGCCCTTTTTACCGTGTCACGAAATGCTTGTCTCACATCTTCACTAACACTCTTTAACAGCTCGCTATCTTCTTCTTCATACCTAAGTAATGTTTGTCTATTAGTATCTAAGAACCAAGCTAAACCCGTTATAGTTATGTGTTTCTTATTTTCTTTAGCCCATTCATAATAAGCATCAATCTTAGCTTGTAACTCTTCAGGACTTTTAAACTTTAATGGTCTACCACCTTTGTTACTTACTCCCATATTCTCACCTCCTTCCTAATTAAACTCTAATTCCTTTATGATATTGAACTACTAAAAAGCCGTTACAGTCTGTAATATTAGCTTTAGATTCTAGCTGCTTAATTAATCTAAACTTTTCCTTAGGTTTCTTATAATAAATAGTTTCACAAACTGTTTTAATCATTTTAATAGCTTCTTTCCGTACAAAATAAAAAAGCACTCAAGATTTCTCCTAAGCACTTTTTCTATACTACTATAATAACATTTTGCTTTAAAACTCAGTTAAATAATTTTAAAATATTTTAAGAAGTTTTTAAAACGTTTTGAAAGAATATAAGGTTACTTATTTTAATGAGAAGCTTTCTTTTCCAATTACATATTGTTTGCTCTGTCACATTATATTTAGTTGCAACATCAACATTGGTAGTTATTCCTATTAATATATTTAATAATGAACGTTCTTTTTCATCTAAACAGCATTTAACATTGTCCATTTTCTTATTCATAAATCTTAAATGATTTAATTCTTTAATTAGCTTTTCTTTTCTAACTGTACTATCTTCTACAGTAGAACTTATCTTATATGTTTTACTTATAGCTTCTCTGCTAGTATCTACTCCAGTTATTAAAGTGCTTTCAAACTCTTCAATCTCTAGTTCTAAATTTCTTATCTTACAATCAATGCAGCTATAATCTTTTAAGAATTTTTCTAAACTTTCTATATTACTCATAAATCTAATTCCCCCTTAGTATTTCTTTAATTTTTATTTTTTCTTCTTTTAGTTTCTCATAGCCTGTCCAATTATTTAATTTTCTCATTTTTCTAATTTGATTTTCTATTTCAATTAATCTATCTATATAAACTTGTCTAAAATCTATTTTCATATTTCAAATTCCTTTTCTACATCAAAATCTATATTTATTTTTTTAAGTGCTGCTATAATTTCATCTATTTTATTTATTAGATCTATAGCTTTCGGATAATACTTTTTATAATTTTCTTTACTACAATTTCTAAGATAACTATCAGCTTTTTTAATTCTCTTAAGATAATAGTTATATTTAAGTTTTAGATATTCTACATCTTCCATATGCCCTCCAAAATTAATTTATGTATATTTTTATGTACTATTATGTATATTACATAAAACCCTACAAACGTTGGTATAACTCAATTTAAAGCATATTTTTTTACTATGTATATTTCAAAAAACAAAAAGGTCTATATATATTTTTTTTATGCATATTTTTAATATATTTATTTAATTTATATTTTAAATATACATAATATACATAAATAAATAATATATATATAATAAATATAGTAATAATGCCATTTTAAGTGGTATGTACCTTTTAATATTAAACCTACATAAAAGGTACATATAATATACATATTACTTAAATGAGTTAACTCCAATTCCAATCCACTTCTTACCGTTCATATCTCTTTTATTAACGAATCCTTTTTCCTTTAAATCTCTAGCAAGTTTATGATTAGTCATTTTATAATTTTCTCCTTCATTTATGCACCAATTAACATATTCATCATACATAGCTGAACCAGTACATTCTTCATCTTCTCTAACGACACAGCAATCTTCTATGAATCTTCCTACTTGATCCATATCTAATTTATAATCTTCAACTGCTTCCATTACTTCTTGAGGTGCTTCAAAACCTTGTTCCTTCCACATTTGATATCCTGTAATGGCCCATAATAATATTCCTTCTAATTCAGGCTTTAATTTTTCCTCATAGAAATTAGGATCTTTTTCTTTCTCTGTAAATTTATATTTAAAAGGAATCATTCTCCACCTTCTCCATATTCCATGGTCGTTACCTTTAACCTTAGGCTTTTTATTAGTCATTATCCAAAGCTTGAATTTAGGCTTTAACATGAATTCTTCCTGGTACATAAAACGAACTGGAAGTGTTTCTCCTGCACTTAATACTTTCAGTAACGGCTCATTAAAAACTTGTCCTTCTTGAAGTTCTGAAGCTATAACAACTCTTTTATTAGTTAGTCTTGCTAAATCTCCCCTAGCTCCATCTTGGCCATTCTTCTCCATTAAAGTTTCACCCTTGATTGTCGCTGAATAAGTTCCCATAATATCTTCTAGTGCTTTAACAAATGTAGATTTACCATTTGCTCCACCACCCCAAAGCATAAAAAGACACTGCTCTGACATATCTCCAGTTAGGGAATATCCAACTGCCTTTTGAACATAATTTATTAACTCTTGATCTCCACAAAAAATTCTATTTAAAAAAGCTATCCAATTTGGACACTTATCATTTTCTCTATTAAAACTATAATTGCTGCATTGAGTAATTAAATCTCTTCTATCATGCTTCTTTTGATTTAAATTTCTTAAATTAATTGTTGCTTCTGGTGTATTAAATAAATAATCATCCTTATCACTCTCTATGAAGTTTACTCCTTGAAATGTTTTAGCTTGATTTAAAACACCTTTTATTTTCCCATCTGTTTCATTTCTTAAGACGAATGCTTTTGCCTTTTCCTTTTGTTTACTAGTAGCTTGTTCATCACCTTGAATATTTATATTAACTATATCTTTTTGGAATTTTCTTAAAACTCTTCTATATAAATTTTCTACTTTAAAGGAATTATCTAATTCCCAATTAACTCCGTTCCAAACATACCATTTCCCTTGATTAACATTAAATTTAATATCTTTTCCATATATACTTATTAATCTTTCGGCATTTCCAACATCTGACCAGTTAAAATCATAGATTATGTTTCCTTTATATTGAACAAATTCATCAGTTCTCTTTGTTAGATCTAGTAAATCATAAATATCATTACCATCTTCAAACCAATCTGAAACATCTCCCTTTTCATCTAAGTTAGGAAGTTCTACTATTTTTACACTATTAGCTAAATCCTTTATTTGTTCTGCTATATGCTCCATAAATGCTCTTCCAGGTGCATCATTATCAGGTAAGAGAACTACATTAGCATCTTTAAAATATTTATTAAATCTGCTTGGCCATTTTTTGCCTAAATCACCTTTAGTAGCTCCTATACTTGTTGTTGTAGCAACTTCACCTCTCAAAATTACATTATCTGCATCCTTCTCACCTTCTGTTATAAAAACTGTTTTACCTTCTTCAATAGCTTTCATAAGGTTTGGAAGATTATACAATAGTTGCTCTTGTGAAGGATAAAAGGCCTTTTCAGCTCCTTCTCTAGCCTTTATACTCCAAGTTCTACTTCCTTTAAAAGTTTCAGTATAAATCCCTTCTTCTAATCCCCAAACCAATTCACCATCTATATATCTTCTATGTAAAAACTTTTTGCCTTTTTTTCTTATTTTTTCATAAGCTAAATCTCCGTTTTCATCATAAAACTTATAAATAGCTTCTATATCTTTTTCAAAAGCACTCTTATGCTTATCCTCAACTTCTAATGGCTTATCAAATAGATCACTCATTTTTAAGCCAACACTTTCTACTATATCTTTAGTATTACAACCTGCGTGGCAATATAGCATTGTCTTTTCTTCTTTAGAGTTATAGCTTATAGTTAAGCTTGCATTCTTATCATTGTGGCAAGGGCACTTTGCTTGTACCCTATCCACTCTTTTACTTTTTTTATCTATTTCAAATTTATCTGTTATTTCTTCAAATTTCATTTGTTCACCTACTCCCTAATCAGTAATTAAGTAGCTGCAACAATGCAACTACTTCTCCCATAATCTATCTAAGTAATCTATATAATTATTTAAATCTTCCTCGCTCATAGAATCTAAGTCTACTGGTTCTAATTCAAATTTTTCTGAAGGCTCTAATCCAAATTCTTTTTCAGAACGCTTAATAAATTCTCTTAAAGTTTCTGTATTAGTAGCTCCTTTTTCAATGTCACAAATTCTTTTATCTAAATCACTATGCTTGTACATTCTATTTAACCTCCGTAACGCTTAGAATATAGTTTACTTTTCCATCATTATCATTTATTAATTTTTTGATTGCTTCATCTTCTGAATCTGCTTCTATAGTTGCCCAACGCCATTCGTCTGGAAACATTGAATTTATATATTTACTAAAATTAATTTCAAACTTCATAACTTTCTCCTTATTCTTCTCTAGCTAGCCATTTAAAACATTCTTTTTTACTTTTAAAACATTCTGTCCAAGCATCTCCAGTGCTATTATCTATTCCAACAAACCATTGTTTTTCTCTTGTCCAAAATAATCCTAATGGCTTTCTAGTGTTAATAATCTCATTTGCTGTAGTAGTAGAAACCTTTGTGAACTTTTTCTCTTTTTGCTTTTTAATTCTCTTAATTTGTCTATCTATCTTAAATTCTTTATATTCTTCTATTTTTTTAACATCTATATCCTTAAATAGTTTTAGCTGCTCTAACATGATTTCTACATCTGCAATTTCTTCATGAATATTTTCTAAGTCATTTTTAGTTAATCCAACGATTAACTCGGCAAGCTCCTGAATTATTTGTCCCTTTTGAGCTTTCTCACCATAAAATTTAAAAATCTCTTTTATTCTTTTATCCATTTTTTCACTTCCTTAATTCAATTACTAAAGCTCTTACTATATCTTCTCTGCAAGATTCATAAGTGCCTAAGCCTTGTGCTTGGTATTCCATGGCACATTTATTTAAATCTCTTATAAACTCTGCTTTAGCACTTTGTAAAAATGTTTGTCTATTATTAAATCTTTCTTCTAATTTATGTGGTTCAAACTCAAATTCTCCCCCACCAATCATTGATTGTTTTCTCAATTTTACCCCTCCATAAACCCTTTGTTTTTAAGGATATCTCTTACACAATATCTAAGAGTGTTATATATCTCACTACCCATTAAAGCCTTGTCGATGGGGCGAATAACTGTGTTAAATTCACTCTCTAAAGCTTTCAATCTAGCATATAAACTAGCTGGCTTATATTGATTTCTATAATTTCCTTCTCTTATGTTCTTGTCGTATTCCTTATCTTCTAAGAATATAAAGAACTTTATTCCGTAACGGTTTAATCCTTGTAACTCTGCTTTTAATCTGTTGTAATCAGTTTTTAGAACTTTCTTTAAATATTTTTCTCCAAGAAGTTCAATGATCTCTTTATTAACCTCATTAATATTGGTCTTGTTATCTTTAAGATTCATGGCCAATTCATCAATACAAAACTTTCTTTCAATGGCAATAGAATCAGTAAAATAAATATCTCTTTTTTGACCTTCGAAAGTTCCATTTGGAATCATGCAGCTATAATCTCCATACTTTAAAGTTTCTTCTCTATAAGGTATCTTTTTCTTATCTAACCAATCTGTAATATGTAAATTAGCCTGTTCACGATTATCAATGACAACTGTTAAGTTACTTAGTATCTCTTTGATTTCTTTATCCGTAAAGTTATATCTCATTAATTCCTCCAATATTAAAGGGGCATATGCCCCTTCTATTTTTCTTCTGGTTCTTCTGGCATCTTAGTAAATACTATTTTCTTAGTTTTAGTATTTCTTATTGCTAGGCCATTAATATCTCCATTTTTCTTATAGGTTATCTTTGCAACCTCGAATTTATCTTTGCAAGTATAACGCCCTTTAACTTCTGTAATGGTACAATCTTTAGATGCTACCCATATGAATGGAGAACTGTATAATTCCCTTCCTATTCCCCAATTGACACAAGCTCTCTTAAAGCTATCTGAAGCTTGTCCCTTTTCTTTCTCTGTATTAGATTCTGTTCCTACATCTTGCTTAGAAATCCATTCTTTTTTATCTGTATCCCATATCTCTACATTACAGAATAAGTTACCATTAATAAGAACGTGGCTCCTTCTCCAGTTGTTTTTACCTACTGTTTCATCTAAAATATCCATATCTGTTCTAGAATTTTTGTATAATAATAAAATCACACCTTTTTCCGTTACACTCTGTGCTCTTATTTCTATTTCATCTGCTTTAAGTTTTCTAAAATTTAAATCCATTATCTAATCCTCAAACTTTCATTTTCTTTTAAGCTGGCACCTTCAACTTCTTGTCCTGCTTTAAGTGCTTCATATAGCTTTTTCTTATCTACTTTTTCTTCAATTACAATGAACTCTTTTGGGATAAGTTCTTGCTCCATGATCTCAACACTAGCTTTAGATTTTTGGAACTTACAAGTAAATAATGTAGTTTTAACTTCCTTTAATCCTAAGCCTTTAAGAGAAGAATCTAAGTAATTCTTTAAACTTGTAACGGTATTTTCTAAGGATTTTCTTCTAGCATTTAATCTCTTTTCTTCTGCTTTATATCCTTCTATATCACTTTCAGTATTTCTTATAAGCTTTACTATGTTGTCTACTTTTTCTTCTATATCTCCATGGCACTCTTTAAGTGCATTTTGGATTAAATCCTGTTCCACATCTTCTCTATCTATAAGCTCTGTTAAGTTTCTATAGTTATTAGCTAGTTCATATAATTTAGCCATATTATTTCTCCTTCACATATTTTTCTTTTCCAGATAATACTTTTAATAAATGCATTATCCTTTCAGCTTCTTTTAATTCCTTTAAAGCTTTATCTTCCATTTCTTGATTTACATCCTCTTTTAAGTGATGTTCATCCATATATCTTTCAAGTGCTACTTCACTTAGAGAATTTTTTATTAATCTTTGGTCATCTTGATTAAAACTTTCATATATACCATTAGGAATATAATCCATATCATCTATTTTTCTTTCAAGTTCATTTAATTTATCCAGGATAATTTTTGTATCATCATTATCCAAAATAATTTTATTTGCTAAGTACTTTAAAGCATTTTTAAAGCTTACATAGTACTCTAGGTTCTTTGTTTTTTCTTTCCCTATATTTTCTTCCTTAGTAACTTTACTCTCTGTAACGTAGCCTACAGATTGAATTATGAATTGTCTTTCATCAGAAGTTATTCTGTAATTTCCTATATCAATTTTCATTAGTTTCCTCCTTAAATACAGTTTGTAATTAACCAAATGAAAAACATTATGCAAATAATGTCTATAGCAATTACTGTCCAAAAGCCTTTTCTATCGAACTTATCATTCATTGCTTAGCACCTTCTCTTTCTTCCTAATGGCTTTATAACTCCCCAAGCCTTAGCATTTGTATAAACTGTAGTAATATCTCTTATGTCTATATCAAGAACTGCTGCTGCATCTTTAATTCCAAATTTATTAATATTTTTTATTATCTTTATTATTTCTTTTACTGTATAACCTTTTTTATTAGTTTCGGCGTAACGTTCTGCATATAGTTCAAGATTGTTTTGGATATCATTTTTTGTATATGTTATGTCTTTAATCTCTCCAGCAACGTATTTCTTACGCCACTCCATGTAAATTTTATTAGCTTCTGTGTAGCTTAATTTAAACCTTCTAAGCATTTCTAAAATTACTTTTTCTTTAGATATTCCAGCGTTTCTTGTTAGAAACGCTTGGACTTCTTCTACTCTTTTAAAACCTTTCCTAGAATGGGATATCATCATTATCCCCTCCCATTTCTTCCATTAGAGCATCATTAAGATTTTCATCTGAAGAAATGTTATTTTCTTTCTTATTCCCATCTATAAAGTCAAAACCTTCTACTACTACATCAGTTGTGTATCTCTTAGTGCCATCCTGTGCATCGTATGAGCCTGTTTGGATTCTTCCTTTAATGGCAATTTGATTCCCTTTAAAAAAGAAATTAGCTATATTCTCCGCAGTCTTACCAAATGCGACACAGTTTATGAAATCAGCTTCTCCCTTTTTAAAACGATTAACTGCTAATGTAAACTTAGCTACTGTAGTATTGCTTGTAACATTAATGTCAGGATCCTTAACCATCCTGCCCAAAAGTTGTACTTACAGATTCAATTTTTATATCTTTTTTATTCAATTCCTTGAATCTGTTATATCTTTCATCTCTTAATTCATCAGCATTTTTAGCAAATGCCCAACCTGATATATTCATAATTTTTCTCCTTATCAAATGATTATCATATGAGAATACATGACCAAAACTGTATTCTCATATGACTTTATTCTTACTAAGCTATTATTTTTATGTTCTTAAACTTTTCTAATTCCTTAGCTAAATATTCTTTAATATTCTTAATAGCTTCATTTCTCCAAGCTCCACCATCAGCTTCAAACAATGCAGCACTTGGGCCTTCTTTCATTCTAAAAATAAATTTAGAAGTTGGTTGTTCTACTTCAGGGAATGTTCTATATGGTGCTAATTCAACTGGATTTGGTACTTTAGCATTTTCTAAGCTAGCTACTCCAGTTTTAACTGTTACTTGTTGTGATACTCCATCATCTCCAATAGTTCTAACTGGTCCATCTTGAGTTAATGCAGTATAAGTAAGAAGTGTCTTTCTATCTCCTTTATCTACAAATGAACTTTGTAACATTATGTTGAATTGTTCTGTACTTAAGAATCTGTCATAAATTATATTGTTAGGTAGTATTGCTTCAGCAACTAAAAATCTCTCTCTTTGTCTATCTACATTTAATGGACTGTATAATTTAACTTCTTTATGAGATTTTATTTGTACTAAAATCTCACCTTCAATATGATCTACATTACTTTTTTATATAATCAACTAATCCTGTAAGAGTTGATACTCCTAAAGTATCTGCAATTGGTAGCTCCATTCTTATTAATTTCTCTTTTGAATAAACTCCTAAGTTAGTTTCTATAATAGGATTTTCTTTATATCCTAATCCAACTAAATATTCTAATGCTTCTTTTTGTTCCATGGTTTTATTCCACCTTTCAAATTAATATATTTATTTAACTAACTGTAATCCAGTAGTATCAATCTTTTCTTCTTGTTCTTCTTCAACTTTCATTACTGTTTGACCTGGTATTTGCTTTTTATATTCACTAGCAATAACATCTGAACCATCAGTACCAATAACAAATCTTGTAGCAACTCCTTTAACTGGTGCTAACTTAGTTGAATAATCAACTGTTACATCTGCTATTTCTCTATCTTCTCCTGGTTCAAAAGTTAACTTTAATGTTATTATTCTCTTGGCAGTAGCCTTTGTGTTTGGATCCAAAATATTTTTTGTTACTTCTTTAAGAGCACTGTTAAACTTCTCCCCAACTGCTCCTTCTGCAATTTTGTCTAAATTAATGTTCATGAAAGTACCTCCTATAACTCCTCATTAATTCTTTCTATTATTTCAGTTATTTCATCCGCATAGCTCTCCATTTTTTTAGTTCCTAATCTTTCGATTATTGCTTTATGAAAAGCAACTCCTATAACCTCTTCTGTTTCCCTTTTTTCTAAAGTTACTTCTAAAATTTTAAATTCATTCATTTATATTCCTCCTTTAATACATTCTAGTGCATTGTCCTAGCTTTCTACCAACCTTAGATAAAGAACCAGTAAACATTGTTTCTAATGCACCATCAACTATTCTTTGCTTCTCTCTGTTCCTTTTTTCTCTTCTTTTTAGAATATCTTTATAAGTCATTTCTGCTAATGTTAATGGACCGTATTCTTTTAACATGTCCATTAACAAAAACCTCCTTTAGTTAGGAGCCAAGATATTGTGCAGTTTAAAGCTCCTAACAAGTTATTTTTTGCAACTAAGATGAGTACTTGATCTAAAATGAAGGGAGGACTTTCACCTCACTTTACATATAATTTTTTATTTATTTCTTAGCTGCTATATATAAAACCGTTACTATAAAAAAATGGATTGGTATGTTAATACAGTGTTTTTATGTTTTTTTGTTTGCTTGTAACGGCTTATAATCTTTTTACTTTCTATATTCTTCTCTTAAAGAATTAAAATCATTTTCTAACTCTTTAATTTCTTCTTTAGCTGCATCTAAATCATTTTCTAATTCTTCAAATGTTGGTTCACAATTGTATCTTCTCATTTCATCAATTGCATCATCTAGTTGGTTAAAGTTAAGAACTATCTTTATTTCTCCTATATTAGGATCATTTGCTATCAGTTCATAGTTAGTTCCAACTGTTTTTATTTCTGTAGTGGCCTGTACATTATTGCTAATGTCTACAAAAATTTTATTCATTATGTATGCCTCCTATTTAATTTTTATAAACTTGTCCTAAATATTCCCAACCTTTATAATTTAAGTATCAGCCCTGCCAAGTTGAAATAAACTATGAAAGGTGGTGATATCATGTCATTAAGTTTTAACTCTACTTTTGGCAACAAAAGTATCAAAATTAACTGTCCAATTTGCAAAAGTGAATTAGAAATAAAACTTAATCAAGTTGGAACAGAAATTCATTGTCCTTTTTGTAGAAAAACAATAGCTTTAAAAGCTGGTACAAATTTTGAAAAAAGTAAATCTGCAATAGACAATGAATTTAAATCCCTTAATAAAACATTAAAAAACTTTGGGAAATAAAATATTTTGTTTTTCTTCAATTATTTCTCTAATTATTTTTTTAACTAGTTTTTCATCTAAATCAATATAAATTATTGCCTGTTCAGGAGTATTTATCTCTTGAACAGCTTTCTCTTTTAGCTTCAAACCACATATAGGACAATAATTTTCAGTTCCTTTTAATTTTTCGTTTTCACATCTTGGACATTTTAATTCATAAATTTTAGTGTTTGAATTTTGATACATCTATATCACAGCTCCAATCTAAGATATTTTTATTTTCTTCTTTAACCTTCTTTAGAGCATCTTTAAAACTTAACCCTTGCCAATAAAACTCTAAAACTTTATTTGCTAAGGCAAGGGCAAGATTATTTAACATATCTTTTGTTCTTTATCTTTATTTTGTTTATCTTTTTCAATTTGTTCTGCTAAAGCTAAACCCCTTATAAGACCTGCTGCATATTGTTGTTTCTCACGACTTAAATTTAAATAGCACACACATGATTCCATAAAATCCTTTAGTTCCATAAAGTCAAACCTCCTTTGTTATTTTTTCGTTATTAAATTCTCTATACGAACATTATATACTCTAAAATAACTTTTTTCAATAAAAATTAACCTTTTTTTCATTATTTTTGTCGTTTTAAAGTTCTTTTTTGTTGTTTTTGGACATTTGTTATGTTAAAATGTTCATGAGAACACATATTAATTAAAGGAGGTATTCTAATGGGAGAAAGAATAAAGCAAATAAGAACATCTCTTAACTTAACTCAAGAAGAATTCGCTATAAAACTTGGAATGGGAAGAAGTTCTATTGCTGCATTTGAATCCGGAAGACCAATCAAAAATCGAATTATCAAAGAAATCTGTAAAATATTTAAAATCAATGAAGATTGGCTTAGAACTGGTGAGGGTGAAATGTATCTTCATCTAACAGATAGTAAGCAATTTAATGAAGTTCTAGCTGAATGGCTAGTAGATAGTGATCCATTGACAAAAGAAACTTTAATGTTACTAGCATCTTTAAATGACGAAGATTTTAAAGTAGTTTCTAGAATATTAAAAGGATTAGTCGAAAACAAATAAAAAGAAGGCAAAATTCAATTGCCTTCTTTTTCTTTATATAAAATCTTATTTGTAATTGTTAAAAGTGCCTGGAGCATTTCTTCATTTTTGATTATTTTAATTTTTTTAATTAGCTCTTTTTTTACTGTATCTCCCAAAACTAATCTCTCCATTCATAATTTCGAAGAGAACATACGTTCTCATATTTTCGTTATTATTATACCATAAAATCTAAAAAATGTAATAAAAAAAGAAGATTATAATTAATCTTCTTTTTTTAAATCTAACTCTATATTTAGTTTTTGCATTATTTTATCAATATGTTTTAGATTCATCTTTTCCAACTTTTCTTGTGAAGATACTCCCTGGTTGTCCACATTATAATCATCATTAACTAATCTATCACTTAAGCATATAAATTCATTTGCAACTTCATTTGCAACCTTATATTTATTTCTAAAAATAATTTTATTTTTACCTCTAGATGCAAAAGCTTTCCATTTTCCAATCAAATCCAATATATCTAATTTTACTCTATATGAATTTTCTGATTTATATTGAGACTCATCAAGCTCTTCTCTTATGTATGGATTAGTTATAATTTTTTTATTTTTAACTAAAACTTCTACAGTTTTTTCCTTCAAATCTACAAATCTATTAGATTCATTAATATATTTTTCCCTAATAAAATATAAAATTATATTAACTAAAGTTGTGACTGCTATTGTAAATATCGTTATAATTACTGTTTCTTTAAAATTCATACCTAATTTCCTGTCTTTTTTAGCTTAACTTACTTTTATTTGTAGATGTTTTAATTTAGAATTTAAATATCTCTGTAAACAAGACGTAGTAAGTGCATGTTGACAAAAAGAACTTAATATATTTTTATCAGATACTTGAGTTACAACATTTCTTTTTTTAATATCTAATTTATTTGGTTTATTAGATTCTGTAAAAATGAAATTTAATATCTTACATAAAAAATTTATAAAATATTTTCCTCTAAAATTATAATCAGGATTTTTCATTAATCTTGAAACTTCTGTTTCTATTTCCTCATGAGTAACATCTATATAATTAATAGTTAGCTCTTTTAACCTTTCTATATTATTATATGGATATTCAGAATAATCAATTTCTTTTAAGTTATATAATTTAGGCATATCCTCCTTTTGCATTCCAACGCTTTTTCTCGTTTGAAGAGAATACCATGCATTTAGATACTTAGTATTCTCTATAAATTCTTCTTTTTCTTTTTTATAATATTCCATTAATGTATCAAAATCTTTTTTATCATCTTCTTTATCAGAGTATTTATTTATATTCAATTCATACCTTAATATACTTTCAAAAGCTTTGTCCAATATGTAAAAATTTTCAATTGAATAGCATGGAGTCAAATAGATATTTATATTCTTTAAAGTATCAATGTGAAAATCTTTATCTATAAAATATAGAGTATTTTTATGGGTTGTACACTCCTCATCTATCTTATTATATAGGAGCAATACATTTTCTCTTCCTTTACATTCAATATCTATAATTTCTTTATTACTTATTAGTGTGTTTATTCTACTTGTATAATAAATAGGATCATCTTTTCCTTCATAAAAGCAAAATATAGCATTATCCTCAAACATACCTCTCTGTAGCACATATCTATTATATTTACTTTCTAAACAAGCACTATCTCTTTTCATACGATCCAATAAATCCATTACTACGCTCCTCAATATAAAAAGTCTCATATCTACAATTTCTCAATTCTCTAGCATATTCAAAAAGTTCATTTCTAAATATAAAAGGTGAATGAGTTGTAGAAATAAGTAGTGAAACCTTTCCACTTTCGTATATATCCTTAATTAACATTTCTTGCCATATAATTGATAATGATAATTCTGGTTCATCAATTATAAAAATAACCTTCTCTTCTAGTACTAAATATAGTTTAGCAAATAATGATATTATTTGTTTTTCTCCTGATGATAATTGATTGAATTTTAATTCATATTTACTTTTAGAGCTTAGAATTTTAACGTCGGCTAATACATCATCATAAGTTATCTTTTTATTAACTAAATATTTATTACATATTTCAATGAATTTTTTGATTTTTTCATCAAGAGCTCTTTGACTCTCATAAATTAAGGCAAGTCTATTAATAAAATATGCTGTGAATTTTTCATTTTCTGTTAATATATCTTTCTCAATAAATTCATTTAATTTATCTATATTTTTAATGTTACTTTTTCCTATTCTTCCTATAACAATTTTAATTTTTTCCTTATCTATATTTGATATATTAAAGTCTGATAAATTAACTGAATCGGATAAAAGGTCATCCAATATTTGATTAGACATTTGATAATAATCATCAATACTATTTTTCTTAATTTTATCTGTAATAGATTTTATTGTATTTTCTACATCATCCATACCAAAATGCATACTACTTTTTTGGAACTGTGATTGTAAATTCATTTGTTCTATATATGATAAAGTACTTGAACAAATGAACTTTTCTTCAATCCTTCTATAGGTTGGAAAATATACAACCTCTTCTTTTAATGAATCTTGTATTTGTTTAAATTTTTTATTTAATAAATTTATGTTTTTATTTTCAATATTTGCATATCCACTTTCAAGAATATTATATAAAACTGAATTGGGTATATAATCTCTTAATCTTATCAAAGTTTCTTCTACATCAAAGAAATTATTCATTTTATACTCTCTTAATAAAGCTCTATGTTCTTTAACTGGTATATACTTTCTTAATCTAGAAATTATTTCCATATATTCAATATTGTTCATTAAATCAACTTTTTCTATATCAATAGCTTTACTTCCTATTCCTATTTTTACAGCTTTAAAGGGTAAAGACTTTAATTTTTCTCTATCATTTTTTAATAAAGAAACTATAATGTTTAATATTGTTGTTTTACCAAATCCATTCTCCGCTACAAATATATTTATACTTTTATCAAAATCAATTTTATAATTATATTCATCAAATAAGCCAATTATCTCTATAAATTTTAATGAACTTGAATTAAACATTATTCTATCTTTAAAATTTTCTTTAATGAATTCATCAATTCTCTTATTTATATTAGATAAATGATTTTTTATTTCTATACCATTAGAATTTAAAAATGTTATAAGTTCTTTAGTTGATATTCCTAATTCTGCTGCTAAATCATAAATTCTTTTATTCATAATAATCCTTTCTTTAATTGAAATTTATTTTATTATTTAATTAATATCACATTCAAAAAGTTATTTTTCTGAATCATCATACTCTTTTAAGTAAAATATATAAACCACAAGTAGATTATTGCTCCTTGATTTATAGTTTATTTAAATCAATTCTAAGTCTTTCTATAATATAATTATTTGCACTTTCATAATCATAATTTCTTTCATATTCTTCAAAAGAATTAAACGAAAAAATATATTCTAAATAATAAAATATTGTTCTTATAAAATCTGTATAATAACTAAAGTAAGTAGAGTAATAAAATGATTTATTAAATAAGCATTGAAGTTTTTTAATAAGCATAAATTGCTTATTATTTAGAGTAAACCATTCTTTTTTAATTAACTTTCTTTTTTCATCTATACCATTTTCATAATCTTCTGCAAGCTCTTCTTCTGAAGCCTTAGATAACTTACTAAAAAACGTAGCTAAAATATCAGCTACTCTTATTCCAATAAAATCTTTAGAATTACAACTTTTTAATTTTCCATACTTCCCGTAATACTTTTCACTATTTTGGGCTGCATTAAAGTTAATTTTATCTTCATCTAAGAATAATGATATTTCATTCGGTCTCTTTCCTAATTCCTTCAATAATAAATTAAATCCCTCAAAATTGCATGAACAATCCCAACTTATTTTTTCATTAACAGATATATTAAAATCTAATAAATCAAATATATTTTTTAATTGTCTTAAAGCATTTATTTCCCTCTCTTTTCTTTTAAATGAACTAATTTCTTCTAATGTTTCATTTATAGAATCACTTAAGAGCTTTATTATATTAATTTTTTCTTCACTTTCTGAATATAGAAATAATTTTTCTGCTAACTCTAAATATTTATAAGTATAAATATATTTGGTAATAGAGTATATAAAAGGTCTAATATAGACTCCTTTAAATCTTAAAAAATCTTTATAATCATTGAAAGCTGTATCTATAACTCTTTCTATTTTACTGAAACAAATTAACTGAAATATACAATTATTATTTATTAATATATCAAAAAAATCTGAATAAAATTCTACTGTATCTTTATTAAAAGTACTAAATCCATTTTTAAAATTTTTATTTCTTATTATTTCACCTTTTAATTCTTTGCTTAAATCCCCATTTAAAAATTTATTTTTATATTTTTCCTCAAAATCTAAGTAACTATTTTCAAATTTAATTAGATTTTCTTTTTTAATACCTATAAAAACCCCAACAAATGTGTCCCAATTTTGTGGACCTAAAATGTTAACCTCATTTTTTTCAGGTTTATATGTTATTTTTCTATCATAATTAGCTTCATCAAAATAAAAGTTTATATTTATAAATTCCATTCCTTTCTTACCATCCTAATAAATCTTTTTCTAATTCATTCATATCCTGATCTCTTTGAGTAAAATTAGCATTAGATTTTTTAGAATCTTTATTATTTATATTAATATCAACTTTTTTAACTTTTTCCATGTCATTTAAAACACTTACTAGATAACCTTTATAATTTTTTATTGTACTATCTGCAGATCCTGCTGTAATAATTCCCTTAGCTATTTTATCAAATGAATAAACAAGTAATAGATTTTTAATATCTTTTCTACTTAATTTAAATTCTTGAATTTGACAAATGTCTAATATTTTTTTAACTTCTTCCTCATCTTCGCTAGAAGAAGATATATTAATATTATTTAAGTTAGTATTATTTAAGTCAGTATTATTATGTACCCCCACTTTTCCACTATATCCATTATCCATACCCTCCCTTTTGGTAGGTATGGCTTTTTTACTTTTTTCATCTTTTTCACCCATACCTACCTTTTTAGGGGTATGGCTTTTTTCTTCATGTTTTTTTCTGTTTTGAGAATTATGAATTTTATTTGCTAATTCAATATCTGGTTCATCTAGCAATTCATATTCATAATAAAATTGTTTGGTTTTAGGATCTTGAAGTCTATACTGAATAAGATATGCAGCATCTTTTAGTTCTTTCCAAGTACTTTCAAAAGCTTTTTCTCCTTCTTTAAGATGCTTCTTTAATGTATTTTTATATAAGGTGAAATCTTCGATAGTTAAATAACTTTGAATTAAAGCATATAATCCTTTGGCTTTTAAACTAAGAGATGAATCTCTTAATGCAACATTACTTACTTGAGTAAAATAAATTTTCTTTTTTCTAAATTGACCTGATCTATTTGTTTCCATAAAAAAATACCTCCTAATAAGGAATAACAAACAATCCTTAAAAGAAAGTATTTTTGACTTTTGTCAAATTAAAGTTTGACAAAAGAGCATATTTTTTATACAATTATCGTATAATATAAATATGCAAGTATTAGAGATACTTTCTCTAAGGTGGTGAACCTGTTAAATTCTCTCCGGCCAAAGTTTGAATTTAATGGGTTTTTTGCTGTTTATTCCGTTTTTTTAAATTATTGATTTAATTTTAGCACATTTGGTAATAATTTGTCTATAAATATCCACAACTTTAATTGCTTTACATGATAATATAGATTAATATGTGGATTATTTTATATTATAAAAAGTGTAGCAGATCTATTTAGAACTACTACACTTTTATTTTATCTAGAATTTTTATAATATTTATTAAGTTTTTCAAATATTATTTTTAAAATTAAAAATATAATATAAAAGAATATTATATTTTGAACTAAACTTAGTACATTTATACCAAATCCAGATAGAAAAGTTTTATCTAAATCTTGCGGGTGGAGTGATAAATATTTTAATGGAAAACCAAATTCAAATCCTGTATTTGTATTTTTTAATGGATATATTACTGTAAGTATTAAATTAATCCAAAGTGTAATATTTAATATTTTTAAATTAAAAAATTTCTTCATGATAAACCTATAATCTAAATTGTTTTTTAAATGTTATTGGATCTGTTGAGTAATTTACTCCAGAAATACTATAAGTTACATTTCCTTTAGTCAAAACATCTAATACATTATTTCTTCTACCCCTATCAGAATGAATTTCAGTCCAGCTTCTCATATAGTTCCAGCTACCTAAGTGGAAGCCATGTAACCAACTTTCTTCTGCAGATGCACTTGAAAAATAAGGAGCTCCTCCAGCCGTTACAACCCTATATGTATATGGTATACGAATATTACATGGACCAAGCATCGGTACTAAACCACTTACATTAGCTATTCCACTAAAAGTTTGGCTAGATCTAAGATACTTATTAACATATATAGTTTCCTATTGCTGAGAAGATTTAATTTCATCTAATGCTTTATTAACTTCAATAATTTTATTTTCTATTTCTTCAATATTTCCAACATCATCTATTGAATCATAACTTATTTTTCCTCCGTATTTCTTTTCAATATTTTTAAGCTTTTCAATTTTGATGCTGTTAACGTTAAATTCTTTAGGCGTTATTTCTTTTGCATGCACAGTTGCTGTAGGTACGATTACCCCTGATGATATTGTTCCTAAAATAATAAAAGCACTTAATAGTTTAGCAATTTGTTTTTTCTTCATTATAAATCCCCCTTTAGTAATAAATGTTTTTATAATTTTATTTATGAATCAATTATCATTTGTTTAGGATAATAAGATTATATTAATTCCTCTAAACGATTTCAATAGATTATGCGTAAGTGGTTAATTTTTAGACATAACTGGTCATATTATAAATTCTAAGAATAATATAAAAAAAAAGAAAGGGCTTAAAACCTTTCTTTTTCTATAAAAATAAATCTTTCATAGCTGCTATATCTTTAAGCATTTCTTCTTCTCTTTCAGCTATTAATTTGCTAATGTTAAATTTCTTTTCAAGATATTCTTTAGCAAACTTATATCTTAGCATGTGTTCCAAATCGAAAAACTCATTTAAATTTTTATTGTATTTAGGATTATAGCGTTCACTATGATAAGTTTGTACTTTACTTACATTAAGTTTAGGCTTATATGAATTTATGAAATATGTTTCATAATCATCTAAAAGCACTTCATTATCTATTTCTATATATTTTATATAATTAAAATTATGACAAATATCACTTGTATGAGTTCTTCCAGCTAAATGATCTGTTACTCTTGAATTAAGATGTATAGTTTTACCTATATACATTAATTCTTTATTTTCATTATACATAAAATATATACCTATAGCATTTGGAATCTTTTCTAATTCAGTTTTACTAATATAAGATTCATTAAAGAATACTTTTTTATCTAAATTTTCAAATCTTTTATTATTATAATTATCGAAATTTTTAATTTGAAGTTTTTCTAGATAAGCATTTATTTTAGGGGTGAAGATTAAAATAGGATTTAAGTTTTTTACTATGTTAAGAAATATTCTACAATTTTCTATATCATCTTCACATTCTTTATAATCAATATTAGTTATTGTGAATTTATCTTTCAAAAATTCACTATATAAATGATTAGCAAATAGAGATATATTAGAACAAATTGTAGCGACTAATGTTCTTGGGATTTTATTATTTATATCTAAAGAGTATCCGTTTACTATTAATATCCCTTTTTTATTTGATAACTTTTTTATTTCTTTTTCTAAAGTATTTTCATAATCAGAAAAAATATATATTGTTTTGAATTCCATATAATCCACTCCTTTTGTATTACATAATATTATTATATATTACAAAGGAGTTAGAAGTAAAGTGAAATTATAATATTTTGTATTACATAATATTATAAAAGTATTATAAAATATTATTTTGTAATATTATAACTTGACATGTTATTCTAAAAGTAATATAATTGTAATATAAAATATTACTTTATTGAGGTGAAAATAATGAAAGTTGATACTTTAGGAATTGATTTAGGAAATGCAAATGTAAAAACAAGTAAATCAGTTATATTTGAAAGCAAAATAAAACCAGGTATAACTAAGATGAATGAGAATGATATAAAAGTTATTTATGATGGGGCAGAATATACTGTAGGAGCTTATGATGGAGCATTAAACATAAGTAAAAGAAAGTACTTTAAAACTGCTTATAAAATTAATCTTTTAACTGCCATTGCTAAAAGCTCTAAAGCAAATAATATAACTACTAATATTGTTGTTGGAGTTCCAGTGGAGTCATTCAATGATAAAAATTTAACTGAAGAAATTAAAAAGCATATAGAAGCTTTTGAAAATGAGAAAATTTCAGTTAATGGAACTGAAAAAACAATAAATATAGAAAATGTTGAAGTATTTTGTGAATCAGCTATTGTTTTTGCTGATAGAGAAAAATTTAAAGATAAAAAGACATTAGTTATAGACTTTGGTGGTGGAACTATAGATATTAGTTTTTGGGATGGATTAAATTTAACTAAGGCAAGAACATATAGAGAAGGAATGATAACTCTGTATGAAAATGTTATAAAGCAAGTTAATAATAGATATTCAACAACTTTAAATTCTAATATCGCTATTGATATGATTGGTAAAAATACATTTACAATAAACCAAGAAGAAAAAAATATAAGTTTTATAAATTCAATAGTTGAAACTTATGTAGATGGACTAACTTCATATATAAATCAATACTTTGATGTTGAAAGTGCAGATAGCATTCAATTAATTGGTTGTGGAGCAATTCAATTAGAAAAAAATATAAAAGATGAATACGAAAAAGCAGAATTACATCCTAATGCAGCATTTGCAAATGCTAATACTTATGAAAAGGTAGGCGAAATACTTTGGATTTAACTTTTTTAGATAAAGTAGAGATGGAAGATCTTGAAGGGAAAGACGAGAAAATTCAACCAGTAAGATTTAATAAAGATGAATTTTATATGCTTAAGTTTGTAAATTTCAAAAATAAAAGATTTGCAACTTACATTAAGGAATTAATAGAAAAAGATATTAAAGAATACTTAAGTAATACAGATAATACTAATATTACTAATAGTTCTTTAAGTATAGATTTAGAACAACTTAAAGAAGAATTAAAAGAAGAAATAAAAGAAGAACTTACTGAAGAAATAAGAGCAAAACTTTTAGAAGAACTTAAAGAAGAATTAAAAGAAAAATTAGATAATATGGATTTAAAACAAGAAAATATAGATGAAAGTAAAAATGATTTACTTAATTTTATGAATAATAGAAAATAAAAATTACTTAGTAATTTTTATATTATTAAAGACTAAGCCTAAATAGGCTAGTCTTTTTTTAGTTATATATTAAATGCTTTTTTGTAAAATTTGGTATATAATAAAGTATAAATAATAAACTAATGGAGGAGAGTATAATGAACGTTAGTATTAAGAAAATGACTTCTAGTCAATTTAAAACATATCTAAAAGATAAGCATGAAAAAGTAGATCTAAATGAATTATCAGATGAAGAATTAGTTATAGCTCTTAAAGATTCAAATTTTAATTTAGATGGGATAGAATTTGAACCATTAACTATAGAGAGAGTTAAATTATTTCTAAAAAATAGTGAGGCATTAAAGATATTAGCTGAAGAAACTACACAAGAAACAAGTACAAATCTTGCTAATAAACTGTCAGATAATTTAAACTTTAATAAACTTAATGTTAAAGATTTATCTAAAATTATAAATGGTTTCTTTTTAACAGATAATGAGTTATTAGAAAAATATAAAATTGAAAAAACTTACGAAACATTAAATGATAGGTATGGCTTTCCATATGCATATAGAGTCCTTTATCATATAGATAAAAGTGTTGGGCTTAACTTCAAAGAAATAACTTTATCTCTAAATAATGAATTTAGAAGAATAAATGGTATTTATGCTTCAGATTTTACAAAGGATTATTTTGAAAAAAATAATATTGAATTTAAAGAAGAAAAAGAGAAAATAATACCAGTTGGATTAATAGAATGTTATAATGAAAATTTAAGTAAAAACACATTTTCAATAATTTTTCAAGATATAAAGGATATATATAAGGCTAAAGATATTGTTTTAAACTTTGAGAGAGCTTTAGAATTAAGATGTGAAGCATTAGAGTTTATAAATAAATTTAATATAAATATATTTGAATAAACTGCAATAAAAAAGACTAAGCAATTAAGCTTAGTCTTTTTATTTAATTATTAAAAATTCATTTAACTTTAAAGAATTTACTATCTGATTATTTATCTCTCTAAATTTTTCCTCATGCTTTTCATAATCATTTAATTTTATTTTTAAATAAAAATCTGGACTTACTTTTACTCCAGTTAAGTCAGCTTTTATTTGGCAAGCTAATAAAATAAAGAAAATCATATTACTAAATTTTTCTTTTTCATTTAAAAGATTATCTTTTCTTTTATAAATTTCTTGTTGAGATTCACTTAAAATTTTTATAGCATCTTTACTTCCATAAGCAAAAGTTTTACTTGCAATTTCTTTAAAAGTGTTTACTCTTTCTTTTTCGCTTTTAGTAAGATCAAGGCAATCAATACATTTGTAAGGTATATCTGATAAAGAATTTATTGATACATCAATTTTTTTCTTGTTAATTTCATTTGAAAGATTCCTTTTATTCAAGTATATAGTTACTAAAAAACCAAAAATACTGACTAATGATGGAATTATTATTGATAATAAATTAAATGAAGTGCTTTTAGTTGTTTCTGATATTATAGCAGTTAATAACATTAAATTCCTCCTTTTAAATTATATTATGGGAATATTTTAACATAATACTGAATTTAATTACTTTAAAAATTAAAACTTTTATTGCTATTTAATACCAATTATTATAAAGTAATACTAAGAAATACTAAGTATATAAGGGTGTGGAGTATGTGAGTAATATTGATAATAAAAGTTTGGTAGAAAAAATTAATAATTCTCTAGTTATAGAAGGTATGAGTATTAACCAAATAGCAAAAATGTTAAAAGTAAAAAGAAATGAAATATTTGAGATTATGAAAAAAGAAAATTTTATTTATGACAGGGAACAAGGATTTTTTGTAAAGATAAATAATGATTCTTTAATAAAGCGTATAGAACGATTAGAAGAACAACAAAAAGAAATACTAGAATTACTTAGTAGTACTAAAAAAGAAACGCTTAGAATTGATTCTAGTGTACTGGAAGGAGATATAATTCCTCGTACATTTAAACTTTATAAAAATACTTCTGAAAAATTTACTCAGTTCTGTAATGAACATAGAGAATTAAAGATGCAAGAGATCATTACAGTTGCTTTGGAAGAATTTATTGAAAAACATAAATAATAATTAGGTGTAGAAAATATCTACACCTTTTCCTTTTCCCTTTCTTTGATTTTCTCTTCAATTTCATCTAAAACTTCTAAACATATATCATAATAAGTATTTTTCTTTAAATATTTTTTATATATTTTGAATATATCTTTAATCATTACAAAGTAATAAAATATAGAAATAACTACTAAAAATATTAAAATAATACCGAGTGTTATTATAAATGCAATTATATTAGGAAATGAAATTTGAAATGAACTTGTAGGTTTTGAAAACAATTCTAAGCATGGTGGTAATATAATACCAGCTATAACACCAACTACTGAAGCTATTGCACCTGTAAGTAAAGGATTATTTTGTTTATCCTTTAAAGAATTAATATATATCCTATCAGTTTCAATATCTAAGTTACAATCATTTAAATCACACATGTAATTATCATAAATTCTTTTACGAATATTTTTAATTTCATTTATAGAATTTTTTTTATTTCTAGTTTTAATATGTATATCTTTCATAAAAAATACCTCCTAAATTTATTTTATATTAAATGAATAAATTTAAAAAGTTTGTTAATAATGAAAATAACATCTTTAATGATATTTTATATTACTCTCTTTCAAGCTGCATTTATTGCAGCTATTTTACTTTTGTGATTGCAACTTCTTTAATAGTTATATTTTCTTCTATTAATCTATTATATATTTCTAAACTATCTATCTGAGTATTGAATAACTTACGACCTTGTTTAACTAGGGCTAACCATTTATTAGCCTTTTTCTTTATTGCTTTAATTTCATTTTTATTTTTTAAAATTAGATGAATATTATTTATTGTATATGGGTGATCTATATAATCATATGTAACTGGAATCATATCTTGAATTAATAAAGCTCTTTCGTCTTTGCCTATTTTGATTATATGAGCTTTAATACAATCTTTTCTTATTTTACTCTCTTTTTCAATAAGAAGTCTTGCTTTTTCAATTTTAGTTGTTAATGGTATTACCCAAAAGATAAAATCGTATTTGGAATCTTTTATATATAAGAATTGTGGTCTACCATTTTTATTTTGAGATAAGTTTTTAATATATTTAAATTTTTCAAAATAAGAATCTTTTAATACATATATTCCATAGTTCTCCATAAAATACCTCGTTAAATTAAAATTAAAGGCCCTATAAAAATTATAGAGCCTTTCAAATCATACAAACCCACAATTTATTAGTCGCATATGGGTAAGCGACAATACTAAGCGAACCAGTTATTTATTCATCGGATACTGGTTACCGACTAAACTTTAATTTTATGATATATTTTTAGCTAATACATCATTACTATTATTTAGTGCGTGTTCACTTATAATTATACTAATATAATATTTAATGTCAATTAGGAAGTAAAATTTTGCTTTTATAGGTATATCTTTTTTGAAAATAATTAATAAAAAAAGAGATATCTCTTTTTTTATTTTTGAAAGTTTTAGAAAAAGAGATATCTCTTTTTCTAATAATTTGGCTATATAACTAATGTTTAGATTGATATTTTTTTAATAAAATATTGAACAAAAGGTGTTGGAGTAAAAATATGAGGGGAAATAGATTAATTTTTAGGAATCCAAAATATAAGAAATTTATAGAATATTTAAAATGAAAAAGGCTAGATAGGAATTACCCCACCTAGCCTTTTAATTATATTCTTTCTAAATATTTAGCTGTAAACCATGCTGTTTTATAGCCATCACCTGCGAATTAGGTTGCTAGTGCATAGTTTCCTTATGTTCTATGTACATATAGTCTTTCCCCATTTGTAACATAGCCCATTCTACTTGAATTAGGAGAAGGTTCATATCTTGTATCTAATTGAGTTATTACATTAACTACTCTCTTTTTTATTTCAAATTCTAAAAATTTATTATCTTTATTTTTATAATGAGATACTTAACATTTTTAATGCCTTCTCCAGTAACAATTATTTTTGATTTTCTATTAATATTTTATACTTTAGTATTTACCATATCCTATTACAGTGATAGTTAATAATAATTTTAATATTTTTTTAAAATAATATGTAAAAAATAAAAAAACTATTAACTAGCAGTTAATTTATTACATTTATTCTAAAATAAGTTGAAAACAAGAAAAAAAAGGTATAAAATCAATTTTGAATTTGATTAAAATAATTTTTATTTTAGCAATTAGATGTTTTTATAATTGTTTGAGTTTAAGGGGGAATTAAAATGAAAAAAATTAAAAAACTTTTTAGTATTTTATCTTTATGCTTAGTAACATCTTTAGCTTCTAATGGATCAATAGTTCTTGCTAATACTAATAATGAAAAAAATTATGATAGACAGACTAAAGAACTGATCGAAAAGTTTCCATCGTTTAAGGAGAGTTTAGAAAAGTATACTACTGGAGAATTAGTTTCTAGTGAAGAAGTATATATAAGATATACTCCTAAAACAGAAGAGTTAAAAAAAGAATATAAAACTAAAGAAGAAGTAAACAAAGATTTTATTGTTGAAGAATTTACTAGAGAAGAATATGAGGTTGAAAGTAAAAAAGAAGAATTAAAGGAAGTAATTAGGGGTATAGGAAGCCAAGAAACAACTCCATCATCTTGGATAAGAGTTGACTTACAAGTTTATTATGGTGATCCATCTATTCAAAGTGATTATATGGCTTATAACTTTTCATCATGGCTTAAAGATCCATATTTAAGATTAACTGATGCAATAGGAATTTCTCTTTCTAATGGATTAATAATTTCAGGAAATGCCAGTACAAGAGCAGCAGAATATCATTACTATGACCCTTATTACCCTGGAGGAGATAGAGTTGAAAGATTAGTAGTTAAAGCAAACAATGAAGGAAAAAATGGAGTACTGGCAACATTCAATTTAGACAATGGTAATCCATCTTCAACTTTATATCATAATGCAATGATACAGACAGGTGTCAACTTTGTTGGAAGTGGATATAATCAAGGATGGATAAATGGACATTATGTACACAAAGAATTGGGATTTGGTGATATAAGTATAGGTACAGATGGTCGTCCAAGTATATCAGCTGGAACTAAATATGATCAGCATCAATCTTCAATACATGTTAGTAGGTAGAATTTATGAATAAAATAATTAAATATATTTTAATAAGTATTATTATATTTATTTTAGGATTTATAATTTCTACTGGCTTAGCTAATTTTTTCACTAAAGAAATATTATATTCTTATCTTTATGGAATATTTTTTGCAATACTATTTTTAGCTTCAGTTATTGGTGTCTCAGTTGCGATATTAATTAATGAAATAAGAAATAAAAAATAGATTCTTAAATATAAAAAAAGGCTAGGTAGGATTAAACCCACCTAGCCTTTTTATTATAGTTTCTTTACAAAATCTGATTTAACAAATCCATTTGCTCCATTAGCTGTAGTAATTCTATACCAGCCAATAAAGTCTGAATC
>OKWS01000106.1_pt1 | contig 43298 bp, 38 predicted proteins | sample 1607061 | NCBI WGS metagenome assembly OKWS01 (sample SAMN07501040, study PRJEB24779) | human gut metagenome | isolation source: stool | host: human infant | place: USA: Pittsburgh, PA | reverse complement strand
TGTTGTTCAATTGGACGAGCACCAATTGCACAGCCACCTGGTAATGCAACGATTGCATGACCTAAACGTGCTAATAAAGGTCCCATTACTAACACACTTGCTCTCATTTTACTCACATATTCATAAGGGGCTTCTTCATTTAAAGTTTTAGTTGCATCAACTTTAACTGTATTTTTATCTTTATCATACTCTACATTTGCATTGAGTGTAGATAATACATTATTGATTGTTTCAACATCGCTTAACTCTGGGACATTAACTAGTTTACTGTGTCCTTCAGAAGCAAGTAATGACGCTGTAAGTACAGGTAATACAGCATTTTTAGCTCCTTCTACTTGAACTTCACCAGTAAGGCGATTGCCTCCATTTATAATTATCTTATCCATATTAATCCTCCACATTAAACTCCTATTTCTTATAACATTTCCCATTTTGAATTACTTATTTAATTAGTATATCTACATTTTTAGTTAATTAGTAGAAATTCATTTTTTAAAATAAATATTTAATTTGTGTAGAATACTGTAATAAATCCACGATAAAGTTACTTACTGCAGTACCCATTAAAATTGCTAAGAAAATCATACACACTTGCAGTTGTGTTGAATATCCTTTTTTAAAAAATTGATCTAATCTGAGAGAATGTAATGCCCAGTACGCAATACATATACATATTACATGTAAAAATAGATGTATTATTGCAAATTGCCCAACATATTCCATTCTTTTCTCTCCTTAAAGATTTCTGTAATATATTGTACATTAAAAAAGTTAATAATGATACATAAGAACGTTACGATATTTAATAAAAGTAACTAAAATAAAAATTTAAAGTTATTATCATTCTAAGTTCTTTTATTTACAATAAAAAAAGAGCTTGAAACACCATTAAATGTCTCAAACTCTTTTAATATATTAAGAATAATTAACTAAACCAATAATATTTTAATATCTGTTACTTTTTCATTAACCATTCTCACTAAATTGAGATAATATATTCATCATAAATATTATCCCACATCATTTAATTTAATCATTATTTTAATTTAATCATTATTTTAATTTAATCATTATTTTAATTCAGCTACACGCAGACGGTTTTCCGCTCTAGCTAATGCGCGTTTAGCTCGGTTAATGTCACTGTTATCCTCTTCATCTAAATGAGACTGAGCTCTTTGACGAGCCAACTTAGCTCTTTCTACATCAATCTCACTAGCTGTTTCAGCTGTTTGAACAATGACAGATACTTTATGTTGTCTAATTTCAACAAAGCCACCACTAACAGCTATATACTCAGTACCATTCTTAAACTTAACTTTAATATGGCCTATCTTTAATGCGGCAACTGTCGGAATATGTCCACTCATGATACCTATTTCGCCCGCAGTAGTTTGAAATACAACGAGTTCAACATCATCTTTTTCGTAGACTGAACCATTAGGAGTGACAATATCAAGATTTACTGTGTTCATTATCTTTACCTCCTAATTAGTTTAAACTTCAACACCCATATCTTTAGCTTTAGCAATAACATCATCCATACTTCCAACTAAACGGAACGCATCCTCAGGAATATGATCATATTTACCATTTAAGATATCTTTAAAGTCCGCTACAGTTGTTTTAACTGGAACATAAGAACCTTTTTGACCAGTAAATTGTTCAGCCACATGGAAGTTTTGTGATAAGAAGAATTGAATTCTACGCGCGCGTTCTACTGTTAATTTATCTTCTTCAGATAATTCATCCATACCTAAAATTGCAATGATATCTTGTAATTCTCTGTATTTTTGTAATGTAGATTGAACTTCACGTGCAACTTCATAATGTTCTTGTCCAACAATAGATGGTTCTAAAGCTCTAGAAGTTGAAGCTAATGGGTCTACCGCAGGATAAATACCCATTTCAGTTAATTTACGTTCTAAGTTTGTTGTTGCATCTAAATGCGCGAACGCAGTTGCTGGTGCTGGGTCAGTATAGTCATCGGCAGGAACGAATACTGCTTGAATTGAAGTGACTGAACCTTTATTAGTAGATGTAATACGTTCTTGTAATTGACCCATTTCAGTTGCTAATGTTGGTTGATAACCTACAGCTGAAGGCATACGTCCTAATAATGCTGAAACTTCAGAACCAGCTTGAGTAAAGCGGAAAATATTGTCAATGAATAAAAGTACATCTTGACCTTGTTCATCACGGAAATATTCAGCCATTGTCAATGCAGATAAAGCAACACGCATACGCGCACCTGGTGGCTCATTCATTTGTCCGTAAACTAATGATACTTTGTCTAATACGTTAGAATCTTTCATTTCATGATAGAAGTCGTTACCTTCACGAGTACGCTCACCTACACCCGCAAATACGGAGTAACCTGAGTGCTCAATCGCGATATTACGGATTAATTCCATCATGTTAACGGTTTTACCTACACCCGCACCACCGAATAGACCTACTTTACCACCTTTTGCGAATGGACAAATTAAGTCGATAACTTTGATACCAGTTTCTAATAATTCCGTACTGTTAGATTGTTCTTCATAGCTTGGTGCCGGACGGTGAATAGACCAATTTTCTTCCGCGCCAATTTCACCTTGCTCATCGATTGGTTCACCTAATACGTTCATAATACGGCCTAACGTTTTAGTCCCTACTGGAACTTGAATCGGGTTACCCGTATTTTCTACTTTTAAGCCACGTTTTAAGCCGTCAGATGTACCTAATGCGATACAGCGAACTACACCGCCACCTAATTGTTGTTGAACTTCAAGGGTTAAACCTGATTCAACTTTTAATGCATCGTAAACTTTTGGTACTGCATCTTGTGGGAATTCAACGTCAATCACCGCACCGATGATTTGTACAATTTTTCCTGCTGACATTACCGTTCCTCTTTCATTAAATCGCTGCCGCGCCGGCGACGATTTCGTTTAATTCATTTGTAATACTTGCTTGACGGGCTTTATTGTAAACTAATCGCAAGTCATTGATTAAATTACCTGCATTATCAGTTGCCGCTTTCATTGCTACCATTCTAGCAGCTTGCTCGGAAGCAAGGTTATCTACCACAGATTGATACACTTGTGATTCCAAATAACGAGTAAGCAAACTGTCTAATAAGACTTTTGGCTCTGGCTCGTAAAGGTAATCCCAGGTGCTTTGTCTTTGCTCTAAATTATCGGTTTCTAATGCCGGTAATGGTATTAATTGTTGATAAACAGGTTTTTGTGCCATTGTATTAACGAATTTATTGTAGGCAATATAAACTACATCTACTTCTTCGTCTTTATAGCTACCAAACATACCGTTTGCAACACCAATTAAGTCTTCCATTGTCGGATTATCACCCAAACCGGAAAGTTGTGCACGAACAGGTAATCCTAATGAACGGAAGAAGCTAATGCCTTTTGAGCCAATTAAACCCAATTCAACATTAACACCTTTATCTTTCCATTGTTTGATTTCTGTCATCACGGTTTTAAACAAGTTAATGTTCAAACCACCACACATTCCGCGGTCAGTCGAGACCACTAAGATCCCGACTTTTTTCACTTCGCGTTGAATTAAAAATGGGTGTTTATAACTAACACTTGCTTTAGAGACGTGGCTGATAACATTTCGTATTGTTTCAGAATACGGACGAGAAGCCGACATACGATCCTGCGTTTTACGCATTTTCGAGGTCGCCACCATTTCCATTGCCTTTGTAATTTTTTGTGTACTTTGTACACTGGCAATTTTGGTTTTTATCTCTTTTGCACCTGCCATCTTATTTCTCCGTTACTTTTACCACGCGCTGTTGGCTTTAAAGTTATCCAAAATCGATTTCAATGATGCTTTAACTTCATCATTGTAATTACCGGTTTTGGTCAATTCAGCCATAAACTCGCTGTGGTTACGGCGAGCGTAATCTAAAAGTGCGGCTTCAAAACTTGCAATTTTTTGCAATTCCACATCTTCTAAATAGCCAAACTCAACCGCAAAAAGCAACACAGATTGCTCTGCTACGCTAAGCGGTACATATTGTTTTTGTTTCAATAATTCAGTGACTTTTTCACCGTGAGAAAGTTGTTTGCGGGTAGCATCGTCAAGGTCAGATGCGAACTGAGCAAACGCCGCTAATTCACGATATTGAGCTAATGCAGTACGGATACCACCAGCTAATTTTTTCACTACTTTAGTTTGTGCAGAACCACCCACACGAGATACCGAAATACCAGGGTTTACCGCTGGACGAATACCAGAGTTAAATAAGTTAGATTCTAAGAAAATCTGACCATCGGTAATCGAAATTACGTTGGTTGGAACGAATGCTGAAACATCACCAGCTTGAGTTTCAATAATAGGAAGAGCGGTTAAAGAACCAGTTTTTCCTTTTACTGCACCTTGAGTGAATTTTTCTACATATTCTTCATTTACACGTGCTGCACGTTCAAGTAAACGTGAGTGTAGATAGAATACGTCACCTGGATATGCTTCACGACCTGGTGGACGACGTAATAATAATGAAATTTGACGATAAGCAACGGCTTGTTTTGATAAGTCATCGTAAACGATTAACGCATCTTCACCGCGATCACGGAAATATTCACCCATTGCACAACCAGCATAAGGCGCTAAATATTGTAAAGCAGCTGATTCAGATGCAGATGCCGCAACAACGATAGTGTTTTCAAGCGCACCGTGCTCTTCTAATTTACGTACTACGTTTGCAATAGTCGACGCTTTTTGGCCGATCGCTACATAGATACATTTAATACCTGAATCACGTTGGTTAATGATTGCGTCGATTGCTAATGCTGTTTTACCAGTTTGACGGTCACCGATGATTAACTCACGTTGACCACGACCGATTGGAACCATGGAGTCAACCGCTTTATAACCGGTTTGTACAGGCTGATCAACCGATTTACGATCGATAACACCTGGTGCAATGACTTCAACAGGAGAGAAACCATCGTTTTCAATTTCACCTTTACCATCGATTGGTTGACCAAGCGTATTTACCACACGACCTAATAAACCACGGCCAACTGGTACTTCAAGAATACGGCCAGTACATTGTACTTCCATACCTTCCGCTAAATCTGCGTAAGGACCCATTACTACCGCACCAACAGAATCACGTTCAAGGTTAAGTGCCATTGCGTAACGGTTGCCTGGTAAGGCGATCATTTCGCCTTGCATCACATCGCTTAAGCCATGAATACGAATAATCCCGTCACTTACAGAAACAATTGTCCCTGTGTTACGGGCTTCGCTCACCACGTCAAATTGAGCGATGCGTTTTTTAATCAATTCACTAATTTCAGTTGAATTTAGTTGCATCTTGTATTCCTCTTATAATTGCAACTCATTTGCGAGACGAGCAAGTTGTCCACGACTACTTCCGTCAATCACAAAATCTTCTGTACGAATCACTACACCGGCAATCAGTGAGCTATCTACATTGCAATTTAATTTCACTTTGCGAGCTAATCTTTTTTCCATTGCAGCTGCAATTTTTTCGATTTGTGTTGCATTCAATGGTTGTGCAGAAGTTACTTCAACTTCTGCAATAGCTTGATGTTCTTCCACATAATGTTTAAATTCTTCAAACACGGTAGGAATCGCACTCAAACGCTTATTTTCAGCCATTAACCGAATAAGATTTTGCCCATATTGATCCAATTGTTCGCCACAAATAGAAATTACTGTATCAGCTAATTTCTGTGCAGAAAGAGAACTACTTAAGTAAGCTTTTACCGTTTCATCTTCAGCTACGGCTGCAGCAAAACCTAACATTTCAGTCCATTTTTCAACCGCACTTTGTTCAATGGCAAAGTCGAATGCAGCTTTTGCATAAGGGCGAGCTATTGTAGTTAATTCTGACATAAGCTAAGCCTCTTATAACTCTGCAACTAATTTATCAATAATGTCATTGTTTGCCGCTTCATCAATAGAACGACCCACAATTTTCTCAGCACCCGCTACTGCTAATGAAGCCACTTTAACACGTAATTCTTCTTGAACACGTTTACGTTCTGCTTCTACTTCAGCATAACCTTGAGCAATAATTTTTGCTTTTAGTTCTTCAGCTTCTGCCTTCACTTCGTCTAACACTTCATTGCGACGTTTATTCGCAGCATCTAAAATTTCTTGAGCTTGTACTTTTGCAGATAAAAGTTCTTGTTCAACAAGATTTTTAGTATCTGCTTGCTCTTTTTTCGCTGCTTCAGCTGACGCTAAGGCGTTCGCAATTTGGCTTTGACGTGTTTCAATCGCATTAATAATTGGTGGCCAAACAAACTTCATGCAGAACCACACGAAAAGTGCGAATGCAATAAGTTGACCAATCAATGTTGCATTTAAATTCACAACGTCCTCCTTACTATGCTTGTTTTACGTTGATAAGCAAATAAGGTGATTATTGTAATAAACCGATGAATGGGTTTGCGAAAATGAAAAGTAATGAAATACCAACAGCAATCATTGCAATCGCATCCAAAAGACCAGCCACGATAAACATTTTAGTTTGTAGGCTAGATGCTAATTCAGGTTGACGAGCAGATGATTCTAAGAATTTACCACCTAAGATCGCAAAGCCGATTGCAGTACCTAATGCAGCAAATGCAAGAAGAATTGATGCACCAATGATTGTCGCTGTAATTACAGTTTCCATAATGTTCTCCAATAGATAGAAGTTAAGTTTAGCCCTAGAGCCGGTTAATAAAAAATTAATGTTCTGCTTTGTTATAAGCAATACTTAAATAAACCACCGTTAACATCATAAAGATGAATGCTTGTAACGTAATAACCAAAATATGGAAAATAGCCCAAGCTAGGTGTAATGGGATTCCCAATGCTGCAATGGCCACATTTGCAGAGTACATCACAGCGATAAGAATAAAGATTAATTCCCCTGCATACATATTACCGAAAAGACGGAAAGCAAGAGAAATAGGTTTAGCTAATAAAGTTACTGTTTCAAGAATAAAGTTTACAGGAATAAACGCCCAATGATTAAAAGGGTGGAGTGTATATTCTTTAACTAAACCACCAAAACCTTTTGATTTAATTGTATAGAAAAGAATGAGGAAGAATACACAGATTGACATACCTAATGTTGCACTGATATCTGCTGTTGGTACTGCTCTTAAATAATGAATACCAAAAAGACCGGCAAATTGAGGAAGAAAATCAACTGGGATTAAGTCGATAGCATTCATAATGAATACCCAGCAGAAAATGGTTAAAGCAATTGGTGCGACCACATTACGCGGACCATGAAAGTTTTCTTTCACAATACCATCAACCCAACCTACAACAATTTCAACCAAACATTGCATTTTGCCTGGTACGCCTGTCGTAGCATTTTTTGCAACACGAGAAAAGATAAACAAGAAAATCACTGCCGATACAATTGAGAAAAAAAGCGTATCGAAGTGAACGTTCCAGAAACCATCACCTGTCTTCAAGAAAGACAAGTGGTGACTAATATATTCGGAAGTTGTTTGTCCAGACATAGTCAACCCTTTGTAGAAAAAATTAAGATCTATTTAACAAAAACGGAATAACATTATTCAACGCTAATGCTGTAAAAAAACCAACAAAAAACAAAATAAAATGTGAGATAGGAAGCCATTTAAAGGACACCCCCACAAGCACAATCGTTAGCATAAACTTTAACGCTTCACCACGATAAAATGCTGTTAATTTTGTTGAAAAATCTTGTTTGCGAAAAAAAACAATATAAGCAAAAGCACAAAATGGTACAAAAGCACTGATAAATCCTAAGCTAAAATCTACCGCACTTTCACCTTGCCAAATTGCAAGGAATACCCCAAAAACAACAAGACAAACCGACTCAATGATTATCGCCTTTTGATATCGATTTTTAGCCTGTGTTAAAACCTTAGACATTATCTTATTTTTTTAAAATACAAAAACTATCTAATTATACCCGCGCTACAAAGAGTTTCAACTTTTAAACCACTAAAAAATGTTAAACAAATCACACTTTTAAAAAAATATTCACAAAATCGTCACAAAAAAAGTGTGTTTTATCGTAAAACGATTAAATGTCGTTCACCTACAAGCTCAGGGACATGTAAAGTTATCACGTCTTTTATTTCGAATCTTTTGTCTAATTCTTGAACTTCATCTTCGTGATAAATGCCTTTCAAGGCATAAAAATATCCATCTTTCTTTGGCAAATGATGACACCAATCTGTCATATCTTTTAACGAAGCAAATGCACGACTTAGTACACCGTCGAATTTTTGTTCAGGTTGGTATTCCTCAACGCGGCTAAGAACGGGTTCTACATTTGTTAGTCCTAACTCACGTACTGCATTTCGAATAAAGCTAATACGCTTACCTAAACTATCTAACAAGACAAATTGCTTGGTAGGATTAATAATGGCTAGAGGCAGACCTGGCAAGCCTGGACCGGTTCCTACATCAATAAAACGATCCCCTTGTAAATAAGGACTAACAACAATACTATCCAAGATATGTTTCACTAACATTTCCTGTGGATCACGCACAGAGGTTAAGTTATAGGCTTTATTCCATTTATTGAGTAATTGTACTAACTGGATCAGTTGATCTTTTTGTTGATCTGTTAATTGGATTTCAGCTTGAGTCAGTAAATTTTCGAGTTTTGCTTTCATTTTTCTATCTATCTTGTCTGTTTGTCGTCATTCTACTTGAAAGTGCGGTTAAAATCCTTAGTGTTTTTATTTCAGCAAAAATTTAGCCTACTAATTACATCTTTTTAATTTGTAATATAAAAAAGTGCGGTGAAAATTCACCGCACTTTTACTTTCAAACACAGAAAATCTTATTCCCCACGTTTCAACATTCCTTGTTTTTTCAAATTCACCAGAATAATTGAAATTGCTGCAGGGGTGATACCTGAAATTCGGCTTGCTTGACCAATAGAAACCGGACGATGCTGTTCTAACTTCGCACGTACTTCATTAGATAAACCAGACACTTTTCTGTAATCAAAGTTAGCCGGGATAGCTGTATTTTCGTGGCGTTTTTGTTTTTCAATTTCTTCTTGTTGATGCTCAATATAGCCTTGATACTTAATGGCAATTTCCACTTGTTCTACGGCTTCTCTATCTTCCATTGCCGGTTTGTATGGCGTTAAAGAAGTCAAAATATCGTAGGTCATTTCCGGACGGCGCAATAAATCTTCACCGCTGGCCTCACGCACAAGTGGGCTGCCAAGCACTTTATTCGCTTCTTCTAAATATTCAGAGCGTGGATGCAGCCAAATACTGCGTAAGCGTTGGCGTTCTTGTTCAATATTTTCCATTTTTTTATTAAAGCGCGCCCAGCGAGCCTCATCAATCAAACCTAATTCATGGGCAATTGGCGTTAAACGAATGTCTGCATTGTCTTCACGTAATAACAAACGGTATTCAGCACGAGAAGTAAATACACGATACGGTTCTTTGGTGCCAAGCGTGCAAAGATCATCCACCAATACACCTGTATAAGATTGATCGCGACGTGGATACCATGCCTCTTTATCTTGTACGTAAAGACCTGCGTTAATCCCCGCCAATAAGCCTTGTGCTGCCGCTTCTTCATAACCCGTTGTACCATTAATTTGACCGGCAAAGAATAAACCCGAAATCGATTTAGTTTCTAACGTTGGTTTTAAGTCACGTGGATCAAAATAATCATATTCAATGGCATAACCCGGTTTAATGATGCGAGCTTTTTCCAAACCTTTCATGGAATTTACAATGCCCATTTGCACGTCAAACGGTAAACTGGTAGAGATCCCGTTTGGATAAACTTCGTTACTGGTTAAGCCTTCTGGTTCCAAATAAATTTGATGTGAATTACGATCCGCAAAACGCATCACTTTATCTTCAATGGATGGACAATAACGTGGACCGATCCCTTCAATCACTCCGGTATACATTGGACTGCGATCCAAGTTATTACGGATCACTTCATGGGTTTGTTCATTAGTGTGGGTGATATAACAAGGAATTTGTTGCGGGTGATCAGATATCGATCCCATAAAAGAAAATACAGGTAATACAGCATCACCATGTTGTTTAGCCAATATATCAAAATTGATCGTGCGTGCATCAATACGCGGTGGCGTACCCGTTTTTAAACGATCAACACGTAAATTCAGATCACGTAAACGATGAGAAAGTGTAACAGATGCCGGATCACCAGCTCGGCCACCTTCATAATGTTCTAAACCAATATGGATCTTACCCGCTAAGAAAGTACCGGCAGTTAAAATGACCGATTTAGCACGGAATTTAAGCCCCATTTTGGTTTCCACACCACAAACGCGATCTTGCTCAATTAAAATATCGGTTACTTCTTGTTGGAAAATATCTAAATTTGGTTGGTTTTCAAGTGCGATGCGTACGGCTTGGCGATATAACACGCGGTCAGCTTGAGCACGAGTTGCACGTACAGCAGGCCCTTTACTGCTGTTTAAAGTACGAAATTGAATACCCGCCCTATCTGCAGCATGCGCCATTAAGCCGCCCATAGCATCCACTTCTTTCACTAAATGGCCTTTACCAATACCACCAATAGCAGGGTTACATGACATTTGTCCAAGGGTATCAACATTATGTGTCAATAACAGGGTTTTTAATCCCATACGTGCTGGTGCCAATGCGGCTTCTGTACCGGCATGACCGCCACCAACAACGATCACATCATAATTTTCGGTATAAAACATATCTCTCTCTTCGTCTTCAATTTGATCTTCGATCTAAAAATAGGCGCTATTCTACTGAAAATTACGTGTGCTTGAAAGTAAGAATTCAATCTGTGATGAGAGAAGATCGAGAGATAATAAAGATAAGATCTATTTATATATAAAGATCTTATTATTGTTACTATTAAGATCCTTTTACCTTGTGAATAAGATCCTTTTCCTTTTTTAAATGAAGAAGTTAGATCATTTTAGACTGTGTTGAAATGTCGTCAGTTTGGAGGCTTTTTCTTGTGGATAACCTTTAATTTTATCCACAGTTAAAACAATCATCATATTTACTCAGTGGAAAAGAACAAGTTTTTGACAGGTTTTATCAAAGTTATCCACAGGTGATTTTTTTTGATAATGGATAAAGAAAAAGCGATAACTCAAATTATCGCTTTATTATGACTAAAGAGCATGAATAAATTGTGGTAGCCAATCTTCAGCAAATTGCTCTTGATCATCAACATGCAAGACATCGATTTTTAAACTCTCGCAAATTTTGACCGCACTTTTTTCACTTAATTGTGTTTCGACTTTATTCACTGCATGACAGAATGTATCGTAATCTGAATTACCTAAGCCTACAACGGCAAAGCGGAGGGAAGATAAATCTTTATCTGATGCCGCAATTTGTTCAAAGAGTGGTTTCAAATTATCAGGTAATTCACCTGCACCATGTGTTGAAGTGACAATCAACCAAATATTTTCATCAATCACATCATCAAGTTCTGGTCCGTGGAAAAGTGCGGTAGAAAAATCTTGTGTTTTTAACACCTCTTCTAAATGCTCCGCCACATATTCAGCGCTGCCTAATGTGCTGCCTGAAATCACGCAAATATTCATATTGTTTCCTAATAAGAAAAAAGGCTTAGATTTTCTAAGCCTTTATAGTCATTATACGTTGTCGAATTTACCCAACAATGAACGAATGTGTTCTTGCCAGTTGCGGTGTTCATTTCTAAGTTGCTCGTTTTCATGTTGCAAAGCTTCTACCGCTTGTTGAGATTGATTTTTTTGTTCTTTTAATTCTTCCACTTCAAGTTGAAGTAATTGAATAGTTTCTACTGCTTGTCTAATTTTTTCTTCAAGCTGATCTAAAATTTCTAAAGACATAGTGATTTCCTTTTTTAAAATAAGTCCGAAACGGCTTTATTCTACCCACTTAATCCTATTTTTAAAAGCCTCTTGTCAAAATTTATTATGCAAACGTTTGCTTAGTGATAAAATAACGAGACTTTTTGCATTGGGAGATAAAAATGAATCGTGCATTAGCTATTGAATTTTCAAGAGTAACCGAAGCAGCTGCATTAGCAGCTTATACTTGGCTTGGACGTGGTAATAAAAATGCGGCGGATGAGGCGGCAGTCAAAGCCATGCGTTATATGCTGAATTTAATCCATATGGACGGTGAAATTGTGATTGGTGAAGGGGAAATTGACGAAGCACCAATGCTTTATATTGGCGAAAAAGTAGGCTCGGGTAACGGTGAGCTCGTTTCTATTGCGGTTGATCCGATTGATGGCACACGAATGACAGCAATGGGTCAATCAAATGCAATTTCGGTATTGGCTGCCGGTGGTAAACGAACTTTTTTAAAAGCACCTGATATGTATATGGAAAAATTGGTTGTCGGTCCAGAAGTTAAAGACATGATTGATTTAAGTTTACCTATTGAACAAAACCTTCGTCGTGTGGCTTCTCGTTTAGGTAAATCCTTATCGGATTTAACGGTAATGGTACTTGCTAAACCACGTCATGATGAAGTGATTAAGCAAATGCATAATTTAGGTATTCGTGTAATGGCTATTCCAGATGGTGATGTTGCCGCTTCGGTTTTATGTTGTTTACCGGATGCTGAAGTGGATATGGTTTATGGTATTGGCGGTGCGCCTGAAGGTGTGGCAGCTGCTGCTGCAATTCGTGCATTAGGTGGGGATATGCAAGCTCGTCTTATTCCACGTAATGAAGTGAAAGGCGATACAGAAGAAAACTGTAAAATTGCCGCTGAAGAAGTTCAACGTTGTGAAGCCTTAGGCGTGAAGGTCAATGAAATCTTAAAATTAGAAGATTTAGTACGTGATGATAACCTTGTTTTTGCTGCAACGGGAATTACACACGGTGAATTACTTAAAGGAATTTCTCGTCGTGGTAACTTAGCAACTACAGAAACCTTATTAATCCGTGGTAAATCACGCACTATTCGTAAAATCCAATCCATCCATTATCTTGATAGAAAAGATTCTGAAATCTATGAGATTTTAAGAAATTAGTGAAAATAAAAGAGGGGTCATAAAAAACAATGAATTTTTTGACCGCTCTTTTTATTTCTTACAGCATTTTCTTCAATTGATACAGATAAGCTAAGGCTTGTTTTGGACTTAATTCATCTGGATCAAGCTGCTCAATGGCTTCACGTAAAGCATCTGGCTCTGCTTCAAAAGCCAATTCACCTTGATATTGATTTAATGCTCTCAAATGTTGAATTTGTTGATCACCATTTTGTGCTGACAGTTTTTCTAATTGATGCAATTTTTGCTTCGCCAGTTTAATCACGGATTGTGGTACACCCGCCAGTGCTGCAACGGCAAGACCATAACTTTTACTTGCAGCCCCGTCTTGAACCGCATGCATAAAGGCGATGGTATTGTTATGTTCTAACGCATCTAAATGAATATTAGCAATACCTTCGATTTGTTCTGGTAGTGCCGTGAGTTCAAAATAATGAGTCGCAAATAACGTAAGCGAACGAGTTTTCTTCGCCAACCATTCGGCACAAGCCCAAGCTAAAGAAAGCCCATCGTAAGTAGAAGTTCCTCGTCCTATTTCATCAATCAGAACCAAACTTTGTGAAGTGGCTTGATGAAGAATATTCGCCATTTCAGTCATTTCTACCATAAATGTAGAACGACCCGAGGCTAAATCATCAGAGGCACCAATTCGAGTAAAAATCCGATCAATTTGCCCAATAACTGCGCTATCAGCCGGCACAAAACTGCCTATATAAGCCATTAACGTAATTAAAGCCGTTTGACGCATATAGGTACTTTTACCACCCATATTGGGGCCAGTAATAATCAGCAAATGACGCTGCTGATTGAGATTAACAGGGTTAGCAATAAAGGGGGCTTTTAAGACTTGTTCCACTACAGGATGACGACCATTTTCAATTTTTACGCCAATTTCATCGCTAAATTGTGGTGCAACATAATTTAAGGTTTCTGCTCGCTCTGCGAGGTTAACTAACACATCTAACTCAGACAATGCTAAGCTGGCTAATTGTAATTGGCCTAAATATGGCAGCAATAAATCAAATAATTCATCATAAAGTTGCTTTTCTAAAGCAAGCGCCGCGCCTTTTGATTTTAAAACCTTGTCTTCATATTCTTTTAATTCAGGAATAATGTAGCGCTCGGCATTTTTTAATGTTTGACGGCGAACATAATGAATCGGTGCTTTATGAGCTTGCCCTTGGCTAATTTGAATGTAATAACCATGCACTGCATTAAAGCCAATTTTTAAGGTATCAATACCTGTGCTTTCTCGTTCACGTTGTTCTAAATTTTCTAAATATTGCGTTGCGCCAGCGGAAAGGGTTCGCCATTCATCTAATTCTGCATTATAGCCTTCAGCAATAACGCCACCATCGCGAATTAATAACGGAGGGGTTTCAATAATTGCTTTTTGAAGTAACGCTATTTGCGCGGAAAAATCATCAATTTGTGCGGAAAGTGCGGTCAAATTTGACGATGTTTTTGTATGAATTAGCGATTTTATCGGTTCAATTTGTTCTAATGCAGTTCGTAAACGTGTGAGATCACGAGGACGAGCAGAACGCAGTGCTACACGGGCAAGAATACGTTCCATATCCCCCACTTGTTGCAAATAAGGCTGCAATTCGTGATACAAATCTTGCTCAATAATTTCACCAATGGTTTTTTGGCGTTTTAATAGAATGTTGGTTTGACGGATAGGTTGATGAATCCAACGTTTTAACAAACGGCTACCCATTGGGGTAACACATTTATCTAATACTGAAGCCAGTGTGTTTTCTGTGCCACCTGCAAGATTTTGAGTGAGCTCTAAATTTCGGCGTGTTGCGGCATCTAATTGAATATTATCGTTATTTTGAATAACACTGATGCTTTGAATATGTGGAAGATAAGCGCGTTGTGTTTCTTTTGCATATTGCAATAAACAGCCTGCAGCAGCTAAGCCAAGGGGGGATTTTTCCACACCAAATGCACGTAAATCTTTCGTACCAAATTGACGATTAAGTTCTGAGATCGCGGTACTAAGTTCAAATTCCCAAATTGGACGACGACGTAATCCTTTATAATGTTCGATAATGGCCATTTCAGCAAAATCTTCACAATAAAGTAATTCTACGGGATTAATACGCTGTAATTCAGCTTGAAAGGCTTCTTTTGAATGAAGTTCACAAAGTTGGAAACGTCCAGATGTCATGTCTAATGTGGCTAGACCAAATTTTTCTTTTTCCTGATAAACCGCCACAATTAAGTTATCTTGGCGTTCTGGTAAAAGCGCTTCATCACTTACTGTACCTGGTGTCACAATTCGTACAATTTTGCGTTCAACTGGTCCTTTTGACGTGGCGGGATCACCCACTTGCTCACAAATGGCTACAGGTTCACCTAATTGCACTAATTTTGCTAAATAACCTTCTACCGCATGATAAGGCACGCCCGCCATGGGAATGGGATTACCTGCTGATTGTCCACGTTTCGTTAAAGAAATATCTAACAATGCCGCCGCTTTTTTTGCATCATCATAAAAAAGCTCGTAAAAATCCCCCATTCGATAAAATAACAAAATATCAGGATTTTCTGCTTTTAACTTGAGATATTGCTGCATCATCGGCGTATGCTGCTCGAAATTATCTTGTAAATTCATGACGTTATCCAGTTTAAGTGTTTAACTTTTTGTCTAGCAAGTATAGGTTTTACGATAGAAGTAATGTGTTATTTTAAGCTGATTTTAATTTTCTACATCCACACTCAGTACTTCATCTTCTGTTTTTAATAGCGTATAGACATCTTTTAGCATTTCATTATCAATGTTGTAGCATCGTACTTGCAAGCGAACCTCGCCACTTGCTTGGTCTTTTACCGAGATATTTTCAATGCGATAGTCATGTTTCAATAATAAATCTGTCACTTTACTGATGCCGTTCGCAGAACTTAGTTGAATAGCTAAGCGAGTACGTTTTTTATAGGTTTTACGACGAACATAACGTTGCACAATCGGGCTGATACGGATAGCGATTAAAATCATTAAAGTGGCAATAATCGCATCAAAAATAAAGCCTGCACCTGTTGCCACACCGATAGCCGCCGCTGCCCAAATAATGGCAGCAGTGGTTAAGCCTGAAATAGCATCATTTTTCTTGTGTAAAATTACCCCAGCACCTAAGAAACCGATACCACTGATTACTTGAGCGGCAAGTCGCATAGGGTCAGTTCGGATATTATCTGAAACTTGCGCATAATGTTCTGCGGCTTGAATGGAGACAATCGTCAGTACACAAGTTGTCACCGCAATAATGGCACAGGTTTTGACTCCAACCGGTTTGTGTTTAAGTTCACGTTCTAAGCCAATAATCCCGCCAAGTACAAGTGCGAGTAGCATTTTCCCTAGGATAAGTAAGTAAGCCGTCTGTTCAAGAGCGGTCGAAAAAAGAAAAGAATTTTCCATGTTAATAATTAATATAAGTAAATAAAAAAACGGGCATTATTCTACCTGAAAAAAGGACTTTAATGGGCAAATTTACAATCAATTTACCTTTAATTTATCGCCTTTCTGCTTGAAATTGAGTAAAATCTAAAGTTTTGAAAGATGATGATAGCTGAGAATAAATTTATGCAAAAACCAACGCCGAATATTGGCTTTGTAAGTTTAGGTTGTCCTAAAAATTTAGTGGATTCCGAACGTATTCTGACTGAATTACGTACTGACGGGTATAATATTGTGCCAAGTTATGAAAATGTAGACTTGGTCATTGTGAATACTTGCGGCTTTATTGATAGTGCCGTGCAGGAATCCCTAGAAGCCATTGGAGAGGCGTTGGAAGAAAACGGACGCGTGATTGTGACCGGCTGTTTAGGGGCGAAAGAAGATCAAATTCGCCAAGTTCACCCGAAAGTATTGGAAGTGAGCGGTCCGCACAGTTATGAAACAGTCATGGCACAAGTACATAAATATGTACCAAAACCAGAACATAATCCATACACCAGCCTTGTACCAAAACAAGGGGTGAAATTAACACCAAAACACTATGCTTATTTGAAAATCTCAGAAGGCTGTGATCATCGTTGTACATTCTGTATAATCCCTTCATTACGTGGGGATTTAGAAAGCCGCTCTATCACGCAAGTATTGGATGAAGCAAAACGTCTTGCTGATGCGGGTGTGAAAGAGTTATTGGTTGTTTCACAAGATACTTCTGCTTATGCGATGGATACACAACGCAAAGAAGGTGGCGTGAAAACGGCCTTCTGGAATGGTATGCCAATTAAGAATGACTTAATGACCTTGTGTAAACAGCTTGGTAAATTAGGTATTTGGGTGCGTTTACATTACGTTTATCCTTATCCTCATGTGGATGATTTAATTCCATTAATGGCGGAAGGTTTATTGTTGCCTTATTTGGATATTCCATTACAACATGCGAGTCCAAAAATTTTAAAAGCGATGAAAAGACCAGGAAAAATTGACCGCACTTTAGAGCGTATCAAGCAATGGCGTGAGATTTGTCCAGATTTAACTTTGCGTTCAACTTTTATCGTAGGTTTCCCGGGTGAAACAGAAGAAGACTTCCAAATGTTATTGGATTTCTTAAAAGAAGCACAACTTGATCGCGTGGGCTGTTTCAAATTTAGCCCAGTAGAAGGCGCACCAGCAACCGAAATGGCCGACCAAGTACCTGAAGATGTAAAAGAAGAACGTTTCCACCGCTTTATGCAGTTACAACAAGAAATTTCGGCTGAACGATTAAAACAAAAAATTGGCCAAACGCTTGATGTAATCGTGGATGAAATTGATAACGAAGGTATTATCGGCCGTACAAAAGCCGATGCACCCGAAGTTGATGGCTTAGTTTATATTGAAAATCTAAGTGGCACGCCTGTGAAAGTGGGCGAATTTATTAAAGTAACCATTACTCATTCAGATGAATACGATCTGTGGGGAACCTGTTAATTATTAATCTTATTTATTTTTTACCGAAGGAATTAAAAAATGGCAGAAACACAAAAACAACCCAGTGTTATCCGTTTTGAACAAGAAGTTGCGGCAAAAAATTATGAAGCAGCTTGCGTAGAATTGCTCGATATTTTAAGCAAAATTGATACTAATTTTGGTGGCGTTGAAGGCATTGAAATTGATTATCCTAGCCAATTAAATGATGAATTAGTACAAGATAAAATTAAGCATTTTTGTACCCGTGTAGCGGTAGCAATGAGCGAGCTATTTTCTGATCCTAAATTAGATATTTCTGAAGGTGGGGCGCAACGTTTCTTTACCTTACAACGTTGGATTAACATGATTTTCGCATCATCGCCATTTGTAAATGCGGATCATGTTTTACAAGCTTATAACCGCAATCCAGATAAAACCAATTTATCTGATTTTCATTTAGATAATACGAGATCATCATTAATTAAATTCTGTATTTTCTATCTGCCAGAATCTAATGTGAATGTTAATCTTGATGCTTTATGGAATTTAGACCCTGAATTATGTGCATCCCTTTGTTTTGCATTGCAATCACCCCGTTTTATCGGTACTGATCAAGCGTTCTCTAAACGTGGTACGCTTTTACAATGGTTCCCTGAAAAATTAGCGACGATTAAAAACTTAAATAATGTGCCGAGTGCAATTTCACATGATGTGTATATGCATTGCAGCTACGATATTGCTGAAAATAAACACTGGGTGAAAAAAGCATTAAACCAAGTTATTCGTCGTCATTTATTGCAAGGTGGATGGACGGATCGCGATGTCACTAAATTAGGTGAACGTAATGGCAAACCTGTCATGGTCGTATTATTGGAGCATTTCCATTCATCCCATTCAATTTATCGTACACATTCCACTTCAATGATTGCTGCACGTGAGCGTTTTCATTTAATTGGTGTGGGTAATGAAGCTGTAGATGCAGCAGGCCAAGCGGTGTTTGATGAATTCCATTTATTAAAAGGCGATAATATTTTTAGTAAATTGAATGAATTAAAAGAGATTTGTGAAAAAAATGGTGCAGCCGTTCTTTATATGCCAAGTATTGGGATGGATTTAACCACTATTTTTGCAAGTAATACGCGTCTTGCACCGGTTCAAGTGATTGCTTTAGGCCATCCAGCGACGACATATTCTGATTTTATTGAATATGTGATCGTAGAAGATGATTATGTTGGTTCTGAAAAATGCTTCAGCGAGCAATTATTGCGTTTACCAAAAGATGCCTTACCTTATGTGCCTTCAGCGCTTGCACCGCAACACGTAGAATATCGCTTACGTGAAAATCCTGAAGTGGTGAATATTGGTATTGCTTCTACTACAATGAAGCTTAACCCATATTTCTTGGCAGCATTAAAAGCTATTCGTGATCGTGCGAATGTTAAAGTACATTTCCACTTTGCTTTAGGTCAATCCAGTGGTGTGACACACCCTTACGTTGAGCGTTTTATTAAATCTTATTTAGGCAATGATGCGACAGCTTATCCACATGCACCTTATGATCAATATCTTCGTATTTTGCATAACTGCGATATGATGGTGAATCCATTCCCATTCGGGAATACGAATGGCATTATTGATATGGTGACATTAGGTTTAGTGGGGGTATGTAAAACCGGTGCAGAAGTCCATGAACATATTGATGAAGGTTTATTCAAACGTTTAGGTTTACCAGAATGGTTAATTGCAAATACGGTAGATGAATATGTTGAACGTGCAATTCGTTTAGCAGAAAACCATCAAGAACGTTTAGAACTTCGCCGTCATATCATTGAGAATAATGGCCTTCAAACCTTATTTACAGGCGATCCAAGCCCAATGGGTAAAGTATTACTTGAAAAATTTGAGGAATGGAAAGCGGTAAATTTAGCTGAAAAGCCAAAGAAAAAAGCAACTAAATCCGAAACGACAAAAGAGAAGACAACAAAATCTACCACAACAAAGAAAAGTGCGGTCAAATCTGAAGGTAAATCTGAGCCGAAAAAAACGGTAAAGAAAACCACGAAAAAAACAGATAAATAATCAATAAATCCCCGAAAGGGGATTTTTTATTGAGAAAAATTAAACAAAGCCTCATTTTTTCTAAAAAAGCTTGATTTTGTGGCGTAAAGCCTGTAATTAATAGACCCATTCAACACAACATAAAATAAGGAAAAATTCATGAAAAACGTCGGTTTTATCGGTTGGCGCGGAATGGTCGGTTCCGTATTAATGGATCGTATGGTGCAAGAGCAAGATTTTGCCAATATTAATCCAGTTTTCTTCACCACTTCTCAAGCAGGTCAAAAAGCGCCTGTATTTGCAGGAAAAGAGGCGGGTGAACTTAAAAATGCATTCGACATTGAAGAACTTAAAAAATTAGACATTATCGTGACCTGCCAAGGTGGCGACTATACCAATGAAGTTTATCCAAAATTAAAAGCAACAGGTTGGGACGGATATTGGGTTGATGCCGCTTCTGCACTACGTATGAAAGATGATGCGATTATCGTACTTGATCCGGTAAACCAACACGTGATTTCTGAAGGCTTGAAAAAAGGCATTAAAACTTTCGTGGGTGGTAACTGTACCGTGAGCTTAATGTTAATGGCTATCGGTGGTTTATTTGAAAAAGATTTAGTGGAATGGGTATCTGTCGCAACTTACCAAGCGGCTTCAGGTGCGGGCGCAAAAAATATGCGTGAATTGATTTCACAAATGGGCTTATTAGAACAAGCGGTTTCAAGTGAATTAAAAGACCCTGCTTCATCTATTTTAGATATTGAACGTAAAGTGACTGCAGAAATGCGTTCTGATAGCTTCCCAACTGATAACTTCGGTGCAGCATTAGGTGGTAGCTTAATCCCTTGGATTGACAAACTTCTTCCTGAAACAGGACAAACTAAAGAAGAATGGAAAGGTTATGCAGAAACCAACAAAATCTTAGGTTTAAGCGACAATCCAATTCCAGTAGATGGTTTATGCGTACGTATCGGTGCATTACGTTGCCACAGCCAAGCGTTCACCATCAAACTGAAAAAAGACTTACCATTAGAGGAAATCGAACAAATTATTGCATCACATAATGAATGGGTAAAAGTGATTCCAAATGACAAAGAAACCACATTACGTGAATTAACCCCAGCTAAAGTAACAGGAACATTAAGCGTACCGGTTGGTCGTTTACGTAAATTGGCAATGGGTCCAGAATACTTAGCGGCATTCACTGTTGGTGACCAATTATTATGGGGTGCTGCAGAGCCAGTTCGCCGTATCTTAAAACAATTGGTGGCATAAGTTTTATTTTCACGACAAAGGGCGTATTTACTACGCCCTTTTCATTAGAAAATTATGATCAGAGAACCTCATTTTCATCAATTTGCCCTAGCAGAGTTATTGCCTTTTTTTGAGCAATTTCCGACGCAATATCTTTCTGGCGAACGAAATATCAAATTGGCTTATCGTCATTTGGTTCAGCCTGAAAGTGCGGTCAGAAAATTGATGATTTTGGTCAATGGTCGAGCAGAAAATATGCTGAAATGGACTGAGTTGGCTTACGACTTTTACCAACAAGGTTATGATGTATTGCTTTTCGATCATCGAGGACAAGGCTATTCGCAGCGTATTATTCCTCAAAAAGGGCATTTAGATGAGTTTCGTTTTTATACCGATGATATGGCAAAAATCATTGAAAAAACGACCGCACTTTATGCTTATCAAGCGCAATATATTCTTGCGCACTCCCTCGGCGCTTTGATTTCCACCTATTATCTGGCCAATTACGATCATCATATTAAAAAGGCTGTGCTTTCTTCGCCTTTCTTTGGTGTTCCTATGAAACATCCGTTACGAGATGAAGTCATCATTGCAACGATGATGGCATTTGGTCAAGGTCATCGCTATGTTTTTGGTAAAGGACATTACAAACCGGCAGATTTAAACCTTAATGAACTTAGCCATTCTAAAACGCGAATGAAATGGATGAACCGAGTTAATCGAAAACGCGCTGCTATTCACTTAGGTGGCCCGACTTTCCGTTGGGTACATTTGTGTTTAAATGCAATCAAAGCGCTCCCTAAAATTATTCCAAGAGTGGAAACTCCTGTGCTTATTTTACAAGCGGAAAAGGAAAAAATTGTGGATAACAAAAATCTTGAAAAATTGACCGCACTTTTTCCTTATGCAGAATACATGCTTGTACCTCAAGCAAAACATGAAATCCTTTTTGAAAAGGATAACGTGAGAAAAGCCGTGCTTGAACGTATTCATCTTTTTCTCAATTCTTAAATTTACCTTATTTAATTGAATAAAAACATCATATATTAATTTATATAATGTTTTTTATTTTTATTCAGTATTAATTGTTCTTTTTTTGACCAAGATCACAGTTTCTCTTTTATTACCTCTCTATAATCAAAATACCTCTTTAGAGTTATTTTTTTAATTATGTGTAGTTGGAGTGTCTATGTCAAAAATGAAGAAAATCGTCACCACACTTTGATTTTATCCATTCAGGTGCGGTCTTTTTTCAATGAGTTTTTCTGTACTTTGTTTTTTTTCACCTATCAAATCAATTTTCTCTACCTTTCCTTCTCACCACCAAAATGTGATCTGCCTCCCAGTTTTAAATCTTGTCTTGTACTAGAATTAATCCATAGTCCTCTTTTACGGACAAAATATTAAAGGCCTGATGGTGTAAAAAGATCAGGTATTACTTTGATTCACAACGTAGAAAAAAGGAGAAAACGGATGACAAAAGATCTTAATGTCTTTGATAAACACTATGGTTTATTGATCAACGGCGAATGGACAAATGGCTCTGAAGGTAACACCTTAACATCACATAATCCTGCAAATGGTGAAGCATTAGCGACCTTTATTGACGCTACTGATGCAGATGTCGATGCTGCAGTGAATGCTGCGAAAGAAGCCTTTAAAACCTGGAAAAATACCAGCGCAACGGAACGAGCTACAATTTTGAATAAAATTGCAGATATTATTGACGAAAATACCGAATTATTCGCTTTACAAGAAACGTTGGATAACGGTAAACCGATTCGCGAAACCCGCGCAGCAGATATTCCGTTGGCATCAGATCATTTCCGTTATTTTGCCAGTGTTATTCGCGCCGAAGAAGGTGTCGCAAATCAACTGGATAGCGAAGATTTGTCGTTGATTTTACGCGAGCCTATTGGCGTTGTTGGTCAAATTATTCCATGGAACTTTCCGTTCTTAATGGCTGCATGGAAAATAGCACCGGCATTGGCAGCAGGTTGTACCGTCGTGATTCACCCATCTTCCTCTACTTCATTGAGCTTACTTTCCTTAGCTCAAAAAATTAATCATTTATTACCGAAAGGTGTCTTCAATGTTATTACTGGTAAGGGTTCTAAATCTGGCGAATACATGTTGCACCATACTGGATTTAACAAACTGGCATTCACCGGTTCCACCGAAATCGGTAGAAAAATTGGTGTGGCTGCTGCTGAAATGTTGATTCCATCCACCTTGGAATTAGGTGGTAAATCAGCCAATATTTTCTTTGACGATATGCCGTTTGATAAAGCATTGGAGGGCGCACAAAAAGGAATTCTCTTTAACCAAGGGCAAGTGTGTTGTGCCGGTTCACGTATTTTCGTACAAGAAAGCGTTTACGATAAATTTATCGCGGCACTAAAAGAAGAATTTAAGAAAGTTAAAGTCGGCTTACCTTGGGAAGATGACACGCAAATGGGGGCGCAAGTAAACGGAAATCAAGTTAAGGTTATTAGCAAGTATGTTGATATTGCTAAAGAAGAAGGGTGTCAAATCGTCGTTGGTGGAGGTAAATCAACCGACCCGGCATTGGCTCGAGGCGAATTTTTCCAACCAACCTTAATTTTAGCGCCAGATAACAAAAAACGCGTGGCACAAGAAGAAATTTTTGGTCCGGTTGCTGTGGTAATCAAATTTAAGGATGAAGCAGATGTAATTAAAATGGCAAATGACAGTGATTATGGCCTAGGTGGCGCGGTGTGGACATATAACATTAACCGTGCGCTACGAGTTGCACGTGCACTTGAAACCGGTCGTGTTTGGGTGAACTGTTATAACCGTTTACCAGCTGGAGCACCTTTCGGTGGTTATAAAACCTCCGGTATAGGTCGTGAAACCCATAAAATGATGCTTGACGCTTATACACAGGTGAAAAACATCTTTATCAGCACCCGTGAAGAGCGCGAAGGTATGTATTAATCATTCACTTTCTAACCTAAAAAAACGACCGCACTTTGATTTTATCCATCAAAGTGCGGTTATTTTTTTATTTATATCAAATTTTTACTCAATTCTATTAAAAAAATGCGCTTAAATCTTTACTAGTACTAAATAAGTGGTATCTTTATACCCGCTTATTTAATCGATTGCGTCACGGCCGTTATACGTGATGAATTATTTTTTGTTCATTTATCTAGGAGTTATCCTATGGAAAGTAAAATTCCAGCAGTAGAAGTCAAACTTGGCTTTAAATGGCAGGGGCTGCTGATAGCCGTCATCGTTGGTTTAGGGATTTGGTTAATCCCGACACCAGAAGGTTTATCCGCTAAAGCATGGGGAATGCTAGCACTGTTTGTCGCAACCATTGTGGCTATTATCGCGAAAGCAATGCCTATGGGTGCTGCAACCTTGGTGGCATTGGTGATCAGTGGATTAACTGGGCTTACGCCAATTTCGCCAAAACAAGGTGATGTCGGCATGTTATCCGGTTTTGCAAACGGCACAATTTGGTTGATTGCTATTGCTATGTTTTTATCTCGCGCGGTGATTAAAACTGGTTTAGGTAAACGTATCGCGCTGTACTTCGTTGGTCGTTTTGGTAAAAAAATGATGGGCGTGGCTTATGGTATGGCGTTGGCTGATGTTGTTATCGGTCCGGGTATTCCTTCGGCTTCTGCGCGTGGGGGCGGTATTATGTACCCTATTATGCAATCTATTGCTGATGCATATGAGTCCAAACCGGGTCCAACTGCTCGTCGTGCAGGTGCTTTCTTAGCGATTGCTGTCTCTCAAATCGATACCATTATTTGTACCATGTTCTTAACCGCCATGGCGGGTAACCCGTTAATTGCAGAACTTGCGAAAAGCCAAGGTGTAGAAATCACTTGGATGACATGGTTCTTGGGGGCAATCGTACCAGGTATTGTGAGCTTAATCGTCTTACCTTATTTCGTGTATTTAATTTATCCGCCAGAATTAAAAGATACGCCTAAAATGGCAGAAATGGCACGTGAAGAATTAAAAAGCATGGGCCCAATGAGCAAAGCAGAATGGATTCTTGCCCTAGACTTTATCCTTCTTTTATTCCTTTGGACGGTGGGTGATTTAGTCTTCCATATCCCTGCAACGATTTCAGCGTTTATCGGTTTAGTGATTTTATTATTAACCAACATTATGAGCTGGAAAAATATCGTAGCAGAAACCACTGCATGGGATACGATGTTCTGGTTTGCGGTATTGGTGATGATGGCGAATGCACTTAATAAATACGGTGCAATCACTTGGATTTCCACTCACATTTCTTCGTCTGTAGGCGGTTTCAGTTGGCCAGTTGCCTTTACTATTTTGGTGTTAGTGTATTTCTATACCCGCTATTTCTTTGCTTCAGCCATGGCGCATATTTCCGCAATGTATCTTGCTTTCGTGGCAGCGGCTATCGCTGTGGGTACACCACCAATCATTGCTGCAATTGGTTTAGGTTACACCTCAACATTATCCATGAGTTTAACGCAATACGCAGGTGGTCCTGGCCCTGCTCTATACGGTTCAGGTTATAACTCAACCGGTCAATGGTGGGGCGTGAGCTTTATTGTTTCCATCCTCTCATTAATGATTTGGTTTGGTGTGGGTGGATTATGGATGAAACTCCTTGGCTGGTGGTAATCCTTATTAATTCATAAATAATCCCTAAAAAACGACCGCACTTTGATTTGTATATCAAAAGTGCGGTCATTTTTATATGTATTTTGAATTAATCATCCCAGTCATCATCCCAATCACGATGTCTTCTGTGGTGGTGATGTCTTTTATGATGGCGATATTCTCTGTCATCGTAGTCTCCGCCTTTATTCACTTGACTACCGATTACACCACCTAATGCTGCGCCGCCGAGTGTTGTGGCAATATCACCGCCTAATAAACCACCGGCTACGCCACCGATTGCTGCACCTGTTGCAGTATGACGTTGTTGTCTGTCCATTTCACAAGCGGTTAAGCTTCCTGCTAATGCAACAATCACTAACCCTTTCATCAATTTAGATTTCATAAATCTACTCCTTCATTTTTGTCGGGATTGCTTGCCTAAGCACTTATGCAATCCGGCGTGTAAAAGTATTCCTTTTACGATTGCTTTGACTATTTGGAAAATTAGTTAGTTCAAATGGCTTGTTCAATTGGTTCAAGAATGAGCAATTTTTGGTATGATTGTTGAGAGGTTTAATTAGTGATTCAGTCAGATGTTGTAAAATCTATTTTAACTAATTGAAGTTAGGGATTAATAATGTTTGGTATTTTCTTTAAAGATAAAGGCGTGTCTATTAATAATGAAAATGGAATGCATGTTTTGGCCTCGATCTCTTTGGGTGAATATGTAGAAGAATTGCATATTCCAATAGACTACTGGGGCATTGAAGAATATAAAAAGAGCTGGGCTACATCCATAGCTGATGGGATAGAAAAAAAGAAACATTCAGTACTTATTACATCTATGCATAAGCCAGAATCTTTAAATTTTATTTCTGCATGGATTATTTATTATGATGGGGAAAATTCTTATGTTCAAAATAAGATAATATTTGTAGATGATTTCCCAGAATTTGATGCGTCTAAAATCAATGAATATGTAAATGAACGAGAGGTCTTAAATGAAGATGGTTTTAAGATATCTGAATGGATAGTAAAAACAAAAGATATAATTGACTTTTACAATGATATTATTAACTTGGCAAGATAGAATGTATGAATCCTTGATTCATGCGACGAAGGATAGCAAAAATAATGGAGAATAAGTAATGATGAATATATTTGCTATTCTTAAAAAGGCTTTTTTTTCTTCAATTATTATGACAGTGTTACTTTCTATAATGATGTATTTAAGAGGATATCCTGCAGAAATTTCATTTGTTATAAAGTATATATTCCATTTTTTCTTCTTTTCTATGATATTAGTTATATCTTTTGGAAACTATCTAAAAAAAGAAGAAAAAAACATTGCTAATAAAATAAAGAAAAAAAGGGGAAGAAATGGGAATTAATGATGCTTTTTTTAGGCATCTCTTAGAAGAAAGGCTTCGTCTTGAAAGTAATGGTCTTCCCACTTATCAAGAGGGCTTAGGGATGAATTTTATTATTAGGTGCAATGGTAATGCCAATGAGGTAATGAGATTAGCAAGAGATGTGTTATTAAAGGTCAATTATCAATATGATTTATATACTAAGTCTAAATGGGACGATGTAGAAGCTTGGAAAAAAATATTACCAATAAAATTTATTAATGGTTTTAAAAAAGTTAAAAGCCGTTTTGATATTTTTGGTTTTTTTTGTAGAAAAAGAGAGGACGATTGGACTTTTGATAACTGGATATTTCTTATGGATCCTATAGATAGAAGCTGGTTTTGGTGGGGAGCAACTATTTTAGATGAAGACCACTTTTTATTTGCAACTAAAGTTCTAGATGATCCATTTTTATCGGGAACATTAAGATGGTTATTTATAGGATGTGGTGCTATTGAGGTTATAGAAGAGGGGGATTTTTAGTAAGGTGGAGTATGTGAATAATTTATTATTGGCACTCCCAGATAGGCGTGTCTCCTGACGCGTGCTTGTATCTATCTAAAAAACTATACATCTGAAGAAGTTATTGAAGTATTGATAATTTAAGTGCGGTCAATTTTCAAAGAGTTTTAAAACCCCTCAAAAACTGACCGCACTTTTTTGTATTTTTGATGCTTCTTTTGTCGAAATATTGCCCTCTCATAGCAATCCCGCCTACAACACCATTCCCATATCTGCTTGTCCTATTGAGAAAACTGGTTAGTCCAACTCGCTTGTTTAATTGCTCTAATAATCAGTATGTTTATGATTTTTGATATAAAATTATCAAATAAAAATAATTTTCTATAAATTTGATAAAATTTTATTGATTTGTGACTTTGATCACAGTATTGCAGAAAAAAATTCAGTACTATGCTTGCAACTCGATGATAGATGTTTTTAGTAGCGGGTTAATAATCATGGACTTTAAACCTAACATAATAGGAGATTTATTATGGCATACTATCCAGCAGAACCGTTCCGTATTAAAAGTGTTGAACCTGTTTCAATCTTACCAAAAGCAGAACGTGAAAAAGCAATGAAAGCGGCAGGCTTCAATACCTTCTTACTTGATTCAAAAGATGTTTATATCGACCTTTTAACCGATAGTGGTACAAATGCAATGAGTGACCGTCAATGGGCCGGTATTATGATGGGTGATGAAGCTTATGCAGGTAGCCGCAACTTCTATCATTTACAAGAAACGGTTCAAGACTTATTTGGTTTCAAACATATTGTGCCAACTCACCAAGGACGTGGTGCTGAAAATATTCTTTCTCGTATCGCGATTAAACCGGGTCAATACGTACCAGGTAATATGTATTTCACTACTACACGTTTCCACCAAGAAGCCAATGGCGGTATTTTCTACGATATTATTCGTGATGAAGCACATGATGCGACATTAGATATCCCATTCAAAGGTGATATTGATGTTAAAAAATTAGAAAAATTAATTAACGAAAAAGGCGCTGAAAATATTGCTTATGTGTGCTTGGCGGTAACAGTAAACTTAGCGGGTGGTCAACCGGTTTCTATCGCAAACATGAAAGCTGTTCGTGAATTAACCGCAAAACACGGCATTAAAGTGTTCTACGATGCAACTCGTTGTATTGAAAATGCTTATTTCATTAAAGAACAAGAACCAGGCTATCAAGATCGCTCAATCAAATCTATCGTTCAAGAAATGTTCAGCTATGCAGATGGTTGTACAATGAGTGGTAAAAAAGACTGCTTAACCAATATCGGTGGTTTCTTATGTATGAATGATGAAGAATTGTTCATGAAAGCGAAAGAATTGGTTGTTGTGTTCGAAGGTATGCCGTCTTACGGTGGTATGGCTGGTCGTGATATGGAAGCAATGGCGATCGGTTTGAAAGAAGCAACTCAGGAAGAGTACATTGAACACCGTGTTAAACAAGTACGTTACCTCGGTGAAAAATTAAAAGCAGCGGGCGTACCGATTGTCGAACCAATTGGTGGTCATGCGGTGTTCTTAGATGCTCGTCGTTTCTGTCCACATTTGAAACAAGAAGAAGACTTCCCGGCACAAGCCTTAGCGGCAGCAATCTATGTTGAATGCGGTGTGCGTACAATGGAACGTGGTATTATTTCAGCTGGTCGTGATATCAAAACTGGCGAAAACCATCATCCAAAACTTGAAACTGTACGTATTACTATTCCGCGTCGTGTTTACACCTATGCACACATGGATTTAGTTGCTGATGGTATTATCCACTTATTCAAACATAAAGAGGATATTAAAGGGCTTCGTTTCGTGTATGAACCAAAACAATTACGTTTCTTCACTGCACGTTTTGAACAAAAATAGGCCTACCGCCCTTACCTCAGTAACGGGGTAAGGGCTTTTTGTATCTAAAAAATATTTGGTTAATGAGAAAAATGCGAAAACATTCTAATGACATTGTAGTTTGATGTATTGTCAAATAAGGAAGTGACTAGCCTTTCTACGATAATCGGAAAGGAGAAAACTTATGAACAAAACATTGGGAAGTACCTTGATTACCTCAGGGACGATGATTGGGGCTGGGATGCTTGCCATGCCTCTCACCTCTGCAGGAATAGGTTTCACGTTTACAGTTGTTCTACTTGTTCTTTTATGGATTCTGCTCACCTATAGCGCATTATTATTTGTTGAGGTTTACCAAACTGCTGAACATGATGCTGGTATTGGCACGCTTGCCGCACAGTATTTTGGTCGACCAGGACGAATTGTCGCAACCAGCGTATTAATGATTTTCCTTTATGCATTACTTTCCGCCTATGTAACCGGTGGTGGTGCAATTCTTGCTTCAACTTTACCTGATTTTGCGACGCCTGATCTCAAAATGAAAGGTTCTATCCTGGCATTTACGATCTTCTTTGGTATCTTCGTAGCAATTGGCACAAGCTTTGTGGATGCCTTAAATCGTTTCTTATTTATCGCGATGATTGCGGCTTTATTTATTGTGCTTGGATTGATGATTCCAGAAATTAAAATCGATAACTTAATGGCCATGCCAATTGATAAAGCGCTATTGATTTCGGCTAGCCCGGTTTTCTTTACCGCTTTTGGTTTCCACGGCTCAATTCCTTGCTTAAATAAATACTTAGAAGGTGATGTAAAAGCCTTAAGATTTTCTATTATTGTGGGCTCTGCAATCACATTAGTGGGTTATCTTTTATGGCAATTTTCTACTCATGGCGTGTTAAGCCAAAGCCGATTCTTAGAAATCCTTAATCAAGATCCAACATTAAATGGATTGATTGAAGCCGTTCGAGTGATTACAGGCAGCACCATTATTGCGGCTGTCGTGAAAATCTTCTCTGCCTTAGCACTGATTACCTCATTCCTAGGGGTCGCACTCGGTTTACTAGAATGTATTGATGACTTGTTAAAACGTGTATTCAATTTTTCTGCAAACCGTTTAAGTTTAGGTTTTTTAACCTTCCTTCCGCCATTGCTCTTTGCATTCTTCTATCCAGAAGGTTTCATCCTTGCATTAGGTTATGCAGGACAAATGTTTGCTTTCTATGCAGTGGTATTGCCAGCAGCATTGGTTTGGAAAGCTCGCCATCAACATCCAAACTTACCTTATCGTGTGCCGGGTGGTTCAGGGGTCCTACTCTTTGTCTCAATTCTAGGGATTATTATCGTGAGTATCCCATTCCTAATTAAATTAGGTATATTGCCTGAAGTAGTGGGCTAATAACACGATTAAGATAAAAAAGTGCGGTTAATTTCAACCGCACTTTTTTATGCTTTTCCTTTGATCGCTTTAAGATAGCGATATACGCTAGGTTCTGAGATTTTTAAATATTTGGCGACCATCGGAATGGCGCCTTTGATATTGAAAATACCCTTATCAAATAAGACTTTAATGGCATTTTCCCGTTGTCTTAAGCTGAGTGGTTTATCGGAATGTAATAGGGTGAAATCAAGGTATTCACAAAGGATATCTTCGATGGAGTTTTCGAGTTTTTCTTTATTAATTATTTCAGCTTCTTCCACTTCGGCAAAGGCCGCATCAATACCTAAAATATTGACGAAGTTTCCAAGATTTTCTAATGAAATTAATTTGGTCATCACATCAACCAACTCAGAGGTATCATGATTAATACAAAGGATGCCTTCTAATTTATCCCCATTTTTAATGAAATAAGTTGCACCTCGAATGACCTTTTCGGAATCAGCCACCGCTTTGTAGTTAAAGACAAAATCCTTATCTAAATACACTTTATCCTGCAACAAACTAGAACCAAAAGAACTAAGTGGAGAGGAAAGGGTCCTCCCGCTAACGTGGCTATTCGCAATGGCTTCCATATGAGCCTTATTCTTATCAAAAGAATGAAATACGACTTCGTATTTAGGGCCGAGAACATTTCCCAAAAAATGGGTTAGGCCAATAAAATATTTCTTTTGTACGTTATTCATACCAACTTAATCTCATTAATTTCAGCTTGCTATAGGTATTCTATAACCGCTTATTTTTTATAGCAAATATATTGTAAAAAACGGCAGGTTATCTATGGTGTTTTACTTTAAGTGAATCCCATAATGCTTAATGGGATGTGGTTAGACAATACTTCTGTGATATTCTTTGGTGTTGGGATTTTTATCTTTAAGACACTTCAAGTGAATCTTGTAAGAAATGCTAAAGCTTGTATCCTCATTATTAAGGATTATTACATACGAGATGATTACTAAAGCACATGATGAATTAAAATAAAAGGAGAAGTAGGCATGAGATATTTATTACTCATTTTAAAAAGATCTTTTTTGATGACTATCATTCTACAACTTATTTTTTATATAAATGCGTGGTTTATCACGGGGAATGTTGATCAGAGTGATTTTTTTGTAAGTAAGGAGCATTTGTTTTTTAGTTTAAAAATATGGGGCTCTCTATTTGTTTTATTTTTATTAATATATTCTTTAGGTGATAATAAATATTAATGGCTTACTGATGATGCAAGAATGAGATGATTAAGGTATGACAATGTTTTATTTATTAGAAGAATATGAAGATGAATTGTTATGGTCTGGAGATATATTTAGAGTTTTTATCCAGAATAAGGGGGAGAATTATTACACAGATCGAGTCGTGGACTTTATCATCTTTGAAACAGAGGATGTTGATAGACCGCTAGGGTTGCTATCTATATCTGGTTATAAGGCTGGAAAAATAGCGTTCATCTTTCCTAAAGAAGCTTTTAAAAAAGATGCGATTTATTCTTTAGATAAGAATTGGATAGAAAAAAACATATATGATTATTTATATCTAAACAAAGAGTGTGACAAAGTTTTTATATCAAAAAATGATTCAATACTTCCATTCTAATGTCTAGATTAAACTTACATAAAATAAATCGTTGGATATAAAGTGCGGTCAATTTTCAAAGAGTTTTAAAACCTCTTAAAAACTGACTGCACTTTTGTATTGAGAATATTAGTTTATAGAATTTTAAAACAAGTTTTGATATCATATCGCAAATTTATCAACAACTTAATCTCTGAAGTATAATGAAGAACTTATCTCGCTCTTTTCTTTCTAGTTTATTATTTATTTCCTCTTTCGCTTTGGCGGCTCCAAGCTCACCAAATACCAATTTAGAAAAACAAATCGATGCCAAACAACAGAGGCAACAAGCTGAACAAGATGCGGCTATTTTAGCCCAGCAAACGCAATCCGCGAATGTGCGTTTAGAGGGTGAAAAAGAAGCCTCACTTGGCTTTCCACAGAATGAAGCACAATGTTTTCCTATCAATCAATTGGTACTGACCGATTATCAAGCTGAAGAAGAAAATTCATCAGCGTCTTCTCTTAAATTAATCCAACCAAGCCGATTCTCTTGGGTGTTAAAGTCAGTTTATGCTGAGCGTGATTTTGCGCTGCCTGCTTGTATTGGCTCAGAGGGGATTAATGTCTTACTTCGCCGTATCCAAAATCGTTTAATTGATTTTGGTTATGTCACGACCCGCGTGGTGGTGGAGCCGCAGGATTTGCGTTCAGGCATGCTCGTACTCACCGTGATTTCCAGGTAAAGTAGGTCGTATTCAATTACAAGACCAAAGTGCAATTCCGTTTGCCACCCGTGGCACCTTATGGTTTGCCATGCCAATGGCGCAGGGGGATATATTAAATATTCGCAACATTGAACAAGGTTTAGAAAACTTAAAACGTGTACCGAGTGCTGATGCGAATATGGAGCTTGTGCCAACGGATGCAGTAGGTGAAACTGATGTGGTGATTGCTTATAAGCAAAGCTTACCTTTCCATTTAACTTTGGGCTTAGATGATTCAGGTAGTAAAGCTACGGGTCGTTTACAAGGTTCGGCCACGTTTTCTTGGGATAACGTGCTAACACTTAATGATATGTTCTATATCAGCGGTACACGCAGCTTTAAACGTGATAGCGATGATGCTGAAGGCGATTATGGCAGTAAAAATGTCAGTCTCTATTATTCTATTCCTTGGAAGAACTATCTCTTGACCCTTTCCGGTTCAAAATATTCTTATCATCAAACAGTGGCGGGCGCGTTTGAGTCTTATACCTATTCAGGTGAAAGCCAACAAATGAAAGCGAACTTAAGTCGCTTATTATCTCGTGGAAGTCTTCATAAAACCTATGTGAATGCCGCGTTATGGACGAAAAAATCGCATAACTACATTAATGACACCGAAATTGAAGTGCAACGTCGTCGTACCGCAGGTTGGGAAGTGGGACTTAATCATACCCAATACATTGGTGAAACCGTATTACAACTGTTTGCGAACTATAAACGTGGTACGGGTGGGAATAAATCCTTACAAGCACCGGAAGAAGCGTTTGGTGAAGGCACTTCCCGCATGCAGATTTTTACTGCAGGCCTTGATTTTACCTATCCTTTCACTATCGGCAATCAGCCTTTCCGCTTTAACACCAGTTGGAGTGGACAATGGAATGGCACACCTTTAACACAACAAGATAAATTTAGTATTGGTGGTCGTTATACCGTGCGAGGATTTGATGGTGAGCTATCACTTTCCGGTGAAAAAGGTTGGTTATGGCGAAATGAGCTCGGTTGGAATATTGCCAATAAAGGACATGAGCTTTATTTAGGAATAGACCGAGGCAAGGTGCACTCTAGCCAAGAAGAGCTTCAAATTGGTGACAGCTTAATGGGTGGTGCAATTGGACTTCGCGGTAAATTATGGGGCATTAACTATGATTATTTTGTGGGTGTTCCAATTAAAAAACCGGAAGGATTTAGAACTAGTCATGTGACAACCGGATTTAATGTGAGCTACCGTTTTTAATGCTCACGCTTTTAGATGAATAAATTGATTAAAACCAAACAGAATTTAAAACTTTAAAGGAAATTAAAAAATGAATAAACGTCATTATAAAGTGATTTTTAGCCGTGTATTAAACCAGCTTGTGGTGGTCTCTGAGTTGGCAAAATCTCAAGGTAAAGCGCAAAGTGAAAATGTGAGCTCAGAACAATAAAAAACAGGATTGTTTTCAACCGCACTTTCACTTAATCCTATTCATTTTAGCTTAATGTTGGCATTAGGCTTTGTCTTCTTATCGCCTTCTGTGCATGCAGAAGATATGGCCATTCGTGCAGATAAATCTGCACCGGGTAATCAACAACCTACCGTACTTCAAACCGGCAATGGTTTACCGCAAGTAAATATTCAGACACCAAGCGCAGGTGGCGTATCACGTAACCAATATTCACAATTTGATGTGGCAGAGAAAGGTGCCGTGTTAAACAATGCTCGTAAAGCAGCACAAACGCAAATGGCAGGCTGGGTGCAAGGTAACCCGAATCTTGCTCGTGGTGAAGCAAAAGTCATTCTTAACGAGGTGAACTCAGCTAATCCAAGCCGTTTAAAAGGCTATGTGGAAGTCGCAGGCAAAAAAGCGGATGTCGTGATTGCCAACCCAAGTGGTATCCAATGTGATGGCTGTGGTGTGATTAATGCGGGACGCACTACGCTGACAACCGGTAAAGCTGATGTAGAAAATGGTGAGTTGAAAGGCTATCGCGTAAAAGGCGGTAAGGTGACTGTTGGCCAAAAAGGGATGGATAACAGCCAATCTGATTACACCGATATTATCGCTGAGAAAGCGGAAATCAATGGTGGTGTTTGGTCGAAGAAAGGCATTAAAGTTACCACTGGTAAAAACAACGTTGACCGCACCAATGATTCAGTTGTGTACGTGGGTGATAAAAACACCGACAACACTGACCACACTTCCGATACCCAAGGCGAAAACCAAAGCTACAGTGTGGATGTGAGCCAATTAGGTGGGATGTATGCTGAAAAAATCCATTTAGTGGATAACGGCCAAGGTCTTGGTGTACGCAATGCGGGGCATATTGGTGCATCAGCGGGTGATGTGAAGATTGATAGTCAAGGACGTATTGTTAATGAAGGGGTAATTAGCGCAACTTACCAAGCTGATCTTAATGCAGAAAAGGTTATTGAAAATAAAGGTAAAGTTGAAACTAAACAGGGGAATGTTGCATTGCGCTCACAAACTCGAGTAGAGCAGCATGGTTCAATTGTTTCACATCAAGGGGGGAGCTTTGTTCAAGCTAAGGATAAAGTTACTCAAACCGGTGAAACTGTTGCTAAGGGCGATATTCAGTATCAGGCAAAAAATATTGAAGTAAAAAGTGGTGCTTTAGTTGCTGCTGGCGTTACGGTACAGGATACTACGCAAGGTGAGATTCGTTCTCTAGATACTCAACATGCACAAGGTGCAAATCTTACTCTTTCAGCTGAAAAGACCATTTCATCCAAAGCAAAACATCTAGCGAGTGGTGAGATTAATGTGAGAGCGGAAATGGTTGATTTATCTGATAGTCAATTAAGTGGAGATCGCATCGCTCTCCAATCTGCTCAATCAGCTTTAAATCTGAATAAAACAACGCTATATAGCGAAGGAAAAACAACATTAAGCAACCCAAATCTTATTTCAACTGAAAATGCACATTTGAATGCTGATCATTTTGTGGTGGATAGTGTTCAACTTAATAATCATCAGGGCAGTTGGATTCAACGTGGCGCCGAAGCTTTTGCATTAAATGTACAAAAGGGATTAGACAATACTGAAGGAAAAATTGTCGCAGAAGGTACGCTTTCTGTTCAAACGCCATTAATTCAAAATAATCAAGGTGTGATTTGGTCAAATCAAGGTGTGAAACTTAACACAAATGCAGGACATATAGAGTCTCAATCTGGTTATTTATTTGGAAAAAATAGTCTTGATATTAGTACTTCAACCTTGAATAACCAAAAAGGTGAAATGTTAGGTGGACAGGTTTTATTGGCTGCACAGCAAGTTAATAATGAGGAAGGGAAGTTAATTGTCGGAAATCGCGCAGATTTATCAGTTAATCAATTTAATAATCAGCGTGGTATTGTTTATAACCAAGGTGAACTATCATTAAAGACAGAAAATTTACACAACCAAGATGGCATTATTTCATCTGTTTCTCGTGCGACATTGCTTGCAAATGATTTAAATAACCTTAAAGGAGTGATTCAGGGAGAGTCTGATTTAACGATTCAAACCCAAAATTTGAATAATACACAAGGTGATATTTCAGCGAAAACAGCAGCGATTTCTTCTGCTGCAATAAATAATGCACAAGGTGTAATTTCATCTCAGGATTTAACATTATCTGGTACAAATTTAAATAACAAAGGTGGCATTGTTCAAAGTGTGAATGCAACATTAAATTTGACCAAGATGGATAACCAGTCTGAAGGTGATAAAGGCTCTTTGGTTAGTGCAACAAATCGTTTAGTGTTAAATGTTACAAATGTAAATAATAAAAATACAAAAGCTAAACAAGATACCCCTACTCAAGGTATTCAAACAACTAATTTAGTAATAAATGCAGAGCATATTGAAAACCAATCTGGTGGTATTTATGCAGGAAAATCAGCAAATATTACAGTTAATCAATCTCTTGATAACCAACAAGGTGAGATTTTATCGGCTGGTCGAGTTGATATTGTAAATCCAGATTTAACCTTGGTTGTAAATAATGCACTAGGAAAAATTGAATCGGTGATTGGCACAACATTACAAGCCAAAACATTAGCGGATGAAGGTTCGATTAGAACAAAAGGTGATTTGGGTATTGAGTTAAATGATAGCTTTACGCTTAATAAAGCCTTTGGTGTAGGTAATAATCTTACTTTTAAAACAAAAGGTGATTTTGTTAATAATTCTAACCTTGTGGTAGGTAATTCAGCATCAGTTGAAGGCGCGACTATTCAAAATAATGCTAATGCAGAAATTTCCTCGATAAACACTCGCATTCAAGCCAATAAACTGGATAACTTTGGTTTAATAGATGGTGACACCACAGTGATTAAAGCCAATGATGTCAATAATATCGGTACTGCACGTATTTATGGTAGTCATCTTGCCATTCAAGCAAATAATTTAAATAATCTTGAGAACTCTGACGGAACAGCAGCGACTATCGCTGCTCGCGAGAGACTTGATTTAGGTGTTGGTAATCTAGTAAACCGTAATCATTCACTTATTATGAGTTTAGGTGATATCTATATTGGTGGGAAGTTGAATGAAAATAATCAAGCAACTGGTTATGCAAATAGCATTGATAACGGTAGTGCAACCATTGAAGCTTTAGGAAGTGGTTGGATTAAAACAAATCGTCTGCTAAACCACGATTTACATTTAAGGTTAGGACATAAATATACTAAAAATCATTTTGTTACTTATTCCCCATTTGATAGTAGTGCGACTTATTATAGTAATGAAGGAGAAAAAGGTGAGGGTTATTTAGATCATGTTAATAATAGTCGTCATAATAGCAATCAATATTTTCGTTTCAATGATGGACGTAAAGCTGTGGCAGCTCGAAATTGGCTGAAACAAGATTACATTCGAACCACAGATACTAATACCATTGAACACCAAGATCCCAGTAAATTGCTTATCGGGCAATCTTTACATTTGGAAGGGGGGGAGTATACGAATAAACACTCTCGAATTGTGATTGGTGACACCTTATATTTAGCGGATAAGGCGATTAAGGAACCCGTCAGTACAGTAAGTCAAGGATTACTAAAACTGAGTAATATTGATGTTGATGGTGAAATTCATCGTCGAGATATCGGTTTGAAAAAAGATATTAAAAAAGAACATCGTCATCATGGTTCGAGAGGTAAAAAAGTTTGGGCTGTGTATGGAGGAGATGAACAAAAAATTGACCGCCTCTTACCTGTCGAACCGTTCAAATTTGGGCTGGAACTTTTAAAAATAGGTGAGCCGGTGGAGTCTACTGGCATAATTGTTGGGGATAAATCAGATTTCCAAGGCATTTCATTAGCGGAGAAAACACCTTTAAATACAGATTTAAATGTTCACCGCGTTAATCTAGAAGCAATCACGTCTGGAGTGATGAAAAATAAAGATAACCTTGATATCAAAACGCATTTACCAGATATTTCATTGCCACAGGCAAGCCTTTATAAAATCAACCCTGAGGTATCAGGACAGTTTTTGGTTGAAACAGATCCGCGTTTTACACAGAAATCTAAATGGCTCAGTTCTGATTATATGTTCAAACAGTTGCGCAATGATCCACAAAATATGCTTAAACGTTTGGGCGATGGTTTTTATGAACAACGTTTAGTAAACGAACAAATTAATCAGCTCACTGGTAGACGTTTTCTAGAAAATTACTCTTCCGATTATGACCAATATAAAGCCTTGATGGATAACGGGGCATACTACGCCCAAAAAATGAATTTAGTACCAGGCGTTGCTTTGACATCTTCTCAGATGAAAGAGTTAACTTCTGATATGGTTTGGATGGTAAAACGTGAAGTGACTTTAAAAGATGGTTCTAAGAAAGAAGTATTAGTGCCACAGGTTTACGTTGTTGGACGTAATACCGATATTGATAGTCGAGGTGCAGTGATTTCTGCCAATGATGTCATTATGAATATCAAAGGTGATGTACAAAATAGTGGCGTAATTTCTGGACGTAATCTAACAGGCTTAGCCGCAAATAATATTGAGAACTTAGGTGGTCGCTTACAGGGTCGAGAACTTTATTTGGTAGCTAAAAATATGCTCAATAATCTTGGTGGAGAGTTAAATGCAACAGATCATTTAGTTGCTCAAGGAAAGCATATTAATATTGAAAGTACCACGAGTGAAACAGAAAACACACCTGATTTTTACCAAAAATCACTAACACAACAAGCATCTGTAAAGGTTGGCAATGATAACAAAAAAGGCAGTGCTAGCTTTATTGCGACTGAAAATATTACTGTAAAAGGTGCAAATGTAGATGTGAATGGAAATGTGGTTTTCTCTGCAGGTAAAGCATTGAATTTTGGTACGGTAGAAACTGAAAATAAAGAGCATTACGTACCAAATGCAGATAATTACTATAAGCTTGATCAAAAACAAGAAGTTGGCAGTCAGTTAAATGTTACAGGAAATCTTGATGCTGTAGGTAAAAGTGCGGTTGAAATGCGAGGTGTTTCGGTAACCAGTAATGGCACCATGAATGTACTTTCTGACGGTAATATCAATATTCAAGAAGCACGTTATAAAGAGCAGTTGTCGAGTGCATCCAAAAGTAAATCTAGAGGTTTAACAAGCTCAACGACAGAAGTTTATCGACATAAACACGATTATGATGTTGCGGAAGCCTCAAATTTAGATGCAGATAAGATTTATCTTCATTCAAGCAAAGGTAATGTCACTATTCAGGGCTCAAATGTGGCTGCAGGTAATGGCTTGACGGTGAAGGGTAAGAATATTGATATTCGTGAGGCAGAGAACCGAGTTTACTCCGATGATTATTACAGCAAAAAAAGATCTGGAGCGCTTAGTGGTGGTATTGGTATTACCTTTGGTTCTCAAAAGCAAACCGCAGAAAGTGACGAAACGAAGCGTTATGCACAAAGTAGCCAAGTGGGCAGCTTAAACGGCAATACGACGATGATTGCTAAAGACACTTATACTCAAACAGCGAGTGCAGTGAGTGCCATTAAAGGCGATGTGAATATTCTGGCGAAAAAAGCTGATATTAAAGCGGCAGATGACAAATATGAAACCAATACCAAACAAAAATTTGAGCAAAAAGGTTTAACTATTGCTATTACCTCCCCTGTTATTTCTGCTATTCAAGCAGTACAAGGTGCAGTGCAATCAACTAGACAAGTAGGTGAAAGTAAGCATGGTCGTGTGAATGCGATGGCAGCAGCTAATGCTGGTTTTGATGCTTATCGGGCAGCTGATAGCGTAATGAAAGCTGGCGACTCTATTCAAAAAGCAATGAGTAATAGCGATGTGGATTCCGTAGTAGGGGTGCAAATCACTTACGGCCAACAAAAGAGCGAATCACGTACTCATACTGAAGGAAAAACCGCAGCCCAATCTCAAGTTAATGCGGGCGGCAAGGTGAATATTGTGGCAACGGGTGCTGGAAAGGATTCAAACATTAATATTGAAGGTTCAGACATCTCAGGTAAGCAAGGCACAACATTGATTGCAGATAACCAAGTCAATATTAAAGCCACAGAACAAAACCACCAAGAACGTAGTACCAATAAATCTTCTGGCTTTAATGCAGGAGTTGCTATTAAAGTTGGCAGTGGTGTTGCTGCAGGTATTACAGTAGGTGGTAATTACGGAAAAGGCTATGGCAATGGTGATGAAACCACTTATGTCGCAAGCCATGTAGGTGATAGCCAAAGTAAAACAGTGATTCATGCAGGTGGTGATGCCAATATTATTGGTAGCCAAGTAAAAGGCAAACGAGTAGAACTTAATGCTGAAAACTTGAATATTGAGAGTTTGCAAGATAAATCTCGCTACCATGGTAAACAGATGAATATGCAAGGTAGTGTGACAGTAGGCTATGGTTTTGCCGCAGGTGGTAGTTTCAATAAATCGAAAGTCAATACAGACTATGCGAGTGTAAATGAACAGGCAGGAATTTTTGCAGGTAATAATGGTTATGATATCAATGTAAAAAATAAAGTTTCTTCTGTTGGCGGAGCTATCATTTCAAGTGCTGAAAAAGAGAAAAATCAAATGACAGCAGAAGATTTCGAATATTCAAATATTGAAAATTATTCTAATGCGAAATCATCTGCGATGGGATTGATGGGAGGTTTTTCTGTAGATCGTGATCAAACTTCTGATGAGGATAAAGCTTTAAATAAAATTTATCGTGGTGATGATAGAAAGGGCGAAACCTTTGAACAGGCGAATCCAAATAAAGCAAATCAATCGCTGGTAAAATTTGGTTTAGGCACAGATGATGTTCATAGTACAGATTTATACGCTGCAGCAAAAATTGGTCTAGCTAATTTAGCGAGCAATAGCAGTCAAAGTGAAAATAATCAGAGTACAACTAATGCTGTGATTAGTGATGGTAACTTTAATATTGCGAGTACGCAGGGTAAACAGAATATTGAGACTATCAAGAAATCTACTGAGCAAGAAGTAAACAAACTTGAAAAAGTAGATCATGCGAAAATGCAAAAAGAGGTTGAGCAGGATGTTGCAACGATTCAAGCGTTTGCGAAGAATGTTGGTGGTGCTACGGATGAAGCTTATCGAACAATGTTTATCGCAGAACATCGGATGTTTACTCATAAAGTGGATGAAAAAGGGAATCCTATAAAGGATCCAGAAATCCTGAAGAAAATAAATGAAGAAGCGGATGCTAAGGGAGTAAGTCGAAAAGACTATCTTCAAGAACAATTGGATAAAGGACGTAATATTTATCAATTGCATGAGTTATCAGATCAAGAGCGTAATCAATTACAAAAAGTTACTTATACTGATCCAAAAACAGGGAAAACAGAGAGTAAATATGTCGTTGCATTTAATGGCATCTTTAATGATCGTAATTCCGCCGCAAAATTTGCAGTACAAAACTATATTGCGGGCAGGGATGATAAGACAGGCAATATAAATCAAAAGGTATATAAAGATGTTTATTTTGTTCACCATCCTAAAGCGAAAAATGGTTTGTCAGAGCTCTTAGTTGCCGGTTATGAAAAAATGTTCGAAGGTTCTTTTGGGAATGTATTAGGGATGGATAATTCAAGTTTACAAGCGATGAATATGATGAAGCAGTATGGTAAAGATGATTTATACCTAGGTTCCCATAGTCGTGGCACATTAACATTAAGTAATGCATTAAAAGCGCTAAATACAGAAGATAACCAAGCTAAAAAGCTACTTTCAGGTACGACAATTAAAATGGTGGGTCCTGCAGCTGATGTTACAAGAGCGGATGGCTATTTAAGTCAATTGCAAACGGGTAAAGAAAGAACCACTTCAGATGGTTCAATTCGGATTGAGAATCATGCGAGTGACCCAGTAGGTAGTATGCCGATTTTATTGGGAGGAAACCCTGCAACGACATCTGAAAATAATCTGAATAAAAGCTGGTTACAGCGAACAGCAGATATGTTTAGTGATGAACGTTTATCCGTACATAATTGTCACGGGTTAGGACAACAACAATGCGTTATTGATGGATATAGAACTAAAGGAGATCTCAAAATGGGTAATGAAAGAACTATTTTTGAATTAAATAAAGCGAAGGAGAAATAAAATGAAAATAAGATTTTTATTCTTAATACCCTCAATCTTATTGCTTACAAGCTGTAGTGGATGGTTTCAACCTCTACCGCCATACTATCATTGGCGTTTGCATAATGCGGATGCATTATTCCCTGAATCAGATCCTGATGTTTTAACTAAATATGTTGACAGAAGAAAAAAAGATATGACTGATTGCGGTATTATAGATTGGGCGGCAGGAGAAAGTGATAATCCAGAGGTCAATCTTTGTTTAGAGAAAAAAGGCTGGTATTTAGAAGGTGGACCTGTTTGTGAAAATACACTAATGTGGGATAGTCCAATATGCATAAAAAGAAAAAAAAAACACAGCAAACCTGATGCTAAG
>OKWS01000098.1_pt1 | contig 47626 bp, 58 predicted proteins | sample 1607061 | NCBI WGS metagenome assembly OKWS01 (sample SAMN07501040, study PRJEB24779) | human gut metagenome | isolation source: stool | host: human infant | place: USA: Pittsburgh, PA | reverse complement strand
TCACAGCTATTTTCATTCATATCAACAATGTAAGTTCCTCCTTCAGTTGAACTTACTTCATATCGATTATTACCTAATGAAACTATATTTACATCTTCAATTACTAAAGTAAAAGAACCGAATTTATTAGGACAAACAACCATACAACGCTTTCTTTTTTCACCACATTTACAAAAAGAAACATCACACATGGAACATCCATTACACATCTTTTCTTTTTTCATAACACAGCTATTACAATCTCTGCCACATAAACTAATCATAAATTAATTTCTGAACCTAACTTACTTAAAGATTTAGATGTGTTTAATATAATTTTATTCAACATTTCTTTATCAGAAGAAGATAAACTATTCTTATCTTCTATTAATAATTTAGCTTGTCTATTTATAATACGAGTTTCTTTTAGAAATTCTAATAATATTTCACCCATATTCTCACCTCGTTTAATTAATATAATATTCCTTTCAGGCTTTCAATTATACTTTCTGCTACCTGGATTACAATACTATTACATTTGCGTATCAGTACAGTCTTTCCCGTTATAAAATTGTTCTTCAAGAGCTTTTCTAACTAGCCAGTAATCTTCAGATGTGAATCCTACAAGTCTCCAGCACTCTAAAGGAGTAAGTTTTCTAACCTTACATTGAATAATCTTAGGAATACTATCAGATCCAGTTACAAGGGTTGGGCTAGCTCCTAACTCTGAGAAAACTCTTCTATTCATTTGTAACATATGTGGATTTTTAATTGTTCCAACTCTCATTAATCCGAATTTACTAGGCTCTTTATCCTTGCAAACTCTTTTATTAACCTTATTTAAGAAGCTTTTTAAATAAGAATTATCTTTACAATAGTATTTTTCATCTACAAAATTTTCTGTAATGCTCTCTAGTGTAACTAGATTATCGTTTCCTTCTTTAAACTTAAAGCTCCCGTTGTCTATATCTTTCCTGATGCTGACTATGAATACTCTTTCTCTAGAATGGGCCGAATTATAGTTAATTCCACTTAGTATTTTCCAGTAGGAGTTATATCCTAATCTATCTAATTCATTAATTAAATTATGAAAATCAGAAATAAACATTTTACTTACTAAATTTCTAACATTTTCGGCTATGGCAACCTTAGGTCTAGCTTCTTCTATAATCCTTAGTGCTTCAAATAGCAGCCCGGATTTTGTTTCACCTTTAATTATTCCTTTACAGCTTCCAGCTAAGCTTATATCAGTGCATGGGAAGCCATAAGTTATAAGATCTATATCTTTAAAATGTGTTCCATCAACCCAATTAACATCCCATAAATTCTTAGCTTCAGATAACCTAAAAAGTTTACTATAGGCATAACTTGCATACCTATCCTTTTCACAATAATTAACTATCTCATGTTCAATATTTTTATTCTCAATAGCTCTTTCAAAAGCTCCTATTCCACTAAATAAACCTAATACCTTCATAAACTCTTCCTCCTTTATAATTCTTCTGAAAAGTATTTACAATTAACCTTTCTAAAATAAGTCCCTCGCTTATTAAGGCGTAGACAATAATAAAATCTTTTATCAAAAACAACTTTATTCTTCTTAACTTGAATTACCTTTGGATTACGTACGTAATATACACAATCCTTACAAGGCTTTCTACTTTCCTTTCTCTTTGGAATAAAGTTAGTACATTTTGTTGCTACTTCAGGATCTTCTATCTTTATCTTAAAATACATACAATTGAATTCTTTATATTTATCAAAATTCTTACATAAGGTACACTTTCTCTTATTCATCTTACTTCACCATCACTTTACTTCTTATAAAATCTATTAATATCTAAATAAATTCAAATTTACATTTAATTTATATATTGACTTTTTAAGTTTTTAATGATTAGATTCCGAGTACCCTCAAAATGTACATAGTTATCCTGTCCAATTTAATAAAAAAAGAACAAGATAACTATGTCACCGAATTAAGATCCCTATGCAGAGCCTCGCCACATTAACCTATGGTCCCGGTAACAACACATTAGTGATTAGTATTTCACCTAATCCGTACATCAAAACAGGAATTGTACCCCTACCTGTCCAGTATTTCTACTGCTCTGTACGTTCCTTTCGTTGCAGCTTATTTTTAAGCTGCAGGTACTCCACGTAACCGCTGAATTTTGTCATATAGCCATTATAGAGCTACTTAGACTAAACATCTTCATCAGAGTTTCAATAAGACTTACGTTATACCCTCATATATGTGTAATATGAGAATAGCCGGATCAACTTTCTTCCTTGGCTCAATCAAACCCTTGTTAGCTTTCGCTAAGATTAGTTTATAGTGTATCTGCTCACTCCGGTAAATATTTACGTTATCACAACGGCTTTACCATGCTCCTATTTAAGTTATAGGCAACTGTATAGATTTGTAGTCTATACTCTAAAAAAGCATATAAAAAAGCCCAAACTCAAATTCCTTGAGCTTGGACTTTATAACTCATTAAAATTACACAACAAACAAACATAGTAAAAATCAAAATTTTTAAACTATGAAAAATTTATATATGTAATTTTAATGAGTTTAAATGTATATTTTTTTACTTTCGTTTTAATTATACAATATTCTTTAATTTTATACAACGTATTACTAAACACTTATAAAATAAAGATGATAATTTAATATTATAATCTTTATTTTATAAGTTAAAATTTAAAAAATTAATTTTTTGAATTCCATAAAATTTTAAAATTTGATTTTTTAAAATATATTTTGAAATTTTCATCTATACTTTTATTGTAATCTTGGTTAGAAACTTTTTCCCATTTAGTTGATTCTTTAATTTCTATAGGATTCAAAATATTATTTTCTTTAAAGCTAAGATATCCATAAAAACTTAAATATCTCTTTTCTTTGTTAGTATTGAAATAGGAGTATAAAAATTCTATTTCTATATTATTGGTTGTTATATTTTCTTCAGTTTTATACGCTAAAACTTGTTCTAATTTTAAATCAGAATATTTATTATCTTTAGCTTTAATTTCAGCTTTTTTATTAACTTCAGCATATATTTTATCCCATTGCTCTTTAGAAATTTGATTTATATCTGTTAATTTATCTGGTAGACCTTCTATAGTTACTTCAGTTGGTTCAAATTTAAATTCTACATTAAAGTCTCTTTTATACAACTCTTTATTATATTCTAAGTGTAATTTAACTTTATCTCCATTCTTTAAATCTGTTTTATCTCCTACTAAAGTTATTTTATAGTCTCCTTTTAGCATATCAGGAGTAAGTCCCTTTAGCTTAGGGATATCTTGTAGCTTTCCTAAATTTAAACTACTTTCATAGATTTTAGCTGAACCATTAAATTCTCCATATCGTACATCTATGCAGTTACTTATATCTAGTTTTTCAGTTCCGCAACCTATGAAAGCAAATAAACTTAAACATATTAGACCTAAAAATACTAATTTCTTCTTCATATTACCTCCTATATTGAAAATAAGTTTATTAAATGAAATTTTTGTATTTCTAGCATTAATATTACAATGCTTGTTCCTAGTATAACATATTCTTTTAGGCCACCGGTTCTATATCTTATAATACCTAATGGCATTTTAATATCTTTATTATAGAAAGGTAAAAACCACTTTATTCCGCTTTCTGAGAAGGTATCTCCTACTAAGTGAAGTAAATAACCTAAAGCGATAGATTTTATAAATAGTGATTTTAAGAATATGCCTAAAATAAATATTAAGATTACAGGAGTTATTGAATGAAGAAATCCCCTATGCTTAAATATTGTATTTAAAGGATATGAGATTATCTTTAATCTTCTTCCAATAAAACTATTTGGAGTATCTAGATCTGGAAGTAGGCTTCCTAAGCCTACTCCCGTTAATGTTAAAATTGATAACTCATTGCTTAGATATAAAGCTGGTACTGCAACATTTAGTGATGTTGTTAAATGTGTTTTATATAGCATAATTAGCTCCCCTTCTTATTAAAGTTTTTGCTATTTCCTTTCTTAATGTATTCTAATTTATTTTCTAAATGCTTTTCTTTAGATTTTATATCCTTATTACTTACTCCCATAAATGATTTTACTCTCTCAACCCTTTCCTTAGTTGATACTTCTTTAATTTGTTTTTTATCTGGAGATTTTTCTTTTGGTTGTCCATTATTTTTGATATTTTCAACTTTTTTAGTAGATTTTTTCTTAATTTCTGTAACTTCTGGTGATGAAGCTACTTCTATATTTTCTTTTGCTTCTGGATTGATTTCAGTATTTTTAGAACTTATATTATTATTCATTTTTTCTTTGTTTACTTTAACATCATTTTTGGCTTTATTTATAGCTTCAACAGATTTTTCTTCCACTAAATCTTCAGGAACTTCAGTAACACTTATATTACTATCATTATTTTTCTTATCTGTAGATGTATTTTTATTTTTTAGTTCATTTAGATTTTCTTTATTTATAGTCTTTTCAGGAGTTTTTATTTCTTCCGGTTTTGTAGTTATTTCCTCATCTTCAGAAATAGTTTTATTTTCTTTACTTCCTGGACTTTTATCCTGGATAGTTCCAGTATCATTTCCGTTATTTTTAATGTTTTCATCTATAGTTTTAGGAGCTATATCCTTATTTTCTATATGATCTTTTATATCATTTTTAGTAACTGCTTCTTCATCAATATTAGGTTTATTTTCGCCATTAATATTCTTGTTAGGAATATTTTCAGAAGTTATATTACTAGGTTTAGTGGCCTTAACTCCATTTAAATCAAATTTTTCTACAGGTTTTTTATTGATATTTTCATTTGAGTTAACTTTATTTTTTGTATCTTTAATTCCATCTATATTCTCTTTTGGATTATTAGAATTCTCTATATCCTCAGGCTTATTATTTTTTAAATTATCGTATTTAGAACCTAAGAAATCTATAGTTTGAGCTACTTTTCTGTCTTTGTAAAGACTTAAATTTCCCTTTGTATATTCTTTAGCATATTGAGCTTTAGTTATTAAATTATCTCCTATGTCATAGGCTTTATCCATCGCTGGATTTACTACATAGTCCTCTGTAATATCAGCACTTTTATCTAGTGTTTTAGATCCAAACTTAAATGCTCCTGCTGTTCCTGGAGCAATTCTATTTTGAAGGTTTATTAACCCGTTCATTAACTGTTTTCTAAAGGCAATAACCATGATCCAACAAGTACATTGCATTAAAAGAGCTATTATTAAGTTAGCTCCCCATGATTGAAACATTGTAAGCGTAACAGTATCTACAAGAACCAGTAAGGCTAATACAAAGCTACTAACAATTATACCGAGCTGAGTTCCTAAATACTTTCTTGCTATACCCTTTATAATATTTGTACCACCAAAGAAAGGCACTATAGCAATAAGCATAATAAATGGAAGTAGTAATATTAAAAGAATTGACATAAGCTGAAATCCTATTTGTATCATTCCTACAGCTATTAAAATAATCATCTTTATTAAAGTTATTACGAATAATACACATACAGATACTAACTTAGTATTTATGCCATTCTTTGAAAATAACTCCTTATTAAATTTTTCATTTATTGACTCTAAAGCTTTTTCTCTTTCATCACTACCATAAGGCTCTGATAATATCTCTTTAGAATAGTCTATTGCCTCTTTATTAGCTCCATTATTATTATCACTATTTTTACTTACTAATTCTAACTTACCATCAAATTCTAGCATTACCCAAGGTTGTTGAACGAAATTCCCCCATAAGGTTCCTACAACAGTTTTAGAATAATCTTCTAATGAACCCTCATTATTATTATCTTTTCCATTTATAGCAACTATAGCACTAGTTCCTATAGTCTTAGAAAACTCCGTTGTTTTAGATAAGAAGCCAACTGCTCCATTGCTTAGAAAAGCTGTTGTTGCATATATTATGGCTACTGCTAATATTTGTGATCCTATGGCACTAAAATTCTTTTTATATAGATTATAAACTATTGAAAACAATGAAATCATAAATACTATCATAAAGAAATTGTTGAAAATCCCATTATTTAGAGAACCTAGCACACTATTTAATTGATTTGCAAAGCCTGCAGCTATATCATTTGTGAAGCAAAATCTAAATATATTTACTCCAAACCAACTAATCATTACTATTCCGCTAAATACTATGTTAGTTAATCCTGTTATAGCCTTATCTATAAGCTCCCAACCATGAGTATCTATAATATCTAAGGCATAGTTATTTCTATATTTATCAGCAATAAACTGCCCCCAACCTTCCTGAATACTTTTATAAGGATCATCACTATTACCATAGCTTAAAAATCCATCTGCATAAGCAACTTTAGTTAAACAATTATAAGCTATAACAATAGTTGCAATTATAACTATGGCTTTTAATATATTTTTATAAGTTAATTTATTTTTCAAATACAGAAATTTACTATATATATTAATCTTCACATTCTCCATTTCACACCTCCGATTAATGTTCGTAAATTTATAAAAAGTACCTGGATAATTATCAATATTTTTAAAAACATCCAGGTACTTTTCTTCTTAAAGCCGAAATTTTATTCTACGACTCTTCTTACATTTCCGTTAAAATATCTGCTCCAATAAGCACTATTTAGGTCTCCAATACTTACTCCTTGAGTAGAACTATCATTTAGGAATTTTCCATTTCCAAGGTAGATTCCGATATGGCCGTTCCTTCCAGCAGTATCGAAGAATATTAAGTCTCCACGCTTCATTTCACTTGCAGGTACAGGTTTACCCATGTTTATTAATGACCATGTGGTTACACTTTCTCTTGGCCCTAAAGTTATTCCTGCAGATGCATAACAATAATGTACTAAGGAACTACAATCAAATCGTCCTGCATCAACGTCAGCTTGGTTACGACCGCCTCCCCAAACATATGGAGATTTACCAACCCACTTCATTCCAGCTTCTATTGCTTTTTCTATAACATCATTCCCTACAACATCTCCGTTCATATCGTAAAGATTTAGCCCAAAATCATTTATTACCTGGATTAATTGGTTTGCATAGTTTGGATCTGTTGCATACCCCGCTTTTTGTATACATTGAGCTTGCTCTATATAGTTAGTTGCGTCCAGGACTCCATTTTCTTTATATCTAGAATTTTCTACAAAGAATTTACCATGATCTATTACAGATTCATTCCAACTTTCGTAAACTCTCCACCTTGCTATAATAGTTATTATTCCACCATTAACATGCTCCTGAGTTGGCATTTCTAAAACTTTTCCCTTCCATCCAGAGTCAGCTTTTATACCAAATAAATTATTAGCTTTTATGGCCAACCCAGATTTTCCCCAACCACTTTCTAATATAGCTTGTGCCAGGGTTATTGATGGAAATATTCCTGTTTCTTCATAGGATTGCTTCGCTCCGGAAACAATCTGACTTATAAAATTAAGCTGCTCTTCCGTTAAATTAGGATTAGGATTTACTGGAGTTGGCTGTTCACCACTTCCCCCTATAATTAAGAAAAAAAATAGAAGTGGAAATATCAAAGATATTATTCCACTCCATATAAAAAGCTTTTTCATTAAGAAACATCCTCATAGTTTAAGGTATCTTCTGGTGTTGTACTAAAACACTCTATAAACTGTTCAAAAACAGCATCAAATTCTATTACTCCAACCCTTCCGTCTAAGTCTTGGAAAACAGCTTGCCTATTTTCTAATTCCATAAGCATTTTAATATTTTCTTCAGTAACGCTTTTATTCATAAATTCAAGCATTCTCTTTGCTTCATCTCTATTATTAGTTTTAAAACATAACTTGTATGTTATAGTATTTTTAATTTCTTCTGTTGGAATGTCAAGGACTGAATGCCCGTTAAATATACATCCAACATTTAAGGATCTTCCCTGTCTTGCTAAAAAGTCATATAATTTTCTACCTGCTGCAGAATTTTTTAAAAACCATGATTCATCAAAGAGTATTAAGTCGAATGTATTTCTTTTTTTCATTGCAAATTTCTTCGTAAAACTTCCCATAAGCATCATTAAACAAGAACTTAATTTTTCTTCTTCAGAATATTCTTCCTTCTTTGTACCTTGATCTGGAATTGTTAGATTATCTATTTGAAGAATATTTAGTCTATTGTCTAGATTAATAGCTTTTTCAGTCCCATCTCCAAAAATAAGTTTAGATAAACCTACATCCTTTGATGCATTTAGTTTTCTTACCAAACGCTCTGCTTCTTTTTTATAGGCATCACTATCTGATACATCGTTAATCATTTCGATTAGTCGTTTCATTGAAGGTCTTTTTTCATCCTTCATTTTATTTAGAGTTTCTTTTAAAATTATCTTTTCTTCTTCATTTGTGTTTGCAATCTCAACTATTATATTAAAAGCTAGGTCACAAGCTTCGTCTATATTATCATTGTAAAGATTAAATGGATCTAGTTTACCCTTATCTTCATCGTTAGGTGTTAATCTAACTATACTTATTAAATCTCCCATAAAATCTAGTTTAGCAGCCCAATGTGACCTTTCACTTTTAGGATCAAAAATAAGTGCGGAACTACCGAAAAGCACGTGTAAAACTACAATTAAGTTAGCATTAAAAGATTTTCCACCACCTAAGTTACCGTATATGCCCATAGCAGGTGATTTATTTAACTTTGTAGCTCTTCCCATGTATAAATAAACTTTTCTATTACCATTTACTGTATAACCTATATAGGCTCCTACGCTATCTCCTAAATGGTCACTAGCTCCAAATACTCCTCCCGCTAATGTTTCCATTGGAACTAGCTGTATGAAGTCTCTATTATAATTAGAGTTAGCAGGTATAAAATCTAAGAAAATTCTGTATTGGTCTGTATGTGGATTTATAAGCTCAAATTTTAGTGATTTATTGAAATATTCCATAAGAACTTTTGTATTATTTCTAACTATTTTCTCCTTTGTGGAAGCTAAACAAATACTTATACTTGTTTCGATTATATGTTTATTTCTCTTTACTTCCTTTTCTAACGACTCTGCGGCCGCCTTCGCTTCGTATTCTTCATCGGATGGTATATGTCCTCCTTGAAGTGCTTCATTTACCTGTGCATTTATCTTAGCAGCTTTATTTTTTATCTTACTTTTACTTTCTTCCGCAGAAAACTTTTTTATGTGGATGCAGACCTCTGCACCAATATTCATATCCTGGATTAACTTTATATACTCAACGCCTGGAAACTCCATACTTGGAATATTGTTTATGGCCAAGAAAGTCTGATAACTTGTAAATCCATCATTTTGTATTTTTAATATTTTATCCCCTTGCTCTATAAGACCAGTAACTCTATTTTTATAGGCATTTCTTAAAGGAATAATAACTTTTTCCTCATCTTGCTCTACTTCTAAGCAGTTATCACTCCACTTAACAAGCTCATCCGCTGATTGATGACCACGTTTAGTAACCCTGGCACTTAAACTATCTATTTCACTTTTTCTTAAAGGGCGTATATCAAATCTCATAGATTGTATTTCTAAAAATTCTATAGACTTTTTCTTATAAATTCTAAAGTCTCTTTCAGATATAGTTTTCTGAGATATGCCTAAAAACTCATTTAAAGCCTTTTTAGGGCTTTTTATCATATACTCGAACATTTCCCCTCCTTTAGAAATAAAATCCTTATCGTCGCCTTTTAGAAGGGAAATAAATATATATGTGTCATATTCTAATGTTTTATCCCCGGCAATAAACTCATTTTCTTCAGTAACAGGATTAAATATATATCTATCCTCAGCTCTTTCTTCTAAAATTTCTATAGTTTTCTCAGCTAAAATTGTTGAAACTTCTTTCAAAGGATCATCTTCCTGAATTTTATTTATCATAGGTCTTATGGATCTCTCACAATCCACCGCTCTTGGAATTAATAAAATTTGAGCTTCACTAGGTATTTCTTTTATAAGTTCGGTTAAACTATCTAATATCCTAATTTTTTCACTATTATTACAAGAACTATATTCAAATCCATTAAGTTTAAATCCTGCATAGCAAACTTTATTATTAAAAATCAAATTTTCCTTTACAAAATTTATAGGAAAATTAAATTTGTTACTTTTCATATTAAATACTCCTTTCAAACTTGGAATAAAATAAAGAGAGTTAGTAAAAACTAACTCTCTTTTTTGGTTACATCACACCAATTTCTTCTCCACTCATTATATATTTTTTGAGCTTCTAAATTATCAACTTTAAATCTTCTCGCTAATCTTTTAATAGCGTCTGATTTACTTATTGTAATTATTTCCTCATCAAAAAAATCTTTAAATTTATTTTCCATAAAACCACCTCAAAATTATACATTTTCAATATAAAATTTTATGATTTTATAGTCAACCTAAAATCTTTCTATAAACCTAAAGCTTTCTAAATTCTCTCGAATCTCAAATCTTTCTATTTTAGATTTCTTGATATTTTGAAACTGTATAAGTCTTAGTAAATACTTATGCAGTGGTTTTCCATCTATTTTTTTATTTTTGGCTATATAAGCTATACCTAAAGGTAAAGCAACGTACTTATATATAAAATTTATGTGTATTCCAATTGTAGCATCTATAATAGCAATTATTATTAATGCCACAACGAAATAAACTGTAGTTGTTATAGGAACTGGAAAGGGTATTTTAGTATTTCCTAATCTATAAATTTTAATTTCAAAGTTTTTAAGCTTATTATAGCTTCTTAAAATCTTTCTATCTTCCTCCATAAAAATCACTCCTATAAACCTAATATAGTTTTTACAAAGTTACCAAAGGATTTTATTAAATCTGGTTGAGCTATAGTTATAATTACGAAACCACCTACAATTAGAACAACTAATATACCTGCAACGCTCTTTTTAGCAAGTTCTTTTATTAATAAGAATCCAACAACTACGAAAGATATAGGTAATAAAATATTACTTATAAGATTAGTTTTTATACTCTCACCATTTATATCTGCATAAGCATAAGTGCTATAAGTTGTCATAAAGGATAATAATGCTACAAAAAAACCTTGTATTCTTAACTTGTGTAATTTTACTTTCTCTTTTAAATTCTTAAAATTTTTCATAATAACTCCTCCTAATTATTGATCTTATTATTTAAATCTATGTTTGAAGTTCTTGGCTCTAAAGTTTTAACTAAGAACTTGTCTCCTTCTTGAACTACAGTAAGGTTAAATCCTTGTTTTATTGAATTTCCAAAGGAATCTATATTTAGGTCTACAATTGCCAAGAATTCTTTATCACTAAGCTTATAAATATTTATTCTATCGATTTTATTGAAAGAGAACTTTTGACCTGCTCCCTTAATATCTGCTCCATCAACTAAGAAATAATCTATTTGTGTTTGATTTTGCTCATAATATGCCTTAAAGAATTGAGATACACTATCTGTAATCTTTTTAGTTTTATCAGCATCATTTTCGCTAGTTCCGGAGAACTCTTTATTTTTGAAATAAGCTTTCTCTGGTGGAGCTGTCATTACTGGTAATGCATCTACAGCCATATTCATATCTTTATCGAAAACTATAGGAACTTCTAAATAGTAATCAACTAAATTAGTATCATACTGAAGTTGGTCCTGTGGAGTTTGCTCTTGACCAGCTTTAGGTGTATAAACTCTTACTCTAGCTTTAACATTTACGTTAACTTGATTTTCAGAATATTTTTCAAAATAAAAAGCACTAGTATAAATGACATCTGAATAAGTTCCATTATTCATCTCATTTGCTAGTTGCTCTGTAGTGTACTTTGTTATTCTATTTATAAAATCTTGAGTATTAATTGGATATCTAGAAAAATAATCCCAAGCAAATTCTTCAGCAAAAGAAAAGGCTTGAGTTTCAAGTGAACTTTGCTTCTCCATATTATTTAATATCTTTTCATTTTCTTTCTTCAAAGCTTCAGATTGATTACCTTTAAAGACTGAAACTCCACCCCTAAAACAAAGAATACCTATAAGAACCCATATAAAAGCTCTTGCTATTCTAAATGGCATTACACTTACTAATTTTTTCTCCTTAACACCATTAACCTGCTTATCTAAATTAGCAACTGAATCCTCAAGATCCATGTTAAGTTTATCTTTTTTCTTAAAGAAAGACTTTTTTTCTTTCTTCTCTTTTTTAGGCTTAGTATTTTCTTTATTCTTTCTAAACACAATCCTCACTCCTATCTCTAATTACTATGCCATAGTAATTCTTTTTCTTTTCTTTATCTTTGTAAACATCAAGATTTACATTTAAATTTTCTTTTCTTGCAGAACGACAAAGCTCTGCTAATGCCTTTTCAAAATTTTCTATTGCACTATTTTTCATTTTCATCACACCCTTTTAATTAAAAGTTACTAGCATCCCAATCTTTACTTGATAGAATATCTGTTTTATTTTTAGATTTTAATTCTTTATTTACATCTTGCTTTTCTTGTTTTAAATCTTTATTGACATCTATTTCTTGTTTTATGTCATCAAAAGTTTTATTCTCAACAACTGAAATATTTTCAACTGGAGCATCCTCAATTATTAAATCATCATCTGAAGATTTGATTGAAATAAATTCATATTGAGACTTTTGTCTTTCAACTTGCTCTGGCTTAAAATCTTTATCATCATTAAAATAGTAAGCTTGAAACTCAATAGTGTTTGCATCTACCTTAAATAAAAATCTACCTTTTATCTCTGGAAGCTTTTTAGCTTTATTATTTCCTAAAACTATTTCTGAAACTGGTCCATCTGCAAATCTACCACATACTCTAACAGTAACGTTATTTTTAATCTGACCATTCATAACATTAGCATCTGGTCTTTGAGCTCCTAAAACTAAATTTATACCTGATGCTCTAGCTGTTCTTGCCAATGTAGCAATACAATAACTTATTTTTTCTAACTTAGCTTTAGTTTCTTTATCAACTCCTGAGCTATCCATAAGTTGAGCCATCTCATCTATAAATACAACTTTTCTTTTTAAATGAGTTTTAAACTTCTTATTGTATTCTTTTAAGTTTTTAACTTTAGCTTCTCTAAATTTCTTTAGACGGTCTGTATTCTCAACTATTAAAGTTTCTAAAAGCTTTAAAGTTTCATCGACTTCGGTCATTACCTTACCGATTTTTTCATAGTCTAAACCGAACTCAACGCCGGCTTTAAAATCTATCATATACACATCTGCACCTTGACAATATACTTGCCACAAAAGACATCTCATAAGTACAGATTTACCTGATCCAGTTTGACCAGCAACTAAAACGTGTGGTTGTTCATCTAAATCAATTTTTATTTCACTTGAAATACTCTTACCAAAATTTAATACGCCTTCCTCACGAATTAAATCATTACTCCATAAAAGCTTATCAGAAACTTTAACACTTCCCTCCAAAGCATTCATTTGAACTGTCTGTTTGTCTATACCTTGAATAATTTCAAAGATAGTTTTATTTAATCTAGACTCCATTAATCTAGCTTTAGGTTGCCAATCATCTAATGGAATAAATGTTTTAAAAAAGTATTGGTCAATTCCAGTTAATTCATCATGTTTAATATTAATTAATTTAGGTGCATTACCTGAAATATCTATAAAGCCCATTTCTTCAAAAGCTTTCTTAAATTCTTCCTCAACCTTATCTCCTTTTCTATTAACAAAGGATATTATAGCCATATAAAATAAAGGAGCTATAAAGGTTGAAAAATATATTATTTTAAAATAAAATTTAGTATCTACAAGAAAATAATCACTTTTAATTCTTGCAGCTATAGGAATTAAAAAACTTAAAAAGAAACCAATAAAAAGCTTTTTATTCTTCCATGATTTTTTAAAACCTAATCCCACTCTAAAAAAGAAAATTCTTAGAACATTTGCAATCTCATTTATAATTGCATTTGCTCCATTCTCTATTTCCTGATTAACTTTTTTCTCCCAATCACTACTCAAAAAAATCACTCCTTTCTAAAAAAATAATAAAAATAAGAGCACTTATAAAAAGCACTCTTATTTAAACTTTAATCTTACTATTCAAATAAATCTTAGTAGTATCACTTCTAGTATGACGTAACTTTATTCTAGTTTTATCTAAAGCCTCACTTCTTGGAGAGTCATTTTCTAGTTCTTCTTTGTATGTTCTTTTAGCAAATCCCCTTCGCAGATCATGACACTTTATTCCTATTTTAGTAGCTTGTTCTTGTAAGTATCTCATGTGTGGAAATACTCTTTCATCTTCACTTTTAGTTTCAATAAACTCACTAATATTTTTAGATAAATATTTATTTTCAAGTTCAATAGAACAAAGTTTATTACCCTTAGCTTCTCTAAGATTAATAGTTATTAAGTTTTTATCAAAAGAAAAATCATCTTTCTTTAAAGCTGCAACTTCGTGAACACGAAGTCCCGACTCTAACATTAACTTATAAGCTAATCTATAATTTTTCTTTCTAACTCGATTAACTTTTCTTTCAATATCAATTAAATTTTTCTCTGCAGTAGGTTTACGATTATTCTTCTTTTTATTTTTAATAATCTCTTTTAGTTCATCTTCAGAAGGAAAATCAACATCAAGATTATGCTCTTTTAAAAATCTAATAGCATTAACACCTGCAGATAATTTAGTTTTAAATTTAATTGAATTTAAGTTATCTAAAATTTTATCTTTAGTAATAACAGAAACATCATCAAGGTTATTAAAATTTTCAAATATTTTATTAAGAGCTGAGTTTCTATCTCTAATAGAATTTTTACTTAAAGAAGAATCAGAATAAATAATATTTTTCATTTCTTTTTTAAGATTATATATATTCATAAATGAAAATACTCCTATCTAAAATAATATAATAAGTAATAAATTACTTATTATATTATACAGTAAATAACTATACGTTATTTACTGTATAGACTATAGATATACATCTATAGCCTAAGAGTATAAAATTATCTATACAACATATACATATAAAAATATTAGTCGCAAATTAAAACACAATTTACTCCTAATACATTATATGTATATATTATATATATAATATATACTCTATAATACGATGTGCAACCAAATTGCTATAAATCCTTGTATAATCAATAATATAAGTGTGCAACTTTAATATTTTTTAAAACGTTAAGGTTGCACACAAAGTTGCACAAGAAGTTGTACATAAAGTTGCACACATTTTTGAATTTTTTAATCTTCTAAAAGTAAATTTAAAGTATTAAATATTTCTACATTAATTGCTATTACATTTATAACTTTTTTTTCTACTTTTACCTTCTTTATAAATCTATTTTTAGAGTAAACTTCTATCCATTTTAAACTTCTCCAAATTGATAATTTGCCATTAACTGAATCAAAGTTATCCTTCTCTAAAAGTTTCTTTACAATCTCATGATTTATATATAATTCTGATAAGTTGTTGTTATAAATTGCAAGGCCTTCTTTAAGAGCATACCTAACAACTTTTCTATACTCCAAAGCATATTTATTTAAATCTTTCACCTAATAAATTAACTCCTTCCGTTCACTTTCTACTTCATCCTCATTGTAATTTTCATCTTCAAAACTTTCAAGATTTTCATTACTTTCTTGATTAATTTCTTCTATAACTTCATCTTTTTTACTTGAGTTTTTTATTTCATTTTTAACACAATTTCTTATAATCTTTGTATTCTTAGTTATTAATTCTTGGTGCTTTTTATTTAACCACTCTATATAATCTACTCCTTGTAATTTTAATAAATCTTGTGCTAATTCTTTTGAATTTTTATCTAACTTTACAGCCATAATTTTAATCTCCTTCCATCTACTTTTTAGTAATTTGTAATTATCAATTCTTTATTTCTTTTTCTTCCTTCTGATTGTCTTGAAACTGAATAATGTACTTCAACTTCTTTTATATTAAAATCTTTGTACCAGCTTCTAGTTTCTTTACAATCATTGATTGTTAGAATGAACTTTCCTTTGATATTTTTAAGAATATCTCTAAGTTTTAATTGCTCTTTTATTCCAAACTTTGCTTCATATCCGGCTGTACCATAGTACGGCGGATCTAAGAAAAATAATGTATATTCCCTATCATATTTTTCAATTATTTTTTGAAAATCTAAGTTTTCTATATAGGTGTTTTTTAATCTTTCTTGTAGCTCATCTAAGTTACAATCAAAGATTTTTTGTGATGGCAATGTATTAGTTCCATAACCATAATGATTACCTTGACCGCCGAAACTTTGAGTTATAAGGTACATAAATCTTATAGCTCTTTGTATATCGGTTAAATGCTCCAAAGTAGCATTTTTATATTCATCGAATATACTCCTTCCAGATATCTCATAAGACAGAAGTCTTTTCATTTCCGGAGCATGGTACTTTATAATTTTAAATAGGTTTGGTATTTCATTTTCAATGTCATTTATTACTTCAATCTTTGATTTTTCCTTTCCAAAATACACCCACCCAGCTCCAAAGAATGGTTCTACATAACACACATGGTCTGGCATCATACTTATTATTTCTTTTCTTAATTTACTCTTTCCACCTAGCCTTGTAATTGGTGGTTTTAACATTGATTTTTGCATAAAAAAATTCCCCCTTGAACATTATTTAAGTTCTTGGAGAACAACTCGTTTTATATGATTATTTTATTTGTTTAGATTGTTTAAAAAACTAAATATTTTCTTAAAACTAATATGTTTAGTAAATCGTAAAATACCTTTACCACCATATAAGTTTACTCCATTTTTATTTACAGAAACTCTCGCTCCTTTCTTACCTGTACTAAATCCCACACCCCCTCCAGTTGATAAATTAACTTTAGAATTTTTACCAACTTTAAAAGACTTTCTTAAACTAAATCCCATATCTTATTTCTCCTTTCTTTTTAACTTTTCAAATATATTTTCTATATGATCTGCTTCAAATTCTATAATTGCAGCTAATAATTTATTCCTAGATTGTATGCCATATTGTTCTTTAAGAACCTTTGCATTATCATACATAAAGTCCATTATTTTATCATTGGCATCTTGAGTTATTATTACATTAATTCTCTCCTTTGACTCCTGTGTTTTAGCAGTAAAAAGAACATCCTTTTCTAGTTCTTCTCTTATAGCTTCAACTTTCTTTCTAACTTCGCCTATCTTTCTAGTATTCTTATTCATACACATTTATTTCCTCCTATTTTATTTTAAGTACCAAGTTAAAATTAACTAATTCTCCAGTTAAAATTAATCTTTGTTTAGCATGATTAATACAAGTTATTAAAGTTATTTCTTTCTTGTCATTAGAAAAATTTATTTTGCTTGTGTCATTAGGCTCTACGATATATCGGTTTGTTATTTTATATTCAAGTTCCTTATTATCAGATATTATTTTTACTGTAGATCCTATTTTAAGCTTATGAAGGTTTCTAAATATAGATCCACGCATATTATTGTGTGCAGCTAATATTACATTTCCTAATTCTCCAAAATCAGAACTTGACCTGTACTTAGCCACTACATAATCTAGATTTTCTTCTCCTAAAACTATAGGAGCTTTAACCCCTATACTATCTATTTCTAATATTCCAATCACATCATTTTTTTCATTTTTCTTATTGTTATTAGGTTGAGTAAAAGTATCTTTTATATCTTCTTTTTTCTCTGTATTTTCAGGTGTTTCAGGAATACTATACTTTACGGAAGAATTACTATACATTTTTTCTTCGTATTTTTGAACTAAATCATCCTGGATTGACTTTGATTTAAACTCAATAAATAAAGCTGCTCCTATTAACAATATTCCAATTATGATTAAGGTTATAAAGGCTTTTTTCATCATTTTAAACACACCCTATCACTGTAAAATAAGCTTTAATTAAATTTATTAAGCTAAAAAAAATTAAATATATATTTAACAGACCTAATAAAACTCTTAAAGCTATCAAAAATACTTTTATAAACTTCTTTTTAACTTCATACCTAGAAAATATGAATATTAAAAATATATTTAATATAAATAATCCTATACTTTCTAATATCAGTATCTTTATACTCATTAATACCCAATGAGAAGAAAGTCCTATAATAAAAATTCCCAATATAAATATCCCTAAAAACATCATCCTTGCCACAATCGGAATATAATTATCCAAACCTAATATAAGAAAAAAAAGTCCTAAAATACTTAAAAGAATTCCTATGAAAGTAAAAAAATTAATAAAAACCATTTTTAAACAGCTATGTTACTGAAATTAAAAAACTTAAAATATGTTTTTATATGATATTCAAAGTAATACTTTCTTAGGATCTTCTCAAGTTTATATTTATTTCTTATTCCACAAGCTCTTAGATACTCTTTCGATAATCTTTGTAGTTTTGAAATTAAATATTTTCTGTATTCTAGGTCCTTTTTATTTAATTTTCTATTTGATAAAGAACTAAATTCTAAATCTAATTTTTCTATTTCACATAATAAGTTTTCACTCATTTTTCTCACTCCCTTTTATTGTTGAAAATTATGTTTTTTAAATAATATTTCAAGTTCTTCATCTGCTTTTTTAGCCACTTTAAATAAACTCATATACATAAAAATATTTATAATAATCAATCCTAAAATAATAGTTATAACCATACATCCCATCTCCTTATTTTCTTATGTAAACTTAAGAGAGTACCTTATGGCACTCTCTTAATTAAAAAAATTATGATAATTTTCTTTTCTTTGAAAGTATTAATGCTCCTAGGCCTCCTGCTACTAAGATAATTCCAAATGGAATTAATGCATTAACATCTATGCTTGAACCAGTTTTAACAATTTCAAATTTCTTGTTAGTTAAGTTACACTTAACTACTTCACCATGTTCACCTATTTTAAAGGTTCCAGTTTCAGTTGTAAGCTCATATCCTTCTGGAGCTTGAGTTTCTGAGATTTTGTATTCTCCAGCTGCTAATTCAAACTCATTTCCATTCTTTGAAGAAATAAACTCAATAACCTTTCCTTTATCTAAGCCAGAAAGACATTCAATTTTTATTTTAGCTCCTTCAAGAACTTCTCCTGTAGCAACATCTGTCTTAGTAAAGATAAGTTTTCCTGTAGTTCTTTCATTCTTTAAGTTGGCCTTTATAATTTCTCCACCTTTAATTTCAAAAGTTCCAACTTCAGTAGAAAGCTCGTATCCTTCCGGTTGTTGAGTTTCTCTAAACTCATATTTACCTTCTGGTAAAGTGAATTTATTGCCAGCTAAACTTGAAGTAAATTCAAATTTAACATGTTTGTTTTGTTCTTCTATTCCTACTATCTCTATTTTAGCCCCTTCAATATTTTGTCCATTTGTAACATCAGTTTTAGTAAAGTCTACTTCTCCAGTTTTAACTTTATTTTCTGCAGTTACAGTCTTAGTTTCACCGTCTTTATCTATTACAAAACTTAAATCTTGATCTTGATTTATTTCGTAATGATCTGGAGCTTTAATTTCGTTGAAATAATAGTTACCTGCTTCTAAGTTTTCAACTACTATTTTTCCATCTTTGTTAGTTGTGTAATTTCCTACAAGCTTTTCACCATTCCAAAGTTCAAACTCAGCCCCTTCAAGTGGTCTTTTAGTTTCTGAATCTACCTTGATTAATTCTGCATTAGCTCTTATCTTTTTATTTTCCATTTCAAGCTTAATTGCTTGACCATTTTCTTTAACATCAAAGAAAATAGGCTCTTTGTTAATAACGTAATTCCAAAGTGTTTTAACTTCTTCTATTTTGTAATGGCCATATTCTAAACCTTTTAAACTAACTATTCCTTTGTCATTACTCTTTAAGTCCCAAGTTTGTCCTTTCATTAGGCCATCTAAAGCTGTAACTTTAAATTCAATATCAGCTAATGGTTCTTTAGTTTCACTGTCTACCTTTAAAAGCTCCATATCGCCTGTTATACGGTCGTTAGATACCTTAATAGTATAAACAGTACCTAAGTCCTTAATATCTTCTAGAGCGGCATTTTCGTCTATTTTAAAAGGTATTGGCTTTATGCTTATATAACCATCCTTAGGTTTTGCCTCCTCCAATTGATAATTTCCGTATGCTAAGTGTTGTGGAGTTATTATTTCTCCATTCTTATCAGTTGTTAAAGTAGTTGTTTTATGAGGAATTATTCCTACAAAGTTTGTAAACTCTACAAGCTTATTAGTATCATTATTTCTAACTTGGAATTTAACTCCTTCTAGTGGTTTATTGTCTTTAGAGTCAACTTTAACAACTCTTAACTTAGCTTGGATAGGAGCGTTTTTAACGTATTTAACATAAACTTTATTATCTTCATTTATGTTAATTGTGTATTCCTTATCACTAGCCCAATATCCTTCTGGAGTTTCATCTTCAATGAATTTGTACACTCCATATCTAAGATCCTTAGTAAATGCAAATCCATTTTCATCAGTTTTAACTTTATCTACAGTAGTTCCTGGTTCTATACCATTAACATTAACTGCAACAACTTTAAAACCTGCGTTAGCAACTGGTTTTTCTTCGTTTTCACTATCAACTTTAACTATTTGAATGCGACCTTTCATAACTTTGTTAGTAAAGTCATAAGAATAAACTTTATCATCTTCAGTTATGTTTATGTCTATAGTTTTATCACTTAACTTGTAACCTTCTGGAGCTTGTAGCTCTTTACCAATATAGTGACCATAATCTAGATACTTACTTGTTGCAGCTCCCTTTTCGTCAGTTGTTAATCTATCAACTTCATTACCTGCATCATCATAAATACCAAGTACAGCACCTTTTAAACTAAGTTCTGGCATTTCTTCATCGATTTTGTGTATTGAAACTCTACCCTTAATTTTTCTATTAGCATGAGTAATTTCTATTGTTTTCATATGTTCATTAATAGTAACTGGATATTCTTTACCATTAAGCACATATTTACTTGGGGCTTTTGTTTCTCTTACAATGTAGTTTCCAAAAGGATGTAACCCACTTAATACCTTTCCATTTTCTCCTGTAGTCATTTTCTCAACTACTTCGTTATTATCAGCCTTCACCATCTCAAATTCAGCACCTGAAATTGGTTCGCCAGTTTCTTCATCAATTTTTGTTATTTCTACTCTTCCTTTTATTTGAGTATCAACCATTTCAGCAGTAGTTACTTTATTAGGTTTTACAGTAATATTAACTGGATTAGTAATTAAATATCCTAAAGGAGCTTCGACTTCTTCGATGATGTATTCTCCTGGCTTAATGTCATTGAATACTACTCTACCATTTTCTGATGTAGCTTCAGCTATTTGATTGTCTTCTTTGTTTTTCAAAACAAATTTAGCACCAGTTAAAAGAGATCCATCGTCTCCTTTTTTAACAAGTTCTATAGCTCCATTTAAACCAGTCCAGGATACAGTAACATTATCCTTATTCATATTTTGGTATCTTAAATCAACAAGTGCCATGTCTTGTTTACCTGCTACTGGAGTTGCATAAGCTAAAGAAGCTGGTAATTCTACAGTTGCTTTAACATCAACCTTAATATCTCCTGTTTCTGCGTCTATAGGAATATAAACTTTAAAACTTTCGTTAGAATTATAGGTATTTCTTTCATCTCCATCCATATCTTTTATCTTAACTACATCTTTTAATCCTGGATTACTTGAACTTTTTATAGTAACCTTAGCATCTTTAAACTCATAGTCAGATTTTATTTTTATAGGCTCAGAAACGAAATAATCACCTTCTTGATGAGCAACTATATTACTAGGAGTAACTTCAAAGAATGTTGGTAACTCTTTGTTTAATCCTTTTTCTACTAAAAAGTCTATTACTGGTTTTAATCTACTTAAAGATACTGTTCCATTTTGAAGTCTTGTTCTATCAATTCCCCTACTTAAACCAGCTTCTTTTTGATAAGCCCAAATAGCAAGTTGAGTACAATATCTATATTCATCAGCTGATATCCCCCATTCTGAGCCATCTTTAGCAGGGTACCCCCAATAAATAATAGTTTCTATTCCTCCATCAACTGGTATTTCTTCTGTGTAATCTTGTCCAGTTGGATTCAGTGCACCTGTATTTAGACAATAACAGGTCCTTAGATCTGGAGCATAGTATCTATGATTACCTATAGGAAGAACCTTTCCCCAAGTTGGAGAATTGTAATTTAGATAACTCTCTGCGTCTGTAGAATTTATTTCTACTGCAAATACTTTGATGTTAGTCAACAAGAATGTAAAAATTAAAGTTATCGTTGTAATTAATTTAAATCTTTTTCTTTTACTCACTTTCTTTCTCCTCCATATTATTTATTTTTTATTTTGATAAATTAATTTAAGATGTATCAAAATAATTCATTTTCTTTTCTCCTTTCTAAAAATTTGTATTTAAAAAGAGTGCTGCTTAATTGCAACACTCTTGAACTTTCTAACTTAAACCAATACTTATTCCTAATGCTCTATTTAGTTCTTTTATTTCATATCCATTTAGCTTTCCTATTTTCTCTCTCATCTGATACCTAGAAATAGTTGTTATTTGCTCTAATAAAATAGTAGATGGCTTTTCTAAACATTCTTTTATTATTTTAGTATGTACGGGCATTTCTTTCTTAGGTTGAGATGTTACAGAAGTCACTACAAAAGTTTCTCCATACCTATTCCCAATATCATTTTGAATTACAATAACTGGCCTAATTCCACCTTGTACTGAACCAAACTTACTCTTTATGTCTCCTAAGTCTGCATAGAAAATATCACCCCTATAGACTTCTCCTTTATAAAAATCTTTCCTCACTCTTCCCATATGTTCTCCCCCCGAAAAAAACAGTATCAAAAAAGACCTAGAGTAAAACTCTAGATCTTTATATATAAATTAATAGTCAAAACCTATAACTGTATAATATCTTCCATTACTGTCTTTATATACTGCACAAGCTCCTTCTGTTAAATCCGGATCTAACATATTCTTATTATGAGCTGGAGAATTTTTAAATCCATTTAAAATAGAACTAGCTGAAGTATATGCAGTTCCATCATAAACTATTTGACCACCTTCCGGATAACTCTTATGGAAGCCACTTTGCTTTTGTGCCATTTCTTCACAGTGACTCTTTGTCCATCCAGCATATTTACCACTCCAGTTTAAAGCATTTAACCCTTGAGACTGTCTATAAGCATTAAAATCATTCCAAAGCTCTTGGCTCATACCACTTTGATATTCCCAAGTTCTTTGAGGCTTTTGAGGTTTTGCAGGTTCAACTGGTTTTGTTTCTTGTTGATTTTCTGCAGGTTTTTCTTGTTTATTCTCTTCTGGTTTTTGAGAAGGCTGTGGAGCTTCTTCAGGCTTTGACTCTTCAGGTTGCTCTTGTTTGTTACTTTCAGGCTTACTAGAGCTTTCTTCCTTACTAGGTTTTACAATTGTAATACTTCCTTCACTACTTGCAGTAGTGCCTTTTATATCCTCCACTTTCTCAACCTTCTCACCACTTGGTTGTTGTGAAGCTTGAACTTTATTTTCTGTTTTAGAACCTATAGTTTCACCACTGGTTACTTTTATACTTCCATTATCAACACTCTCTACTTTTTCAACTTCACCTTTTTTATTTTTTATATTAACATCGCTTCCAGCTTCTTTCTTTTCTTCAACTATCTTAGAAACATCGTCTCCTTTAGAACTGTCTGCGATGATATTACCATCTTTATCTTTAACAATTAATGATCCATCTTCTTGCTCTTCTACAGTTACTTCTTCATTGTCTGCAGCTTTATTTTCTTCTAACTTTTTATCTTCATCTGCCTTAGGATCTTCTTTTTTCTCAGCTAAAGCTATATTGTTAGTATCAGTGTTTGCATAATGCTTACTTATTGCATATCCACCTACACCAACGACTGCTATTCCTAAAGCAACTGCAACTCCTATAGTTTCTTTTTTATGTACTTTCACAAATTCTATTATGGCCTTAATTCTCTTATTCATTTTAACTCTCTCCCTTTGAAATAATATTTTTTAAATATATCTCGCATATGTACCAAGCTGTCTAAAACTTTTTCTTAAAACTAAAATGTTTAGGAACGTCGAAAGGAACTACACATCCAATTTCTTCTTCTTTTTTAACACTAAAATTTCCATGTCCATTATGTTTGTAAATGGAACTATTAGTCTTAACAAAGTTTCTATCACTCATATACTTTTTACATTCTCTATGAGTAATTTTTCTTATTTCTTCATCTTGTAGTTTTTTCAATTCCCTTTTAGCTTTATTATGTTCTTTCAAATGACTAAAATTTCGGTTAAGACACTTATAAATAGTATCTTCCTTAGCCCCTAATATTTTTGCTATTTCTTTCCCCGAAAAACCATCTAAATAAAGACTTCCAACTTTATTTTTATTAAGTTCTCCTTTACCTCTCACAGCATCAACTCCTAAAGTTTGTCCTAAAAGAGTATTAAAAAAGGGCGTAGTTCGCTCTCCTTTTCTCCTACTGGACAAAACTTAAATTTAATTTATTTAGTTGTTTAATACTATTGCTCTATAAATTTCTTCCATACTTGTATCGTATATTCTAGATAATTTATAGACTTCACTTGCACTAGGGTTTTTTACTTTCCCATTTTCTAATTTGTGAATAAAACGTGCTTCTTTACCAATTAAGCTAGCAACTTCTCGTTGAGAAAGCACTTTATTCTTTCTTAGAAAGCTTAACTTGTTTTCCATATTTATCACCTTTATCCATATTTTCATTTAATTTACCTATATATTATCACGCTCACTCATCAATGTCAATATAGATATCAATTTGTATTTACAAAAAGATTCTTTTGCATTTCTAAGTGAGGTTTTATTAGATTATTACTTCTAAAATTGCTAAAACTATATTGAAAGGAGGTTTATACATGATTGAAATTGAACTACACAACTTAGCTTTAAACATAAAAGAATTTCGTAAAAAAAATAAACTTTCTCAAGCTGAACTTGCTGAAAAATTAGGTGTAGCAAGAACTACTATTGGTTATTATGAAAGAGCTGAAGTAGAACCAAACATATATACATTAATACAATTATCTAAGTTAATGAACCGTTCTATTGATTCTCTATTAGGACTAAATCATTCAACTGAAAATACAAATGATTTAAATAATTCAGATCTTTCAAAAAAAATCTTTATACTAAATAAACTAATAGAAAAAAATAATCAAAGTTTCAAAGAACTAGAATCTTCTAAATTACGTACTGAAAGAATGTTTAATGAGCTAAAAAGAACTCGTAATAGAGCTGAAAATGATATTAAACTATTTCAGGAATTATCTAAAGAATTTACTAATACTTTAGATAAAGAACATGAAATTAATTTATCTGATGCTCTTGAGTATCAAGATATAAATTATAATTTTTCAACTACTGAAAAAGAAGATTTTCTTTCAAGTAATCTTAAAGACTTAATAAGTAATTTGAATTTCATTCCAATAGACGTAGTTGGTGAAGTTTCTTGCGGAACCCCATCATATGCATTTAATGAAATTAGTAAATCAATTGCTTTACCTAGCAATTACAAGGATTGTTTCGCCTTAAGAGTAAAAGGGAACAGTATGAATAAATTATTCAAGGACAATGAATTAATTATTTGCTGTAGAAATAAAACTCCTATTGATGGCGATATAGTAATAGCTTATTTAAGTGAAAACAATGAAGCTACTTGTAAAAAAATACATAAGAAAAAAGATAAATTAGAACTACACCCATGTAGTACACTTCCATATGAAATACAATATTATGATAAAAATAGTGATATTAATATAATCGGAGTAGTTTTAGGATCTTTAACTGATATTCTTGACTTAGAAAATATCGATATTGAATATCTGGAAGAAAAATTAAATACTATTTAAATCATAAAATTTAATATTAAGTTATATACTCAAGGATTTATATTTTATATAGAGCAATAAATATCATTGCTCTATATAAAAACATTTTATTTTATTGACAATAACCAAAACAAACGATTGTTCTCATATACATACGAACTTCTGTTCTCATTGTATCAAATTATCTATAAAAAAATATGGTAATTCCCAATTTTTAATAAACTGGAAATTTTTCAGTTTATTTATAATCTATTTTTTAACAATAAATTCTATTAATTGTTAAATTATTAATTAAAACATAGATTTTCTTCTAGGTATTTCCAGTAATCTTTTGAATAATTTCTTTCTGTAAAGTTTGGTAGAGCTCTGTTGTTCGCATTGTTCTTGATATATTTTCTATAATTTGAATAATATGTATTTCTAGTGTTCTCAATGACTGTATTAATATAACTCTCTAAAAATTTAACAGTTATATTTCTATAGTTTTCACTTAATTTTGTTAAAACCTTATTCTTAATCCAAGAGCTCTTAACTCTTGCAGCTTTAAGTAACTCTTTAACTTTATTTCTAACATCAACAAGACTTGTACATTTTTCATACATGTCTGCATTAAATTCTTTTGAGTTACTATTAGAATCTATATCTATATTATTATTCCTAATATACCTAGGAGTAGTTTGATTACCTTCTATGTTTGTTGTATCAGGGGTTGTAATGTTTTCATTATTGGGTAATTTATTGGGTAATGGCAGAAAATAACAGTTTCTTTTCTTTACATTTTCAATAATAAGTAAACCTAAATCTTTTAGTTTATTTACTATATTTTTTATTTGTTTTAAGCTTATATTTTTTAGTTCCGGTCTTTTCTTTTTCTTTTTATTTACCCAATCATTATAATCTTTATGAATTTTAGAAAATGAGATACTCCAAGATCCATTATTTAATAAAATACCTTTTCTGATAAATCTTAGGATACTTTGAGCTTTTCTTCTAGACTCTTTATATTCGATTTGATTTAAGACATGAAAATCTCTTTCTTCGAGATTAAACCTTTTCTCTTGTTCTAACTGTTCTTTAGTTAATAAGTGTATGTGTGCCATAAAAATAACTCCTTTCATCTAGGAAATTACACTAAATCCTAAATAGAAAGAAGTTAAAATTTGCTAATATTACATTTCTATTAAAAAGTCAATAGATATCATTGACTTTTTTCAATAGCTTTGATATCATAAAGCTATGAAAAGTGAATATTTCAAATAGAACTTTGTTCTATTTCGGATTTAAGTTCATCCATTAAGTTTACTTTGATTGGCGTCTAGGCAAAACTTAATGGATTTTTCCTTTTCCGTACTATTTAATTTAATTGAGTTAATAATACCATGTTAAAAATAATTTTTCAAGAGAGTAAAATTATAGAAAATTTTACTCTCTTTTATTTTAGTTTCAATTAAAAACATCACAATTTTACGTAATGGCAGTTTGTTGAAATTGAAAAAACATCACAATTTTACGGAAAATACTTGATTTAGATTGAAAAAAATGATAATATTAAAACATAAACATCACAATTTTACGTAACTTAGATTTTGTAAGTAAAAAACATCACAATTTTACATAATAGAAAGGATTGATAAAAATGATTTTAGGATTAGATATTGGTAATATTACAAGTATTGGTGTAGGTGACAAAGAAGACTTTGTAACTGAAAGTAGATTAAGAGAGTTTGAAGAATTGGATGATTTTAGTGGGAATGATATTGTTGAAATAAATGATAAAAAATTTATTTTCAATGAGGGATATTTTGAAAATAATGTAGTAAAACATGAAAAAGAAAATTTTATAAATTTATTATATTATACTATTGCTAAAACTTTAGATAAGGAAAATAGTAAAGAAAATGATGTCAAGATAGTTATAGGTGTTCCAGCAGGGCAATATAACTCAGAGAAAGAAAGACTAAAGAAAGTTATTTTAAATAATCAATGTAAAAATATAAAAATAAATGGAGAATCAAGAACAATTAATATAGAAGATATATTTATAGCTCCAGAAGGATATGGTGCTAAAGTAGAAGCACTACAAGCTAAAAAAGAAAAAGTGAAACTATTAATGGTTGATATTGGTGGGGGAACTAGCGACGCTGCTTTATTTGATGAAAATGGAAGATTTATTGGTGGAAAAAGTATAAAAGTTGGATTATTAGATTTATATAAAAATGTTCAAGAAGTTTTAGACTTGAAATATAAATTAAGTGTAAGTTTAGAAGATGCTAGAAAATATTTTGATGGAGAATTAGATATAAGGAATGAAAAGTTTGAAGTAGAAAATACTTATAAAACAGAAGCATTAAATAAGTTGGTTAAGTTTTTAATAAATGAATTAAGGGGATTATATCCTAATATATCTCAATATGCAATATGTCTTTGTGGTGGAGCGGCTGGTAGAATATTACCTGTATTTAAAAAAGTATATATTCAAGCAGAAGCAATAACAGACATAAAGGCAAATGCTAAAGGTTTCAGAAAGGTAGGTCTTGCAAAATGGCAAAACCAAGGGAAATAAGAATAACATTTAAGGAAAAGGAAGCAGATCTTTACGATTATATACAAGAGAAAAGTAGTGCAAGTGCTTTTTTAAAAGATTTAGCTAAGTTGGAGAAAAAAAAGGAAGAAATATATTTGAATAACTTAACATCTTCTGATATAAGTGATAAAATTTTATCTTCGCAGAAAACTAACTCTATAGAATACAAGGAAAAAGAAGAAACTTTGGTTTTACCTGATATAAGTGATTTAGAAGATTAAATTTAATACTATATGTAATTTTTATAACTGGAAATAAAATTTCCAGTTATATTTTTTTAAAATACTCCTAAAAGTCTTTTTCTCTTTTTTTTAGTTTGTATTGAATCAATAACAAGTTTTAAATTATTGACTTCTTCATGGAGCTCTTTAAATTCATGATTTTTTTCTTCAAGGTCTTTTATTCTTTTTAAGTTATTAGTTATAACATTATTTAGAATAGATATTTGATTATCTTTTAATTTTATTTGATTTTGTAGAATTTCTATAGTTGATGTAAAATCAGTATTTTCTTCAGTTTTTACATCAACTATAGTATTTTTTTCTTCTAATGATTTATCTTCTTGTTTTATATCTATATTTTTATTCTCTTGTGGTTTAATATTATTTCTTTTATTTTTAATTTCTTCTTCTAATAATTTGAAAAGTTCATTGCTTATCGCTACTTGACCACCGTTCTTTTTAACTAATGGAGAAAATCTTTTTTTTCTAAGCAAATTATAAACTTCAGTCCTGGTTAAATCTAATTCATTGGCTACTTCTTGAGCTGTTTTCATATCTTAACTCCCCCTAATTTAAGAATATATAAATAATATTCTTGAAAATTATGGAAAATCCTTTATTAAAAATTATTCTTAATAATATTTTTAAATTCTTTCTTTAATTTATTTTTATTTAAGGATCTATTTATAATATGTTCATTCCTAAATTCATTTAAATGTCTATATATATTTTTTTGAATAGCGTCTTTAGAAAAGTCATTATTTAATAATTTTTCAATTTCTTTTACATTTAAGCCATTTCTATAAAGAATTTTTATACATTTCTTATCTTCTTCTGATAATCTCATAAATTTTCTCACCCAAATTTATAATTACTATGAGTATAGGATATAATTAAATTGTATAATATTCTTGGTTAATTCTAAACACAAAAAAGATTATCTCTAAAATTAAAGAGATAATCTTTTTTGTGTTAATAGATATACAGATCAAATTAAGTTTGCAATTAATTTAATAGTTAATACTGGTTTAACTAGTGACTGATAAACTCGAAAGTTTCTAATACATTATTACAGTAAATTTTAATATTGTTAACCTATTTTAACGTTTCTTTTATGTTTTTTCAAGTAATATCAGAAAAAATCTCTATAAACACCAATAATCTTCCCTAAAACTACAGGATCAGTATCATATACCTTTTCATAATCTGAAAATATTTTTTTTATAAAGGTATGATTTTCAAATAATAATAATCCTATACTATCCTTTTCTAGAGAATTTACTTTCTCGATAATAATAATGTCATCAGGAAGTATATTATCTACAGTTACTATATAATCATTAGTAACTTTCTTGGGAAATACATCATTATTAGTATTAACTTGTTTTTTTGAAAATTTAATTAAATTTTTAATAGTTTCTTCTGATACATTTTTTTTAATCTTTTTGTTTAAATCAATAATATGAATACTTCTTTTTCTACCTCTCTGCTCACTTTTTCCAAGTATTATGAGTCCATCTTTTTCTAACATTTCTAAATGTCTATAAACAGAAGACGATGACTTTAAATTTACTGCATGAGCAATTTCTCTAACCGTAGGTTGATATCCTTTTTCTTTTATAAAATCTATTAAAAATGTATATATTTGTTCTCTTTTTTTCATATGTTCACCTTATAAAAAAGAAGCAGCTTTTTATTACTTAAAGCTACTTCTTTATTTTAATTTATATTAAAATAGCTTGTACTCTCCATCATCAGACTTATAGTATATTTTAGCATACTTAAGTTCATTAAGGCCCTTAAAAAGAGTAAATTCATCAAATACATCCAGGATTACATCAGGAATTTCATAGTCCTTTTCATAATCCGGATCATCTTCAGATACAGCATAGTTATCTCTTACTTTCTTACCGTTATTATAAACTTCAACATTAATTCCATTCATTATGCTATACATACTTAAAGCTCTTGCAAAGTCAATTCTAAATAGAAGCTGCATATTTCTATCATCAGTTTCTATATAATCTCTTATTAGTCTTGAAGTAATATCCTGTTCATGGTCTGCCTCGAATACTAGATCATCAAAAACTAATACATATTTTCTATTTGCATCATCTATACTATCAATTTTTTGTATCCACTCTTTTTTTAGTCTAGGAGCTTCTCTTTCTAAATCATCTCTTGTTTTAACTAAATTCATACTTAATACACCTCTCAATATTTTTACTCACATTATAACTCAGAAATAAAAAAGTTAAAGCTTTTTGCTTTAACTTTTTTATATAAATTATAATACTTTAAGTATTTTCTGAAATTAATTAAAAAATATAATATATTTTTTAATTAATACCTTGTAAAGCAATGTATGTTTTCGTAAAATTAAATTATAGAACACTAAATTAACTTAAAGGGAGTTGATTTTTTGGATAGAGAGATATTAAAAGGTTCATTAGAAATAATTTTACTATCTTTATTAAAGAATAAAGATATGTATGGATATGAGATATCTAAAGAAATTAAAAACATAACTGATAATGTTTTAATATTAGGGGAAGGAACCTTATATCCAGCACTTAAAAGATTAAAAGAAAAAAATTTAATACAAGATTATTTCATTGAAACTAATAGTTCAAAGAAAAAAAGAAAATATTATAAAATTACTGAAGCTGGTTTAATTGAATTAAATTTAAAACTTAAAGACTTTTATCTTATATCTAATTTAATAGAAAATATTAAGGAGGAATAAAATATGACATTGAAAAGACTTTTAAATAAAAAATTAAGGAAATTAGATATTTCATCTAGAGAATTATCAGAATTAAAATTAGAGTTACTTGATACCGCAGAAGAAATGAAAAAGGATTTTTTAAATGAAGGTTTTTCTGAAAAAGAAGCTAATGAGAAAGTAATTAACACTCTTCAGATAGATGAACTTATAAATTCTACTAAAGAGTCTTATCTTAAAGCAAATCTAATAAATACTAGGATTTTATCATCTTTATTTCTAGGAATATATACTATATTTATTTTAATTTGTATTTCCAATACTACTAATGGTGGTGGCTATTTATCAAAAGGTGCATATTTACCTTTTAAATTTTTATATAATTTATTTAATAGTAATAAACCGTTATTAGATAATGTATTTGTATTAGATCAATTATTTATTCTATTATTATTTATACCTTTTGGTATTTTAATACCTATTGTTATAAATAAATATAATTCTCTAAAACCAAGTTTAATTATTTTTTTATTATTTAATGTTATTATTTCATTGTTACATTTTCATTCTTTTAATTTTGATTTAACAATTTTTAGAATAATATCATCCATTCTAGGTTTTTATATTATTAAAATATTAAAAATCAAAAGAAAAAATGAGGCGTAGCCTCATTTTTTTAATAACAATAACCCTCACCAAATACTTTAATCGATGCTGGAGTATAATTTTCTACTTTAATTCTATAATTTTTGAAAGTTTCTCCTGAACCTAGATATAATTTTATCTGTCTAGCATAATCCGGATTTTCACCATATACCCATTGAGAAGCTCTAATGTCATCCCCCCACATCCAATGGTCTACTACACTGTATTTTACCTTTAAGGATCTTGATCCAGAAGTTGCATATTGTCTAAAGTTTAATGTAATCGTATTAGAACTATATTGAAATTTACTAGAACGTGTAAAACTAACAGCGTCTCCAATATATTGACTTAATTCGTCATCCCATGTACAAACTTGAGTTCTGAAACTTGGTGTAGGAATATATTTACCTTCATTTACTATTGATATTCTATTCATATTACTTACCATTAATTTATTATCAATATATGATACTGTAAATTCCATATTGTATATAGCACCATTTAAAAACTCTGTTTTCACAGAAAAAATTTCGCCATTATCAATTTTTCTTGAACCTGTTATTTCATATGATTTAAGTTTTTGGTTAGGATCATATTTAAATTCCATTAACATGTTTTTATATTCTTCTTTAGTAACAGCTCTACTATCTTTAGAAATATCTACTATCGTATCAATATCATAATTTTTAAAAGCTTCTAAATACTGTACCATTACAGATTGGTATTTATTCACTTCATTTGCTTTAACTGTATTAGGTAACTGTATTCCTAAACATAATAAGCAAGAAAATAAAAGCATCATTGTACTTTTTACTATTAATTTTTTCATTTGGTTTCCCCCCTGAATTTTTTTTACAATTCTATTATATCAAATTTTTAACATTTTTTAAATAAAGATACTTTTTAAGAATTATTATCTAGAATTATGTTAATTTATCAAAAGGAAGATTATAATATTAGAAAGGTTGATTTTTAGATTAATTAAATTAATAATAAATTTAATTTTAAGTAGGTGATTATTTGAAACTATTTCTTAGATATTTGATATATTCAATAATAATTTGGGTTATAGGATTTATTATGTTAATAATGATTCCTAAATTTTTATGGATTCCTTTACTTATAATATTAGTTATTATAAGTAATATTAATTGGGTTTTATATTCTGCAAGAAAAAATAAGGTTAATAAAAAATATTAACCTTATTTTTTCTTGCAGAATTAAAGACTAAAATATCTCCTCTCTTTATATTTGAAGTATTATAAACTTTCGTAACAAATAGTTGATTTCCAACTTTTAATGTTGGGGACATTAATTGGCTAGGAACTACTATTTTGTATAAAATAATTTATTAATAATTACAGCAAGTAAAATTGCTAAAATTATTGGAATTAACCAATTACTAAATAAGTTTCTAAGCTTTTTATTTGAAAACATATAAAATTACCTTAATTTTCTTATTTTTCAATTTCATATTTTTTTATTAAGTTATAAAAAGAATTTTTCTTTAAATTCATTAGTTCCATAGCTTTTACACCAGTGATTTTTTTAGCTTTCCATTTGTCATATACTTCTTTAAAATTACCTGGATATTCTACTCTTGGCCTACCTAAATGTTTTCCCTTAGCCTTTGCATTAGCAATACCTTCTGCTTGTCTTTGCTTAATCTTTACTCTTTCTTTTTCAGCCATATAGCTTAATAATTCAAATACTATATTTGATATTAAGGTTTTTTCTAAATTACTTTTACCTTCAGTATTTAGTATAGGTGTATCAATAACAACTATATTTATCTCTTTTGCCTGCAGATCATTCCATTCTTCTTTAATTTGTGCCATATTTCTACCTAGTCTATCTAGCTCTTTTATAACTAAAACATCACCACTTCTTAATAGCTGCTCTTTAAGTGTTTTATATCCTTCTCTATTAAAGTCTTTTCCACTTTGCTTATCAGTTATTATGTCTCTTTCATTTACACCATACTCCTTTAAGGCTTCTATTTGTCTATCTAAATTTTGCTCTTTAGAGCTTACCCTTGCATAGCCATAGAGTTTACTACTTTCTATATTAATTACCCGTAAATCTTTATCCTTACCTGTTTCAATATAACTTTCCATAAGAACTTTACTGCTAAAGGTTTGAGTAAATTTTTGATCTGAGTCACCATATACATAAGTCAACTTATAACGCATTTTTATCACTCCATATTTAAATTATTACTTTAAGTATAGAAAAAACGTTTATTAAAATCAATAGATTTTAATAAACGTTTAAAAATAAAATTATATACATTTAAAAACGAAAAATAAATAAATTAAATAAAGTTTATAAAGGTGAACTTTTATAAACTATAATATAAACTTTATTGATACATTTTTTATTTGAAAAAGGTTCTTGTTCATAATTTTTTTATATTGCTATTTTTAGGTACTTGTATTAACACTAAAAAAGTTCAAACTATCTATAGATGAACTAGCTAAATTAACAATTAATGGTATTGGTAGGGTAACATATGTTGATGTAATAGAAAATTGAGATATAGAATAACAACTAGAAACTGTGTAAGATTAACAGGATGGTGTAGAACATATATTGGTTTATTATAGGATTATAAGATATGTTAATACAAAAATAAAAAGAGTAGTTAAATTTGAACTACTCTTTTTATGTCATATTTAACTAAAAAATTCAACAAATAAACTACTTTAAATGAATTCTATTATAAAATTATGTTTAACTTATAACATATGAACTAATATCTTTTTCATTAAATATCATAATATGAGCAGGATATGAATACTCTTTTAAATACTCTTTTAATTCTAATAAAGATTTTTTATCTTTAGAACTCATATTGGTTGAGCTTTCTGGATGAGTATGCCAATCTCCAACATAATTAATAATATTACCTGTAGACTTAAGAACATGCTCTAAATATTCTTTGGTTCCATAACTTCCCTTAGTAAATAAATAAGGTCCATATTTACTATCTTTAGGTATATATATGTCTGTTACATAAATTGTTTTATTATTTTTATTTATATTTCCTAAAAGTATACCGCCTGTTTCATTCGGTTTACTATTATTTAGCTCATTTAGTATACGTTCATAAGCTTTTCTATAAATTTTCGTTGTCCAATTATTTTCTGAAGTATTTACTGAAATAAAATCTTGTACTGAAATAATTTTACAATAGTTTTCAGAAAGATTATTCTCATCAAAGTAAGAAATTAAAAATTCTCCATTTTGAATGTCATTCGTAATATGTTTTTTTATATAACTTGAAAAAATAGCAGCATGATAAGAAATTATATTATCTGAAATTTTCATAGTATTTGTATTACAACCCATTCCAATAGTTATGTCCTCAAATTGTGCTCCTTCAAAATTCTCCTTAAGTTTTTGATAATTTTTCAACCATTCAGCTACTTCAGTATTTGAAAGTGCATAATTAAACAAGCTTACTTGTATATCATCTATTTTTAAATTTCTATTTATATTTTCCTTTAAAACTAATCCTAGTTTACCTTTATTAGCAAGTTCTGCCCTGATAACTAATGCTGGTAATTTCTTAGAATATTCACTAATAAAAGAAAAAACTGATTTTGATGCAGAACAATCAATTAATACATCATATATACTTAGATCAGTATTTATAGCAAAATTAATAAATGATTCTGAATAGTATTTAAAATTTTTATTCTTATCCATAATATATATATTATTAAGTTTATTAATAATCTCTTTTGCTTTATTTTTAGAAATAGAATCAGCGAATAATGCATGCCTTACAAGATTATGAGGAACTAATATATCATTATCTACTACAGATATATCAGTATATCCATTTCTAGCAAGATGAAAAATAATTTTTGATCCCAAAGCACCAGCACCAACAAATAATATTTTAGGATTTTTTTTACAGGATAAAGTAGATATATTAGCAGCTAAATTTCTAGTTAATGGTTCTAAATGTTTAACAACTAAAGCTTTACCATCTTCTTTAATTTTATTTACATTAAACTCATTAACTTTTTTTATTTTAAACAAAAAATTTATAAATTCAATATTTTTTTCAAAACCAATAACTTTACTCGGTCTATTTATCGCAGATATTAAAGCAATAATATTAGGTATCTTTTTATCTTTTAAAATGTTTAAAGCTCTTTTTAAATCAATACCTATCTTTTTATTAAATTCATACAATTCTTCTAAAGTTATATTTATTAATTTAAAATATTCATTATATTTAGAATTCTTTTGTCCCCAGCCTACTATGCCTAAAAAAATATTTTTATTTTTAATACGTTCTCTATTTAATTTTTGTAATAAACTAGTTAAATTTTCTTTCTCAAACACTTCTAGTATTTGAACAGAAAAACTTTCTTCGTTTATATTAAGATGTTCAGATTCTTCTTTATTATTAAAACAACACATTGCATAAGCAAAACCATTTTTTTCATTGTTATTACTCCAATACTCTTCAATAAATTTAGTAAGTTTATTATAAGAATATACAATGTTTCCAGTTTCCGTATAGTTAATCATAGGTTCAAAATCATCTCCAGGTTTTATTAAGTTATTACATGCAGCATCACTAAACCAAAATCTAATTCTATTTACAAAATCTTCTACGGAATGATCTATATACCAATCATCAATATTTCCCCTATGCAAACAAATATAAGAATAATTTAGACCCATAGCTAAGGTATGGGGCAACTTTTCTACCGGGAAATCATTTCTATCCGAAAAAACAAGTGGAGCTTTATATTTTATTTCATTAGTAGAGCATAATAATTTTATTGGTTCAAATTCTTTTATATCAAATTCCATTAAACTTCTTCTACTAGGTAAATTTATTTTCAATTCTAATCTTATTATAACTGAGTTAATATTTAATTTATATATAGTAATATTTTTAACATTTTTACACTCTAGTAGTCCTTTATAAAACATAGTGAAGTCATCATTAATATTATATGGATTAGTTATTTCTTTTAGATTATTTTCCATATGTTTTTGGAGTTGATGCTGTTTTTATTAATGCTTTTGTTGAGTTTATTTCTGAGACTTCTTCTATTTCACTTTTTATTGGACCAAACTTAGTAAATATAAAGGTTAATGGTTTAGGTTCATCTACAGAAGGATATTCAGATAAACAATAAAAATTAGAATCTCCTACTGCTTTTTTATAATTATTTGCTGCTCTATAGTGTGGTGGATTATCTTCATTTCTTTTAATTTCTTTACATGAGGCTATAATTACTCTTACATTTTCATCTTCTTTACCGTTCTCAATAAAGCTTATTATGTCTTCATCAGCCTTGGGTGGAGGATCTAACTTATAATCTTCACTTGAAAAGAAATACCATGAACAATGATGTGGAGCCATAAATATATCAAATTTAAGATTTTTCAAGTCATTTTTTTTCATAATTCTTTTCCAATTTTCTATTCTACTATCACCAGCAAGAATAACCACATTATTAACATCTTTAGAATTAATTTTAAATTCTATTTTTAATATTATAGAACGTTGATTTCGTTCAACTTCTGAGTCATCATTTTCTGCTTTAACAGGCCCTAATATGAAAAAACTAACTTCTTCTTGTATCTTTCCGTTAATTAGATTTAAATATTCTCCTGCTGACGTTGTAATATTCTTTATATTCTCCAGTTCTTCATTATCTGTTGAACCTATCATTCTAAGTCTATTACCACCAATAATAGATTTTTCTAAATCGTTATTTTCATAAAGTTTTTTTCGTCTATTTGCTTCTTTCTTAAATGCTTTAGCATTTTCATTTAAATCTTCTTCATCTTCTTCAAATATTCCTGGAGCAAACCATAACTCATCAATTATTATCTTATCTTTATCAGATTCATTATCATATTCACTAGGATTTCCTAAATAAAAGTGCTTGTCTATACTTCTACAGTGATCTATATCTGGATGAGAGAGTATAAATACATCCAAATGTGGTATATTAGATTTATCTCTAGGTAATTTTTCTAATAAATATCCTATTACATCATATCTTTCAATAACATTCTCATCTCCTGAATCTTTTGTAATATTACAATCCATTAGTATATTTGTATTATCTTTTAATGAAATTAATGTAGTGTCTCCATTTCCTACTGGGAAAAAAGTTATTTTATTATTTGATTCTAATTTTAGCATAATATCTCCTCCTAAAACTTAATTATTTAATATGAAATAAAAAATATTATTTAAATATTAAAAATAGAATATAAAAATTACTTTTAAATTCTCTCACAAACTTCTACTAATGTTTTAGCATAATCAAAAGCTTTTTTCTCTACAGTTGATTTTCTTAAAAAAAATATAAATATTAAAATACTAAATATCATAATAATAAATGCAATATATTGAGGATAAGGCTTGGCTATTATTTCATTCAGATTAAAATTATCATTTAAAAAATATTCTCTTAATCCTATAAAAAAATATATAGCTATAGCAATATATTTCATAGCATAAAGATTTCTCCAAAAGTTATATTCTTTTAACTCTTGATATACTAGTTTCTCTTTTTTACGACTTGAATTAGCATAATTTCTAAGCCAATTAATTGCTGCTTCATATTGAACATCTGAATCTTCACTTTCATCTTTAGGGTCTACTGGAAGATCAACTTCATCCACAATTTTATTTAATTTCTTATGATATATTGTTTTAGTTACATCATTTATTCTATTATCGCTATATCTTAATATTATTGTTGTTGGCATTGCACCTAATTTTTTATAGATGCTATCTTGTACTTTTTTACCAAATTCTCTTGCTATTCTAGAAGCAAAAGAAATAAAAGCTATAATAACTAATGTATAAATAGTATTACTAGCAAATGATTTTGACTGTAGTCCATTAAAAATTCCCATTAAAATAATAGGAATAGAAACTACCAATACAGGCATTACTCTTGCATGAAATGTAAAATCATCAAAACAACATTTTATTTTATTTATCATTATAGTACCTCTTAATTTATTATTTTTATATCATTAATATTTTACCTTTTTTGTATGAGTATTAAATAAATAATAAATATATTATTTATTATACTTTAATTTCTAGATTAAATAATATATTGAGTTTCAATAAGGGAACTTCTTTTAAAAAAAGAAATTGGAGGATCAACATATGTATCTATGCTCAAATATGATACTATGTCTTCTTTTAATTTTATTTTGTGTAGTAATAAATTAGAATCGCCAAGTTAACCAAAAGGACTATCTGGTTCCAGATGTAAGAAGTATTCTCCTTGAAGTGAATTACAAAATGGACAAGTATTCCCTAAATAGTTTTTATTAATAGTTTTTGAATATTTTATTTTACATTTAAATTTGTCTTTAAGTATATTTTGTATTTTTTGGGGGATGTTTTCATTAGATATTGGCCATATTTGTAAATCAAATCCAGTTAAATAAGAGATATCTACTGGTTTATTATAAGTTATATCAGATATGTTTTTTGAATCTACTGCAAATCCGTAAACGCTAATTTCATTTTGACATTTCCAACACTTAACTTTTCCTTCGGCTATTATTACAGAATTTGAAAATACTAGGTTTCCTTTTATCCATTTTGAAAATTTATAATAATATTTGGGATTAGTTGCATACCATTTCTTAGTATTGTTATCCCACTTAGCATATAACGCTTTTACTTCATCTTTTTCTTCAAATGGAACATTTAAATAAAGCATTAAATATCATCCTTTCTTTAACTATAAATTTAATTATATTATAACTTATAAAGGAATATTTTTCATGAATATAAACGTTGATAATTTAATATAAAAACAAAAAAAGTAGCTAAAACTTAGCTACTTTTTTTATTATAGTGACCATAATTTAAAATCTCTTTTTAATTTAATTTTTATATCTTCTAATTCTCTTGAATTTATATATATGTTATCAGAATAATTTTCTAAAATTTCAATTTTATTTTTTAATGAACAATAAGGACATAATGAATCTTGTATGCTTATATAAGCTTTTAAAAAAACTTTTTTGTCTTTTAAATTAAGCTTAGCAGCACAACAAGATCTATGTTGTCCATCACTAAATGAGTAATGAAAGCATTGTTTATAAAAATATATATACACATTAGACGGTATATTATTATTAATTAATCTACTAGCTATAATTTTACATCTATTTATATCATTTTTAGAACGTAGTTTTTCTTTGAAATTAAATAGTTCATTTAATGAACTATTTTCAACACCACATATTCCGCTATGACATTTACTACAATTTGTTTCATTAAACTTAAAGCAATATGTTTTATTTGTAACATCAAAATCTTTATATTTCATAAAATTTCCCTTCATAATAAAAATTTTAATATAAATGACCAGTTTGGTTAGAAATTTGACCAGTTCTGCACAATATATTGTAAACGTTAACTTAAAATTATATTATTAAATTAATTATTAAACCTTTTTTAGTTGATATCTTATAATGTTCATTGATGCAATTATAAACATTATAAGTAAAAAGTAAGAACTATTAATATTATTTGATAATGTAGTTTTTATTAAAAATAAAGACACTAAAATTATCAATATTGAAAATATTATAGCAATATTTAATTTTCTATTTTGTATATCTTTATCAATAATAAATTCATCTGTCAAATTAAATAAAAATCCTTTTATAGGATATAGTTTAAAAATAATTCTTATAAGAAAATTTAATTGAGTAATTATTATAAAACTATATGTTATAGTAAAAATTATTTTAGAATAATCCATTTTATTCACCTCAACGTTAAATTTGCCGTTATTTTAAATTTAAATATATTATAACTTATAAAGGGGGATTTTTCATGAATAAAAAATTTATTTCTTGTATTTTAGGAGCAACAATATTTTCAACTTTTACATTAGGATCATTAAGTTTTTCAGATGCTAAATCCGTTAATGCTCAAACTATTACAAAAGAAGATAAAAAAATTAATGAAGAAGATTTGTTTAAAGTAATAAAGGGAATAGAAGAAAAATATTTAATACAAAATCCTGATGGAACTTTTACTATCGATAATTTAGCATATAATGAATATGATAATGATGTAGTAGATTTTATTAAAGATGGATCTGATCAAATTAATAGCCTTATAGAGCAAAATGCTCTTAAATTTAAAGTAGAAAATAATGAAATAGTAAATACATATCAAAACTTAGAAGATGTCCCTAGAACAAGAAGTTGGTCAGAATATGGGAATATAGTATCTAGTTATTCCTATTGTTCTAATTATCAATGGTATTGGTGGGGATATAAAACAAATGTAAATAAAAAAGGTACTCAATTAATTAATAACTTATTTAAAAGAGATGCTGCTATATTTGGTGGATTAGCAGGATTAGCTGCAACAATAAATCCTGCAGCTGGAGCTGTAGTAGCAATAGCTGGATTTATTGGTGGAGTAACATATGTTGATGCAATAGCAAATTGTGATAATGGAATAACAACTGGAAAAGGTGTAAGAGTAACAGGATGGGGTAAACCATCTACAGGATGTATTATGGGTGTACAAGCTAGGTATTAAGATAAAATCTTACTTATTTAAATATTTTAATTAAAATCAAAAAGACTCTAAATTATAGAGTCTTTTTTAGTTATTCCAAAAATATTACTAATTATTTGTTTTTTTCTCAAGCTTTTTCTTCATATAGAAGTATCCCATTAATCCACCTATAATAGCACAGATTATAGTTATATTCATACTAGTTCCTCCTTTATTAAATATCTTTTTTTATTTTTAATATTTCTTCTTTACTTAATCCCGTTATTTTTGAAATTAATGATATTTCTAATCCTTGGTTTAATGATGCCTTTACTAACTCTAACTCTCTTTCTATCTTTCCTTTAGCTTCAGCATTTTCTAAAGCTGATATTCTATCATATATTGCCTTTTCTCTCATGTTATACTGTTCTCTTTCTTTACTATCCATACTAAGCCTGTATAATTCAGATTTTGCTAGTTTAATTTCTTCATTACTTAATTCTAGTTGCCTTACAGTATTACTTTCTGGTTCAACTAAGAACTCTAACCATTTTTCTAGAGCATCCATTTTTTCAACATTTTCAACATACTCTTTATTACCTATTTCATTAAATTTAGGTAATTCAATGAAATGTATTTCTTGAAGATCTGTAAGCTCCTCATTTGAAGTTATTTCTTTTAGTCTATATGCATTATGATATTTATCATTTTTTAAGTATTTAAAATTTAAGATATTTATACAGACAGTTCTTTCTAGCTTACTGTAGTTATCTCTATTTTGTATTTGTTCTGAATACATCTTACTCCAGTAATATAAGGTCCTTTGTATCATGTTATATTCATTCTTTATCTGGATTTCAATATTTATATGTTCCTTATTGCTAGTTGTAGCTTTTACATCTAATCTACTGAATTTATCTTCTATAAAATCTTTATCTATATCGTTATTTTTGATTTCTACATCTTTTATGGGAGTTGTTGGTTTTATTACTGCATTTAAAAAGTTAATTAATATAGGTTTATTTTTTTCAGTACCAAATATCTTTTTAAACACAAAATCTATTTGTGGGTTTAATAATGTTCTATATACCATTTTTATCACTCCTTATTTAGAATTAAGTATAGTATCTACATATATGATACTATACTTACATTAATTTATAATTAAAAATTTAAATTATATATCATAGATTGTACAATACTCATTTTCATTTATATATTCCAAAGCTTCATTAAGAAGTTTATTTAAATCTTCAGAACTTGATTCCCATATACAATCTACTTCATCATTTGCGGTAAATTCTAAATGGAATAATTGTAGACACCAAGATTTATCTACTGTATATAAATTTATTTGATGATATTTTCTAATAAGTAATAGTTTTTCCTCTAAATTTAATTCTTCAAGATTTTTAAAAATTATATTTTCCATACTTATTCTCCTCTCATAATTACAAAATTTTATACTATAAATATCTTAATTAATTTAAGCTTTTAAAATCTATTTTTTAGAAATAATTCAGCTTTCTTAAGAAAAGGTATATAGGTTACATAGTCTCTATTTTTATTAAAGCCTTTTCTTTCATGATAAGTTGTTATGCAAGCTTTAAATATACTATGATCTGGGTAATATATCACAAGCTTATAGTCAAGATCTAAATTTAAAGGTCTCCTAATTTCTAATATTCTATCTACACTATTAATAGCACTAGTTCCCCCTTTTCTATTCTCTAGACTATCAAAAACATGAATACTTCTATTTAGTTTATCTATGTACACTTCAAAATAATTATATCCATTAAGGTTATTAGGTAATGCTAAAAGATATGTATTATCTTTAGCATTTTTTATTAAATAACTTTCAGGATTTATTTCACCTAAAGATTTATCAATCACTATCATACTGCCATTTCCTCCCCGCTTATCTTTATATTTTGATTATATCATAAATTAATTAATGAAAAAAGATGTTTTCATTAATTAATTTATGATATAATATATTTAACATATTAAATATAAAGGGTGATGATATGAAGGATAATTTAAAAGAAATTTTTCTAAATGAACTTAAGAACAATAAGGACACTCCAAAACAAGAAATAATAAAATTTGCTGAAGAATGTCGAATAGATTTTAAACCTAGAGAAGCTAAATCTAAAATTATAGATAAATTAGTTGCAGCTGGAGAATTTGATACTATTTTTAATAAGTTTGAAAAGTTTGGATACATTCCTACATGGACAATTGCTGATTTTTATGGTGTTAATACTGAAAGAATAGATCAGCTTCATAAAATTGGAGCAATAAAAGAAATACCCGTTAAAAGGGAATATTACAGCAGATCTAGTAAATCATATTATACAGTTAATACATATCCAGTTAGTGTTTTAGAATATTCAAGAGAAGAATTAGAAGAAGCATATAATCAAACTTATGGCCAAGAAGGATTTAAATTTAGAATTGAAACTAACTCAAAAGATGAAGTTGAAATATTAATTAATGAATTAAGAAAGCTTTTTAAAATAGAAAAGACACCTCAAATATATGAAAGAAGAAATGAAGGTTATAACACTTATTTTACAGTTAAACTATTGAATAATAGTGAGTTTGAACAAAATAAATTTTTATCAGAAATTGAGAGTTTAAAAAATAAAAATAAAGAAACTGAAGAATATTATCGTGATGTATTATCAGGAATTTATAAGAAATTTAATGTAGATAGTAGAATGGATTTAATGAGAGTAAGTCGAGAATATTTAGAGCTTAAAGAAAAATCTAAAAAGAATAGTCGTGGAGCAGGTAGAAAACCTAGATTTACTGAAGAAGAAAAAAATATTATAAGAGCTCAAAGAAAAGAAGGAAAAACAATAAAAGAGCTTGCAGCTTTAAATAATTGCAGCTTTGGAGTAATTCATAAAATTTTACATGAATAATAAATAAAAGGGGATTGAGATATTATGGATTTTATTTTAGTATTGATAGTTTTATGTATATTTAGTTTTTCAAATATGAAATTAATTAAGCTTGGTAGATATGTAATGTTAGTGTATTATTTTTATGCTGCTCACAATTATTATATTGTTGGGAATTATAGTGGAATAGCTTATTTAACAGGAATGTTTATGCTTTTATTTTTACCAAAGATATTAAGATTTATATTTGTTTTAAAAACAAATCGCAGATATTATTAATAGTAAAAAGAGCAGCTCAAAATCCCGAAAATTGAACTGCTCTTTAAAAATATAATTCAAAAAATGTTGACAATTTTATTTTATCAAAAATTAATATTTTTGAAAATTATTAATTTTTATTGTAAAATAATTATATCTTCTACTATTTGAAAATTCTTGAATCTATCTAGGTAGCCAGTTATTTATTAACTGGCTTTATTAATTTTAGTATTTAAAGTATAATGTTGTTAAGCTATAAGTTTCTTGCTTTTTGCCTTTATATATAAAAACACTAAAAATAAAGTTACTTAAAAATAAGTAACTTTATTTTTTTATTCAAGTAAATTTTTATATAAATTTTCATTAGGATTATTATCTATCAATAATTTTAACTTTTTATAAGTTTGATTATAAAACTTATAATCTTTCGCATATTTTATTATTTCATAAAAGCTTAACTCAAAGATATTATCAGCTATTGAATAATAAAAATCTGAATTTATCACTCCAAAAAAATATTTTATACTTTCTTCTAATGATAATTTTTGAACTTCTTCCAAGTCACATCGTTCGTCAGTATAATAACCATTTTTATCATTCCATTGTAAAAAGGCTAGTATCTTTCTTCTTATTAAACCATCCAAGGATCATCACTTCCTATATGTTAAAAACAAAAAAGAAAGTATTATCAATAATACTTTCTTTTTTATAAATTTAAACTTTTAATTTATAGACATATTTTTATACTATTTTTTGAGTTATATTATATTTTTTGAAGTAAAAATCTTCTTCACCATCTAGAATAAAATCTAAATTTTTTTCAATTTTCACCATCCATTTTGGTGATGAATTAGTTTTAATAAATTTTATATAGCCCATTTTCTTTAAATGATTTAAACAGTCATCAACCACACTAGGAACATGGTTTGATTTTTTATTATCATAAAAATTTTCATACACATCACTAACTAAAATCCTGGAACTTATCTTATTACTAGGACAGAAATTGTCAGTTATAGAACATTGTTTATAAATTAAAAAATAGGTTCTAACAACCATTTCTGTGAACATACCAGTAGGATTTTTTCTTTGGCTTAAAAAATATTCCTTTTTATCATTAATCTTTTCTTTTGACCATTTTATATAATCACTCTCCTAAAATATTATACTTATTATAGTAAAAAGAAAGTATCTAAAAATAGATACTTTCTTAGTTATAAGTTGAAATGTGAAAAGCTATAATTATGATATAAAAACTCTTAAAAGATACACCTTAATTATAACTTTAAACTTAATAAATAAACAATATATTACTCTTTATTTTTCTTGAAATTTAAGTTAAAATATTTAAAAGACTTTATGTATAAGTGCCTAAGTTAAACAAAGAAAGTCCTACTTAAAAATAAGTAGGACTTTCTTTGTTTTCTTAAATTACGTAAGGGAAAATGGCTATTTACATAGTAAAAGCTTAAAATTATTATACTATAAATTTAGGCTATTATGTTAAGAAATTTTTAAAATAAGAAAACGTTTAATTTTTTTCTTTATTTATAATTATAAATTTTTTATAATTATAATATATTCATTTTGTATCACAATAAAAGTCATTGAAAGAGCTCTACTTAGTAAATCTAAGCAGAGCTCTTTCGTTATTTTAGTTTAATAAAAAGAGAAATGATTATTTATTGTAATACTTGTAAATATTATAATATTATTTTCTATAAAAGTATATTATCTCCATTCATTTTTCTTAAAAACATTTAATATTGCATTTTTATCTTTTCTGCGTGGAAATGCTAAGTCTAAAAACTCCATCATTTTCTTTTTAGTTTGGGTTCCTCCTAGTCTTGAAGTATTCTTTAGAATATTTCCTCTCTTTTTGAAAATTTCATCTTCAGTATCTCTAAATCTTGCTTTTTCTGCAGCATTTATTATACCTGCAGCCATTTTTATATTAGCCTGGATTTGCTTCTCGTTTAATGAACCGTTAAAATGCCTAAATTCAACTGTAGGAGCTCTATCTCTTGCTATATTAGTTAAGTTAATACCATAATATCTATTTCCTTCTGAAATTTCTGCTGCCATTCTTCTTACATCTTCATCATTATCCATATTAAATCTTATATATTTACTTTCATCGGCCCTAGGACTAAATGGAGTGGCATAATGCCTAGCATTACTTCTTACTCTTCCTAAATCTCCACCTGCAGCTCTATAAATACAATCCTCATATACTTCTATAGTCTTAAAAAATCTTCTCCATCTTTGTCTTGCAGTATCTAGTTTTTCCATGTTTATATGAACATGGCCACCACACCTTTGGTCAACTCTCGCCCCATGTCTTTTAGCAACATCACATATTACTTTTATTTGTTCCCATGTCTCTGGAGTATCTTTAAGAATAGGAGAAACTATTTCTCCTCCGGCATCTCCATCGGATACGGAACCATCTCTCTCAAGTTTCCACTTACCTGGCTCACTTCTTGAGTGATAGCCTAATCTTATAGGAGAACTAACTATACCTAAATCATAGAGTTCTCGTGCTATAGCATTAGCATCACCACCAACAAACTCAAGTTCAACTCCAAAGGTACTATTGTTTCCGTTTAATACGTTTTCGTACTCATACTCTATAGAATCGTCATTAATTTCTGCAAAATCGTTATCAAAATCAGTTTCATTGTCTGTATAAAAGTGATTATCGTCCTGTTCTTCTCCTCTAATATTTCTATTTATTTCATCCCTTATATCTCTAGCTCTTCTAGTAGCTTCTACATTGTTTATAGTATCTACTTCTGCAACTTCACCTAAAGCTTCTCTGACCGCTATTAAGTGTCTGCAGCATTCATTTCTATAAACATATTGGCCACATTCACAGCTATTTTCATTCATATCAACAATGTAAGTTCCTCCTTCAGTTGAACTTACTTCATATC
>OKWS01000095.1_pt1 | contig 49280 bp, 50 predicted proteins | sample 1607061 | NCBI WGS metagenome assembly OKWS01 (sample SAMN07501040, study PRJEB24779) | human gut metagenome | isolation source: stool | host: human infant | place: USA: Pittsburgh, PA | reverse complement strand
GTACGCCTTTACCTTCCAATGCCATCAAATAACAAGGCAAGGTTGCAGTTAAGGTTTTACCTTCACCCGTACGCATCTCTGCGATACAACGATTGGTGAGCACCATGCCACCGATTAATTGCACATCAAAATGACGCATACCAAGCACACGCTTACCCGCTTCACGCACGGTAGCAAACGCTTCAGGTAAAAGTTGTTGTAAGGTTTCACCGTTAGCTAAACGGCTACGGAATTCTTCTGTTTTTGCTCTTAATTCATCATCACTTAATGCTTCAAAAGCTGGCTCCATTTTGTTGATTTTCGCAACTTGTTTTCTTAATCTGCGTAAAATGCGTTCGTTACGGCTGCCAAAAATTTTTGTTAAAAAACTCATAATTTCTCTTTCAAATAAAAAATAAAAAGGATCTTCCGATTAAAAAATCGGCTCGTTCAAAGATAAAAGAAAATTAAATGATGGCTGGACCGGCGCGAATAGGGGCAAAAACAGGAAACTCTGCCGCGATAAAGTGCGGTTGAATTTTTTCGTGTTTTTGATTGGAATGGGTTTTGCGATTTGTTAGCTGAGGTTGAACCTGCAATGCTTGACAAATTTCACGCACTGCAATCAACATATGTTGTTCAGATGATGTTTGGTAATTTTCGCCACTCATATTTGATGAAGGCGGTGCTTCTAATCCCTGAGCGACAGGTAAAGCAAAAATCGCAATCATGCTTAACAGCAACTGCGACCAGAAATTTGTTTTACCTTTGTTTGATTTCATCATCTTATTGTCTCTGACAAAATTTGTGTGTATTGTATCGGAAATTCAACGTAAAGTCATTATTGGGGTATTTTTGTGGAAAACAAGCATGAGCGTTATCAAAAAGCCATGAATATTATTGATGTGCTAGAAGGATCTCAATTTGCCAAAATCATGCAGAAAGGGTTAATGTTGAATGAACTGAACCAAAACATCAGCCGCCTTTTCCCTCAAGAATTTAAAGGACTTTTTCGTTTAGGCTCCATTACGAATGGGAAACTCTTTATCGAAGTTAAAAGTGCGGTCGTTCGCCAAGGGATTTTATTTCGACAAAGCGAATTACTCACTGCAATTCAATCGACTTATCCCGAAGTAAAAGGCTTTGAGATTAAAATCAATCCAGAATTAACCTGCTAAGCTAACCTTTAAAGATAGCGATTAATTCTTTTACTTTAACTCGTTTCTCTGAAGATTGACTGATCGAGCGCTGTACTTTAACGCGTTTAAATTTTGCCCCTTTGTAAATCTCACGTGTGAATTTTGTATCGTGGTTAGAAATCACGACGGAAATTTGCTTTTCTTTTTGTGCTTTCTTTGCACATTCCGCTAAATTCTTCTGATGCTCAAGGCCAAAAGCATTCCCTGTATAGCCAGTAAAATTAGTATCTTGCGGAAGCGGTGCATAAGGCGGATCACAATAGATCACGCTGTGTTTATCCGCTAATTCAAAGGTCTGTTGAAAATCAGCACATAAAAAGACCGCACTTTGTGCCTTATGAGCAAAATATCGCAATTCATCTTCAGGGAAATAATGGGTTTTATAAGCGCCGAAGGGTACATTAAACTCATTTTTACTGTTATAACGGCATAATCCGTTAAACCCAAAGCGGTTCAAATAAAGGAATAACACCGAACGCACGAAAGGATCAGTTGATTGATTAAAAGCTTCACGCTGAGCATAATAATAGTCGGCTGTATTGGCATTTTCGGCAAAGAAAATTGGCTTACAAGCCTCAATATAGGCATCCACATTGTCTTTGACGATATTAAACAAGTTAATTAAATCGGGATTAATATCCGCCAAAATATAACGTTCAAAATGAGAATTTAAAAAAACAGCACCCGCGCCAACAAAGGGTTCAATCAAACACTGTTTTCTTTTTGGAAAGACTCGGTTGAGATCGTCCGTTAAACGAAATTTACCGCCCGCCCATTTCAAAAACGGGCGGTGTTTAATTCGAGGTTTCGTTTTGTTATTTTTCGGACGCAACATGAGAGCAATGACAGTTAGTCATGTTGTGTGCAACGCTCAATGGCGTTTAGCACAAGAGATTTGTCAGTATCAGTCGCTACGTAGGCTTGACCAAGGGCTTTTAGCAACACAAGACGTAATTTACCTGCCAGTACTTTTTTATCTCGCATCATATGCGGTAAATAATCCTCTGGTTGCATGGTATCAGGCGAAACAGTCGGCAAATTAGCACGCGCTAAAAGTTTTTCTAAACGTGCAACATCTTCAAAAGAAAGATCGCCTAATTGTTCAGATAACACCGCAGCCATCATAGTTCCAGCTGCAACAGCTTCACCATGTAACCAGTTCCCATAGCCTAAATGTGTTTCGATCGCATGCCCAAAAGTATGACCAAGATTTAATAATGCACGATCACCTTTTTCAGTTTCATCGCGCGCAACGATATCCGCTTTGATTTGGCAACAACGCGCAATGCAATGCTGCAGTGAATGTTGATTTAATGCGACTAATTCATCAATATGAGCTTCAAGCCATTCAAAAAAGGCATAATCTAAAATCGCCCCATATTTAATAACTTCCGCAAGTCCCGCATTCACTTCACGTTTTGGCAAGGTATTGAGTGTAAGGGTGTCAATGATCACCGTAGAAGGTTGATAAAACGCCCCAATCATATTTTTGCCTAACTCATGATTAACGGCTGTTTTGCCACCAACAGAAGAATCCACTTGGGCTAATAATGTGGTAGGAATTTGAATAAAACGCACACCACGCTGATAACTTGCTGCAGCAAAACCTGCCACATCACCAATCACACCACCACCTAATGCAATAATAGTGGTATCTCGCCCATGATTATGTTTTAAAAGTGCGGTAAAAATAAGGTTTAAAGAATCGAGCGTTTTATATTTTTCGCCATCAGGCAATAATACTGATTCAACCTGACAGCCGATTTTTTCTAAGGTTTGTGTAACGGTTTCAAGATAATATTGTGCGACAGTTGGATTAGTCACGATCATCACTTTATCCCCTTTCTTCAGCGGGTAACAGGTTTCATCTTTAAGTAAACCTTCCCCAATATAAATAGGATAACGACGTTCTTTTAATTCAACATTTACGCACAACATTTTAAATCCTTAGAGTGAACCGTTTAAGCCGTTTAGATTGTCAATTAAATCAACAATTTGATTAACCATTACTTTGGCATTTTGCTCATCTGTTGGCAAAGTAATATCTGCAATTTCTTCGTATAACGGATTGCGTACTTTAGCTAAATCTTCCAACACTTGGCGTGGGTTATCTGTTCCTTGTAATAAAGGACGTTTTTTATCACGTTGCGTACGTTGATATTGTTTATCTACTGAGGTTTCTAAATAAATCACAATACCACGAGCAGAAAGATAATTACGATTCTCTTTTGACATCACTGCGCCACCACCAGTGGAAAGCACAACGCCTTGTAATTGGGTTAATTCATTAATAATGCGCTCTTCACGCTTACGAAAACCTTCTTCGCCTTCTAAATCAAAAATCCAGCTAATGTCTGCGCCCGCACGTTCCTCAATTACTGCATCTGAATCGACAAAGTCCATATTCAATTGTTGCGCAAGCTGACGGCCAATGGTGCTTTTACCTGCGCCCATCGGACCGACTAAAAAAATATTACGTTTTTCAGCCATTGTTATTCTTCTAACTTACTTAAATAATGTTCAAATTAATCTTTCCTAATAAAAACTGGCCACCTGAAAAAATGGCAGCCCGAAAGATCACCCAAAAAATAATGAAGATTATCGCAATAAATCCCCCTATGTTTCAACCTTTAGCGGGAATTTATTTTAAGAAGTGCAAAAGTACGGTCAGTTTTTTAGGGATTTTAATGAATGATAAAGTCAAATAGAGCATCGAGATAAAACATCCTAAAATTTAACCGCACTTTACAAACAAAAAAGGCTATTCAAACGAATAGCCTTTTCTTTTATTGGTCAGTTAATTATAGATAACCAAACAAGCTTGTGAAAATGTAACCAAAGATACATGAAGTGATTACACCGATTAAGCCCGGTAAAATAAAGCTGTGGTTAATTACAAACTTACCAATGTGGGTTGTACCTGAACGGTCGAATTGGATTGCTGCAAGATCACTTGGGTAAGTTGGTAAAATGTAGTAACCGTAACAAGCTGAAGCAAAGGCTAAGATAATCGCAGGATCAACACCGATACCTAAAGCAAGTGGAACGAATGCAACCAATGCTGCCGCTTGTGAGTTTACGAATTTAGAAATTAATAACAACATCACGGCGTAAGTCCAAGGATGTGCTTTTACCACATCACCAAGTGCAGCTTTCATCATCGGTGTATGAACAGTAAACATGGTTTCTGCCATCCAAGAAATCCCGAATACAGCCACTAACGCGATCATACCTGAACGGAAAATTTCATTTTTACTGATTTTGCCTACATCAGTTTTGGTAAAGATAACAATTAATGCACCCGCTGATAACATGAAAATTTGAATAACGTGAACCATACTTAAATTCACTTTTTTCTTCGCGGTATCTTTTAAGACGATTGCAGCGTTATCAATCGTTTCAGTTTTATCTCCCGCTGTGATCACAACACTGTTATCTTGAGCGGTAATTGTTTGAGCAACTTCACCTTTATCGTTATAAATCGCAACGTTGTTATAGGCTGTTTTTGCTTTTGCTTTGCTGTCTTTAACATCAAGCACTAATGTACCGTCTTTCGCTAATGCCACAATTTTACCGTCTTTAACATTAAAGGTTTTCACAGCTTTATCAGCAGAAACAATTTCAACCACTTGGGCTGGTGTGGATTTTTCAAAGGATGGGCGTAAATCTTTAAAGTAACCTAAGACCGCTACCACTAAAATTGCACCAAAGAAGATCCACATCGCATTCCAGCTAGATTGTGGTAATTTTTTGTCCAACAATGATGTGCTATCACCATAAACATACTTTTTGAATTCGGGATCTTTTAATTTCTCTTGGAATTCTGGGTCTTTATCTAAATCTTTACCACGGAACCAGCTGAAAATACCGATAGCTAATACACCGAAAAGGGTTGAAGGTACAGTAATTTTTAATAAATCTAAATAGCCATCAAAACCTGCTAATGGGGTTTTAGCATTCACTAAGAATGTGGTTAAAGTCACTACAGCCACAGAAACTGGTGACGCGATGATACCCATTTGAGAGGCAATTGAACTTGCTGCCATTGGACGTTCAGGACGAATACCATTTTTGATTGCGATATCATAGATGATTGGTAACATGGTATAAACCACGTGTCCTGTACCACATAAAATAGTTAAGAAACAAGTGACGAATGGTGCCAAAATACTGACATATTTCGGGTTACGACGAAGCATTTTCTCCGCGATTTGTAACATGACATCTAAACCACCACTGGCTTGTAATGTTGCTGATGTCACCACCACCGCAAGGATGGTTAACATCACATCGATAGCGGGCTTACCTGGTTCAATACCAAAGCCGAAAACAAGAACAATTAAGCCTACTCCACCGAGCATACCCAGTGCAATACCACCTTTTTTTGCCCCGTAAAATAAACAGATAAGAACAATAGCAAGCTGAATCGCAAACTGGCTACCTTCACCTAGGTTCATTAGAAAATCCATAAGATACTCCGAATCATTTTATGGTTAATTAGAAAAAAATTTGACTCAAATATTAGCACCAAAATTAACTCATAATAAGTATTTTTAGGGTAAATTTTGTTTTAAATCAAAAAATAGGGGAACCAACAATAAAAGCAAATCTGAGAGAGATTAAATAAAGGAAAGTGCGGTCTGAAATTTAAAAGATTTAGATGTATCTTGTTTTATTTGAAGATAAGTAATTTAGAAAGGAATTTAAAGAAATAAATTAGGCGACCTAAAAGATCGCCCAACTTAAAAATTACTGATTGTTTTGAACGTAGTCAATCGCAGATTGAACAGTTGTGATTTTTTCAGCTTCTTCATCAGGAATTTCGATATCGAATTCTTCTTCTAAAGCCATTACTAATTCAACTGTATCTAAAGAATCCGCACCTAAATCTTCAACGAAAGAAGCTTCTGGTTTTACGTCTTCTTCTTTAACACCTAATTGTTCAACGATGATTTTTTTCACGCGTTCTTCAATACTCATTTGTTTTTCCTATTGTTGTTTTAACTCATTTAAGAGCGGTTAGTGTATGCATTTTTGATAAAGTTGCAACTATTTCTTAGGTGGTCGCACCACAAAAAAACAGGCAATGTAAAAACACATACAGAGAAAAAGTTACATTGCGATTGGGATTTTATCATTAACTAAACTGCTTTGCTATATTTTATAGACAAAATCCCAGATATATATCCTCTAAAGGGTTAGCTCATATATAAGCCGCCATTCACATGTAATGTGGTACCGGTAATATAAGCCGCATCATCAGAAGCTAAAAACGCCACCGCTTTTGCGATATCTTTTGGCTCACCTAAACGACCTGCTGGGACATTACCAAGAATACCCGCTTTTTGTTCTTCAGTAAGCACTTCTGTCATATCCGTTGCGATGAAGCCTGGAGCCACAACGTTTACAGTAATGCCACGAGATGCCACTTCTTTCGCTAAACCTTTAGAGAAACCAATCAAACCTGCTTTTGCTGCACAATAGTTAGATTGACCAGGGTTACCCATTGAGCCCACCACTGAACCGATTGTAATGATACGACCGAAACGTTTTTTCATCATGGAACGTAACATTGCTTTAGAAAGATGGAATACAGAAGTTAAGTTGGTTTGCATAATATCAAACCATTCTTCATCTTTCATACGCATTAATAAGTTATCACGTGTGATACCTGCGTTATTCACAAGAATATCAATATCACCGAATTGTTCTTTAATTTGTTCTAATACGGCATCAATACTTTCTTTGTCTGCCACATTTAATACTAAACCTTTACCTTTGTCACCAAGGTAAGCTGAAATTGTATCAGCACCTTTTTCAGAGGTTGCGGTACCAATTACAAATGCACCTTTTGATGCTAATTCTTCTGCAATTGCACGGCCAATACCACGTGTTGCACCTGTCACTAATGCGATTTTATTTTGCATTTTTAATCCCCTTTTATGCTAATAATGCTTCAACAGCATTTAATGATGCCACATCGTTTACTGATGTTGCTTGTAATTCTGCCACGATACGTTTTGTTAAACCGTTTAATACTTTACCTGGGCCGATTTCAACTAAAACTTCTACGCCATCTTGCGCCATTTTCTCAACGGTTTCAGTCCAACGAACTGGGCTATATAACTGACGAATAAGTGCGGTACGAATTTCTGCACTTTCTGTTTCTGCTTTGACATCCACGTTGTTTAATACTGGTGTTGCTGGCGCATTAAGCGTAATGCCTTCAAGTGTTACGGCCAATTGTTCTGCTGCTGGTTTCATTAATGCACAATGTGAAGGCACGCTTACCGCTAATGGTAAAGCACGTTTTGCACCCGCTTCTTTACATAATGCTGCTGCACGTTCTATCGCTTCTTTTGCTCCAGCAATAACTACTTGACCTGGTGAGTTAAAGTTTACCGCAGATACCACTTCGCCTTGCTCGGCTTGTTTACATGCATTGATAATCGCATCATTATCTAAACCAATGATCGCATACATTGCACCAGTACCTTCAGGTACCGCTTGCTGCATTAATTTACCGCGTAATTCCACTAATTTAATCGCATCTTTAAAATCAATGACACCTGCACAAACTAATGCTGAATATTCACCTAAACTGTGGCCAGCCATCACGCTTGGTTGTAATTGTGGGTATTTTTCTTGCCATACACGGAAGATCGCAACGGATGCCGCTAATAATGCCGGCTGAGTTTGCCAAGTTTTATTTAATTCTTCTGCTGGACCTTGTTGAACCAAGTTCCATAAATCATAGCCAAGCGCTTCAGACGCTTGTTTAAAAGTCTCAGTGACTCCCGGATATTCGTTAGCAAGATCAGCTAACATGCCAACAGCTTGAGAACCTTGTCCTGGAAAAACCATTGCGAATTTTTTCATGTTTTCTTCCTATTTCTTCATCGTTTAAATGTTGAAAGTGCGGTCAAATTTAACCGCACTTTTAAAATTCTGTCGGGATTCTAACAAATTAATTAGAATCGCACCAATGCTGAACCCCAAGTCCAACCACCGCCAAAAGCTTCGAGTAAAAGCAATTGACCGCGTTGAATTCGGCCATCACGCACCGCTTCATCTAAAGCAGTTGGCACAGTCGCCGCACTGGTATTAGCTGTACGATCAAGCGTTACCACGACTTGCGACATATCCATCTCTAATTTTTTTGCTGTCGCCGTGATGATACGTAAATTTGCTTGATGTGGCACAAGCCAGTCAATATCTGTTTTTTGGAGATTATTGGCAGAAAGGGTTTCTTCCACCACATTAGAAAGCTCACGCACCGCTAATTTAAAAGTTTCATTACCTTGCATTTCAATATAACCAGATTTCTCTACGCCACGTTCTGCTTGTGGAAGTAGCAATGCTGCATTGTTATCTGGCGATGCATGTAAATGCGTTGAAATAATGCCTTCTTGCTCTGATGCTTCTAAGATCACAGCACCCGCACCATCACCAAATAACACAACCGTGCTACGATCGGTTTCGTCTAATTTACGCGAATTAAGATCCGCACCAATGACAAGGGCTTTTTTTACGCTACCTGAACGAATAAATTTATCCGCTACGCCTAAAGCATAAACAAACCCAGTACAAGCCGCTGCCAAATCAAAAGAAATGGCATCTTCAATGCCTAATAAACCTTGAACTTGGCAAGCTGAACTTGGATAAGCGTGAGAACCACTGGTCGTTGCAACGATGATCAACTCAATTTCTTGAGAATCAAGATTGGCCATTTCAAGTGCTTTTTTGGCTGCTTCACATCCCATTGTTGCAACAGTTTCATCTGCAGCTGCAATACGACGTTCACGAATGCCAGAACGCGTCACGATCCATTCATCTGAAGTATCAACCATTTTTTCCAAATCCGCATTGGTACGAATATGGCTCGGCAAATAGCTACCGGTGGATAAAATTCTACTATTCATAATATCAAAACTTATTAATTAATAACGTTGTAAACCCGCCAAGATTTTTTGTGGAATTTGCAAACGAGCTTGTAAAGCTGCATCCGCAATTGCACGAGCAAATGCATCCACATTTGCGCTGCCATGGCTTTTCACCACAACAGCCGTTAATCCAAGTAAAGATGCCCCATTATATTCATCAGGGTTAATGCGTTTCAAGCGATGATAAGCATCCTTAAAGAAAAAACGAAGAATAAATTTGGCAAATGATTTAAAAATAGGCTGTTTTTCTTTTCCTTTCAGAAGAGATAACAGATTCTTAGCTGCCCCTTCAAGGGTTTTTAATGCAATATTTCCCGAAAACCCATCACTCACGATCACATCAGCCACACCATTTAATAAAAAGTTACCTTCAATAAAGCCGGTATAATTAAGTGCGGTCGATTTTTCTAATAAATTCGCGGCTTCACGAATGGATTGATGTCCTTTAATTTCTTCCACACCAATATTGAGTAAGGCAATGCGTGGATAAACTAAGTTCAATCGGTTTTCGGCAAAGATCGAGCCCATGACGGCAAATTCATAAAGATTTTGAGCAGAACATTCTACGTTTGCGCCTAAATCTAACATCACGGTTTTATCACCCGTCATCGACGGTAATAAGGATACCAACGCAGGGCGTTGAATCCCCTCTAAAGGCTGTAAGAGTACCTTTGACAATCCCATCAATGCGCCCGTATTCCCTGCGCTGACACAACCTTGCGCCTCACCTTTCTGAACCATTTCAATAGCCAAACGCATCGACGTGCCTTTGCTATAACGCAATGCATGAGAAATACCTTGATTGTTATCAATCGTCTTAGTGCAATGATGAATTTGAATACGTTCTAAAAGAGAAGAAGGTGCATTTTCCAGCAAGGGGGAAATTTGTTGGCTATCGCCAAACAGCACTAAAGAGAGCATTGGATCTACTTCCAACGCTGAAAGAGATGCGGGGATAGTAATACGGGGACCAATGTCCCCGCCCATCACATCTAACGCTAAGGTTAGACGGTTCAAGTGAATACCTTATAAGTAAAATTACTTATTGATCACTTTGCGACCACGGTAGTAACCGTCAGCAGTTACGTGGTGGCGTAAGTGAGTTTCACCGCTTGCTTTATCCACTGATACTGCAGCAGTAGTTAATGCATCGTGTGAACGACGCATATCACGACGTGAACGAGATTTTTTGTTTTGTTGAACAGCCATTGGCTATACTCCTAAATTTAATTTACTTTTGCTTTAAATTAGCTAATACAGCGAACGGGTTCGGTTTTTTTGCCAATTCTTCAGGCAATTCGCCAAAAACCTGTTCGTGCGCGGACACTTCACAGTGTTCAGATGAATGCATTGGGACAAGCGGTAGAGCTAAAATAAGTTCGTCTTCCACTGCACCAAGTAAATCTATTTCACCAAACTCATTAAATTCGATTGGCTCATAAATTTCCGGCAAGTCATCAGCCTGATCCCAATTAGCCACTGGACTATAAGTAAAGTTACATTCCAATGTTTGTTTGAATGGTTCGCCACAACGTTGACACTCTAATTCAACATCAACTTGTACTTGCCCTTTCATCACCACTAATTTTTGTGGATCAATATAAAACGATAATGTTACCTGTGCATCGCTGAGCACTTTCCCCGTAGATTCAGCTAAACGCACTAACTGACTAGCGGTATAATAACCATCATAATCAATTCTTTGTTGAGCGTCTTTAACCGGATCAACGGTTAGGGGTAGTTTTACCTTTTGCATAGGGTGCGAATATTACCTGTTGTCAATAAAATAGTCAAAGGAAATTCGCACTAATTATGAGAAAAGTTCAATCGCTATCTAAACTTTCTCTAGATTTATGCCTTTGCAAAGTGCGGTCATTTTTTCCTGTGTTTTACTCGGCATGCTCACTTAAGAAGCCACCACTTTGGTGTTTCCAAAGGCGAGCATAAAGGCCATTTTGTTCAAGCAATTCTGCGTGAGTCCCTTGCTCGACAATTTGTCCTTTATCTAACACGATTAAACGATCCATTGCCGCAATAGTGGATAAACGGTGAGCAATGGCAATAACCGTTTTATTTTCCATCATCTTATCAAGACTTTCTTGGATCGCCACTTCCACTTCGGAGTCCAGCGCACTGGTCGCTTCATCCAACAGTAAAATTGGCGCATCTTTTAACATGACACGCGCAATGGCAATACGTTGACGTTGACCACCCGATAGTTTCACCCCACGTTCACCAACATGAGCATCATAGCCTTTTCTGCCTTGAGCATCGCTGAGATAAGGAATGAAATCGGCTGCTTCCGCACGTTTAGCTGCATTGAACATTTCTTCATCTGTCGCTGTTGGGCGACCATAAATAATATTATCGCGAACAGAGCGGTGTAAAAGCGAGGTATCTTGTGTTACAAGACCAATCTGACTACGAAGGCTTTCTTGGCTTACATCTAAAATATTTTGACCATCAATAGTAATTGAACCTTCTTGCGCTTCATAGAAACGTAGAAGTAAATTCACAATGGTTGATTTACCTGCACCAGAACGACCAATTAAGCCCACTTTTTCACCCGGTTTGATGGTGAGATTAAAATGGTTAAGCAACGGTTTATTCGGATAATAGGCAAACGAAATATCGTTAAATTTGATTTCACCTTGTTTCACTTCTAATGCAACACAATTTGGCTTATCGACAATGGTATGCGGTTTGGTTAGCGTTGCCATACCATCATTCACTGTCCCGATATTTTCAAATAAGCGAGCAGACTCCCACATAATCCAACGAGAAAGAGCATTTACACGTAACGCCATCGCAGTTGCAGTCGCCACCGCCCCCACACCGACTTGACCGTTTTGCCATAACACCACACCTAAAATCGCAGTACTTAACGTTAAGAAGATATTGGTTGCATAAGTTAAGGTATCTAATGAACTCGCCAAACGCATTTGTGCATGCACGATGACCATAAATTCTTCCATGGAACGTTTCGCATAATTCGCTTCTCTCGCATCATGTGAAAATAGTTTTACCGTTGCAATATTTGAGTAAGCATCCGTAATACGTCCTGTCATTAAAGATCGTGCATCGGCTTGTCGTTGTGCTGTTTTCGATAAACGAGGAATAAGCAAACGTAAAATAGTCACAAATGCCACAATCCATAAGAAAAACGGCACTAAAAACCAAGTATCTAAAGCTGCAAGCACCAAGCCTGAAGTAATAAAATAGACGGCAACATACACCAACATATCCGCAATGGTCATGACGGTATCACGCACTGCAAGGGCGGTTTGCATCACTTTCGCCGATACACGGCCTGCAAATTCATCTTGGTAGAAACTTAAGCTTTGTCCTAGCATCAAACGGTGGAAATTCCAACGCAAACGCATTGGGAACACCCCTTGTAGCGTTTGTAAGCGCACATTCACGCCCACAAATGACCATACAATACTGAAAATAAGCAAGGCTGCCATACCGGCGAGTAAATGCCCTTTTTCTTGCCAAAGTGTGGTTGGTGAATAAGCGCCGAGCCAATCTACCAATAATCCCATAAATTGGAAAAGTAAGGCTTCCATCACACCAGTACCGACCGTCAATACCGCGAGTAAAAAGATCCAACCTTTCATACCATCAATGCTTGACCAAATAAAACGGAACAAGCCTTTTTCAGGCGTCGTTGGATTGCTTTTCGGATAAGGATTTAAACGGTTTTCAAACCATGAAAATATTTTATTAAACATAACAATACCTTAAAAAATTAAAGGCAACAGAGCCGCCTAAAGTGCGGTCATTATAGCGCAAATTTTAAACGATGGGCTAAGTTTTGCGAAATTGGCTTGGTGAAAGCCCATAAATTGCTTTAAACGCCTTACTAAAATGTGCTTCTGATTGATACCCTACTTCAAGGGCGATTGCCAAAATGGTCTTTTGCGTATTTTTCAATAAAACAGCCGCCATTTCTAACCGCACTTGTGTGAGAAATTTTCCTGGGGGCATCCCTAATTGCTGTTGAAAGATCCGCATAAAGGTCGCACGAGACATGGAAGCCAACTCTGCTAATTGCTCAATATTCCAATCTAATTGAGGTGAAAACAGGATTTTTTCAAGGACTTGATTCAGTCTTTTATCCTGCAACGCGGCCAATAAGCCTTGATTGAGCAAACCTATTTGCTGAGCATGACGCAAAATATAAATAAACAACACGTTTGATAGTGCATCAATCACCGATTTTGTGCCTTGCTCCGGTTTCTCGGCTTCTTGTAAAAAAAGTGAAATCAAGGGCTGTACAGGTGTATTTTGTAGAGAAAGATGCAAATAGTCTGGTAACGAATCAATTAATAATGACGGTTTTTGGTAATAAAATGTCCCACAAAACATCTTCAGATCGGGCGTACCTGCCCCTATTTGATGAACATGAAAAAGTGCATTTGATTGCGCTCGCTGTAGGCTGTTCTCTCTTTTTTGTTGAGAACTGCCCAAAAAGTGCGGTCGATTTTGAGGGAGAAAAAAGAGATCGCCTTTTTTCAAATGAAATTGTTTTCCCGCAAAGGTTACCCAGCACTCACCTTGCTCGATTAAATGAAATAAACCTTGATATTCCGCTGCATCAGGCTGATTTTCAACTTGCCAATCCCCTTGAAACAAGCAGCGAATATTAATTTCCCCTCGCACCTGTGCCAGCTGTGTTAATTTATCTAAATAATCCATTGTGAGATTTTCCGTCTAAAAGTTAAGACAATTTGACAAGTATCATACGCTAATCTGCTTATAATTCCTCTCGAAATTTGTACTAAATTTAAGGAGAAAAACAATGTTTGCAGATTGGAAAAATGATGTAGCACACGTTAAAAAATCATTCGGTGCATTAGGTAAAAAATACCCTAAAATGTTACAAGCTTACGGCGCATTAGGTGCGGCAGCGGCAGAAGGTAACGTATTAGATGCCAAAACCCGTGAATTAATTGCATTAGCAGTTGCCGTAACAACACGTTGTGAAAGCTGCATTGGCGTACATGCTGATGAAGCAGTGAAAGCAGGTGCAACTGAAGAAGAAGTGGCAGCAGCATTAGCGATGTCTATCGCATTAAATGCAGGTGCAGCTTACACCTACTCTCTTCGTGCATTAGAAGCTTACAACGCACAAAAAGGCGAATAATTCGCAAGGAACTTTATGATTCTTTTAGCCCTCATTTGAGGGCTTTTTTATCTCTAAAATTGACCGCACTTTAAAATAAATTCAACGCTCTCATCTGAGCTACCACTTGCTCTACCTGAATTTCAGCCATTAAATTTTTGCCTTTTAATTTTGTTGCCCAAGGTAATTCACATGAAGGTTTTCCTTGTTCTTTTTGCACATTTTCTTCATATACTGACACCACATTATCCAGATTATGATAAGGCGCGGTGCGCAATGGATTATGATAGGCATACAATCCAATGACAGGTGTTCCTTGCGTGGTCGCGATATGAGCGGGCCCAGAATCAGGCGAGATGACTAAATTTGCTTGATGAATTAATGCAGCAAGTTGTTTCAAACTGGTTTTTCCTGAAGCATCAACCGGTTGAAAGTCACAAAGTGCGGTAATTTTTTTCACCATATCTAATTCACGTTTTGCCGGCGAGCTACAAAAAATTACATTCACATTATGTTGATGAGCAATGTTCGCCACCTCCGCGTAACGTTTAATCAACCAATCTTTCTCGACTTTACTAGAACAAGGGGAAATAATCAGATTTTTACGTGTAGGATCAATAAACTGTTTGGCATATTCTCGATCTGAATCAGAAATTGCCAATTGCCAAGAAAGCATCTCTGCCGGTGGTACACCAAGATAATCTGCAAAAGCCATGAAACCATCTAGTACATGAGGCGTTTCAGGATCTTGAACTCGACGATTCACAAACAACCACTGCCCTTCTCGAGAACGTTTTTTGCCAAACCCAATTTTATATTTCGCTTGAATACCAAGAGAGATAATAGAAGCACGAAATGCCGTCTGCATATTCAAAAGCGCATCAAATTGATTATTTTTCAAAAACATCCATAAATTCCATACGCCTTTCCAACCGCTCTTTTTATCGTAAGGAACAAGTTCCACGCCTTCTATACCAGAAAGCAAGCCCATTTCTGTTTTACCCACAATCCACGTTAATTTTGTTTGCGGCCAATAACGTTGAATATGTTGTACCACCGCAAGTGCATGGCAAACATCACCCACCGCAGACAAACGCAAAATACAAAGTGATTTAGGGGGAGAGGTAAAAAGTGGAGAATGGGACATTTGAGTTCCTCGCGCATTTAATTTCCACCTATTTTAAAGTAGAATGAGAGCATTTTCTATTATTCGGTTCAACTAAAATGCTTGAATTCCAACAAGATAATCAATTCTTTCTTTTTAATCTCACGGAAAAACCAACGGAGCCCGCTTTATTTTTTGAATCGGCGTTTTGGGAAAAACAACAACGTATTACCGGTTCAGCCAAAGGACGTGGCACAACCTACTTCCTGGATACAAAAGATCTGTTTGGTGTAAATACAGCCCTTCGTCACTATTATCGCGGTGGTTTATGGGGAAAATTCAACAAAGATCGCTATCGTTTTCAATCATTTACTGAAACTCGCAGCGTGGCGGAATTTCAGCTTTTAAATCAACTCCATCAAGCAGGTGTAGCCGTACCCAAACCGATTGCTGCACGTGTTAAAAAAGGCAAATTAGGTATTTGCTACCAAGCGGATATATTGATTGAAAAGATCGAAAATGCCCAGGATCTGACCGCACTTTTGCAAACCCAGCAGCTACCGAATGATATCTGGCAAGCCATTGGTAAATTAATTCGCCAGTTACATGATTTACAAATTTGCCATACGGATCTCAACGCTCACAATATTCTCGTTCAACAACTTGGAAATGAACAAAAATGTTGGCTCATTGATTTCGATAAGTGCGGTCAAAAATCAGGCGATTTTTGGAAACAAAGCAACTTAGAAAGATTACACCGCTCTTTTGTCAAAGAAGTCGGCAGAATGAATATTCAATTTAATGAAGAAAATTGGACTGAATTGTTGAAAGGATATAACGCCTAAAACGCATTAGAGAAAGGCAATAAAAAAGACCGTCTAATGCGATCTCTGAGAATGGTCCCCCCTACCGGACTTGAACCAGTGACCAAGCGATTATGAGTCGCCTGCTCTAACCGACTGAGCTAAGGGGGGAAAGTGCGGTTGATTATAGAGAAATAATCATTTGAAGTCTATATACAAAAGGATGGTCGTTGGAAAATTGACCATCCTTTTTTCAAATGAATTATTGCAATACCGAAATATCCGCCACTTGTAAGAACAAGTCTTGTAACGTGTTTAAAATCGCTAAGCGGTTTTGGCGTAATGCTGGATCTTCAGCATTTACCATCACGTTATCAAAGAAACTGTCTACCGGTGCGCGTAAGTTCGCTAATTTATCTAATACTGCGGTGTAATCACCTTGTGCAATAAGCGGTTGTACTTCAGTGCGTAATGCAAGTACCGCTTCAGCAAGGGCTTTTTCTGCTGGCTCTACGCAAGCGGTCAAATTGATCTCGCCAATTGCAGCATCAGCTTTCGCTAAGATGTTACTTACACGTTTATTAGCTGCCGCTAACGCTTCCGCTGAATCTAAAGTACGGAAGTGTGAAACCGCACGCACACGCGCATCAAAATCAGCTGGGCGAGTTGGACGACGCGCCAATACCGATTGAATCACATCCACCGCAATGCCTTCATCTTGATACCATGCACGGAAACGGCCAAGCATGAAGTCCACTACATCGGCTACTACGTTTTGATTGGTTAGTTTATCACCGAAAAGTGCGGCTGATTTTTTCACTACATCTTCTAAATCAAGTGGTAAGTTTTTCTCAACAATAATACGTAACGCACCTAATGCCGCACGACGCAATGCAAATGGGTCTGCACTACCTTTTGGTGCTTGGCCGATACCAAAGATACCTGTTAGAGTATCAAATTTATCCGCTAAAGCGACCGCACTTGCCACCAAAGATTTCGGTAATTCATCACCTGCAAAGCGTGGCATATATTGTTCGTTTAACGCCACAGCCACTTCTTCATCTTCACCATCGTGACGAGCATAGTGCATGCCCATTACGCCTTGCGTATCGGTGAATTCGAATACCATGTTGGTCATTAAGTCACATTTTGACAGTAAGCCTGCACGTTTTGCTTTCGCTTCGTCTGCACCGATTTGTTTTGCAATTTCGCCTGCCAGTTGCTCAATGCGGTCAGTTTTGTCTTTTAATGTACCAAGTTGTTGTTGGAACAACACGGTTTCTAAACGTGGTAAACGATCAACCAGTTTTTGTTTTAAGTCAGTTTTAAAGAAGAATTCCGCATCGGTTAAACGAGGGCGAACCACTTTTTCGTTCCCTTCTATAATCGCGGTTGGATCTTCTGGGTTGATGTTCGATACGAAAATAAAGTGCGGTAATAATTTGCCGTCTTTGTCATAAATCGGGAAATATTTTTGGTCACCTTTCATGGTGTAAACCAATGCTTCCGCTGGCACCGCTAAGAAACGTTCTTCAAATTTAGCCGCTAAGACGTTTGGATACTCCACCAACGAAGTCACTTCTTCAAGCAAGCTTTCTTCAATATCAGCCACGCCGCCAAGCGCGGTCGCTTTTGCTTGAGATTTTGCCAAAATTTCTGCTTTACGTTCGTTGAAATCTGCGACTACAGAACCTTTTTCACGCAATAATTGCGGATATTGGTCAGCATGTTGAATTTCAAATTCTTTCTCGCCTAAGAAGCGGTGACCGCGAATAGTGCGCGCACTTGCCACACCTAAAATTTCGCCTTCGATTAACTCATCACCTAATAACATCGTCACGGTGTGAACCGGACGGATAAATTGCACAGTTTTGTCTGCCCAACGCATTGGTTTTGGAATTGGTAATTTCGCCAACGCATTTGCCACAATGTCGTTCAGCAAGTTTTTGGTCGGCTGACCTTCAATTTTCGCACGGTGAACGAGCCATTCACCTTTATCAGTTGCAATACGTTCTGCTTGCTCAACAGTAATCCCACAACCACGCGCCCAGCCTTCTGCCGCTTTAGTTGGTTTACCTTCCGCATCAAAAGCTGCTGAGACAGCAGGTCCGCGTTTTTCGATTTCTTTGCTCGGTTGTTGTGTGGCTAAGTTCAACACCTTCACCGCCAAACGGCGCGGCGCCGCAAACCATTCGATTTTATCGAATGATAAACCTGCTTGGTTTAATTCCGCCTCAACGTTATCCGCAAAAGAGGTCGCTAATGTTTTGAGAGCTTTTGGTGGCAGCTCTTCTGTGCCGATTTCTACTAGGAAGTTTTGGGTTGTCATTTTGTTTCTCTTATCTAAAAACTATTTATCAAATTTCGAATAATATAAAGTATGGCCGCAAGTTTGACATACATGAGCTATCGCTACTGGCTTGTCATGCTCGCCCGCATATGGGGTAAATCTTTGTATAATTCCGATATCTTTGGAACCACATTGATTACATTCAACCCTACCATTTTGCACTAAATGTGGATATTTACTTTTGTATTTCTCAAACGTATTTTCTTTCGTATATTTTATAAATTCTGAATTTTTCTTTCCTAATTTATAAATTACAAAAATTACAAAAATAAATATTAAAAAGAATAGTATAAAAGGTATAGGAATACCTAGTAAATCCACCTTACGCTCTCCGTTCTTCACTTCTGCCAAATCTCCCCTACCCCTCTTTACTAAAGAGGGGGTTGGATCTTTGCAAAGTTAAATATCTATGTTCTACTTTAATGTTTTTTGAAAGCAGATAATTTAATCTATATTGAAATTAAAATATAAATAGCCCGCTACTATCAATTTACTCAAGAAATCCCCCTCTTTAGCAAAGAGGGGTAGGGGAGATTTGGCAGAGCTACTTAACTCTCATACTCAATCAGCCCGCACATTCTCTAAAAATAAATAAATTTGCTCGACTACCGCTTCAATTTCACACATGACTTCATCATTGCTAAATCGCATCACCGTAAAACCAAGTGAATTTAATTCTGCATCTCGCAATGCGTCTTTTTCCTGATAATCAGATTCATAGTGCTGACTACCGTCCAATTCGATAATCAACTTTGCTTTTGCACAATAAAAATCAACGATATAACTTAAAAGTGGCTTTTGTCGATTAAATCGAAAACCTAATAATTGATCTCGATTGATGCGTTGCCATAGCTTTCTTTCCGCATCCGTCTGATCCGCTCGCAATTTCTGCGAATTCTCTTTTAAGTATTTTTCATAGGGTTGCATGAACACTATTTCTTACCGTTCTCAACACTCTCACTCAACACCTGCTGAAAACGCTCATAATCACAAAAACCATGTTCATCTTTTTCACAGCCTTTGAGCGTTAATGCCGTTTGGTTTGGTGGTGTCGCTAAACTTAGTGGCGTGATGTTAATCAGCTGTTCAGTGGTTTGATACACATAATCCAACTTAAATTTGAGTTTGCCACTGGGTTTGTGTTTCCACACTTCAAATAGTAACTTGCCACCAATCGGGATATTTTCTAATGAATCATTCAATTCATAAGGCTCAACACCTAGTGCCGCCAGCAGAGCGACGATATTCGAATCGTGACCAACCAATAAGTTAATTTTATTTTCGCTATTTAGCTGTTGCTGAATAAATGCCAATAGCGGGTATGATGCATTTTGTGCTAACGCTTCGTTATTTTTAAATAACGTGCGGTAATATTCGTTTTTAATTTCGTTAATTGCACGCCATTTGTCTTGGCTATTCACACGACCGTTTGCAATTTCTGAATCAGGCTTACCCACATAATGTGCAAGCAATAATGCACTGACAATTTTCTTCCCGGTGCTGATAGAACCAGTAATTTTGACCGACTTGCCGTCTTTAATACTGTATTCACCGACTTTTCCACCTAAATCACATTCGCCTTTTTGCAAGCAGTTTGGTGAGTTTTTATAATCGATGATTTCACTCAATAGCGCATAATTTGGTGCTAATTTTTTCTGTAAAGCGGTTAAATCTACATTATTTTTTGCTGATTCGATCAAAGCTTTACTTGGATTGTGGACTTTTGTCGTAAAAATTGGATCTTTTTCTGAACCAATTTCACCGCGATGGTGTAATTGCACATTACATCCGGCAAAAGCCCCTGCCACAATCGCTTGCCCTGTTGCAACTGTGCGTTGTACTGCATTCGCATAAGTGAAAATACCTTCACCCGATGCACAACGTTCTGTTGTTAGTAACCCTTTATCTGCAAGCCATTGACCTAAATACTGTCCGAAATAGGTTTCTAGCACCGTCCCTTTTGCCGTGAGATAGCCAGATGGTACATTCCATTTTGCCCATTCATAAGGGGAATATTTCGCCATTTCTTGCGGATCTTTTTCCACTGGTGAACGCAATCCGTGTCGGCTGAAAATCAATACTTTCTCTAATTCATAATCAGAACTTGAGGAAGTTTGACCATTTTCTGTTGCAAACACACTACTTGCTAAAGCTGAGCCAAGCAAAAGTGCGGTGAATTTTAGGGTTATTTTTTTCATATTCGAGATTTAATCATTTAATGTTGAAATTGAGCTATAAAAATTCAAGGCATATTTGGTGCCGTAAACTAACACCATAAATACTGCAACAATATTGACTACCGCAAAAAAGATTAGTTGTTTACTGTTGCTCTCCACCCAGAGCATTTTAAATAATGCGAGCGTACCAATATTTTCATCAAGTTCGCTCTCTCCGCCTAGTGTTCTTAAGGTTTTCAGCATCTTGCGTACAAAAGCGACGGTATTTATTGCCATGACGCTGAGTGCAATAAATCCTGAAGCCAAACTTAAAAACAGCACGAGCACATTACTCCACGCCCAATGTGTCCAATTCAGCTCAGAATACATAAATAACGCGAGTGATAAAAACAACACAGCGGGTGTTAAATTTCGCAAAAACATTAAATAGTCATCACCAATTCTAAATAAAAATTGCAAAAAACTGACTTTCTTCATTACTTTAAAAAATCTCTTTTAATTTGGATTCATCTAAAATAACACGGTCATCATCTAACAATAATGCCGGAAAGCCCGCATAGCCTTGTGCTTTTGCATCATCAAATGCGGCATGACGATCACGCAAACGCAACCATTGTTTCAAGTTTGGAATGGAAGATAATACTTCCACTGCCTCATAATCCACGCCCAAGCGTTTTAACTCTGCCACAAATGGCGCAGTATCAGGGCAATCTGCTGCATAATAAAGGATAGGTTTCATTATTCACCTCCTTGTTCTGCTGCCGCAGTTGGATTTAATTTCGGGTCAGCAATTTTCGTTAAACGGTTACGATCGCGATGTTCAAATGGCGCATCATAATTCGGGATAATCATGGTTGTGGTTTGATCGTATGACCAAGAGCCATCATCATGGAATTTTACCGTCATTTCAAAACTTTCCGTGGTAAATGAACGCTCTAAGAACGGATTAGAAATAATACCGTTTGTTAGTGAACCACGTACTGCTTTTACCGTAAACTCTTTCGCATCAGCCGGTGCATTACCGACAGCAATAAACGTTTGGCCACGTGGAATGCTGCCTGTTAATAAAATATTGCCTGTTTCAGGTTCCCATAACCAATAACCCACTTGATCGTGGAACGTCTCCACTTCGCCTGGTTGTACAATATGGGTGTGATAGCGTAATCCATAATAGAGTTGCGGACCATTGGTTTGCGCATCCGTTGGATGGGCTTCGTAACGTTCGATATAAGGATCTTTTTCTGGCCCTTCTGCTTTTGGGTTGATATCCACACCGCGTTTACCTTCCCAAACACCCGCTAATTTTGCCAATGGGCCTAAATTCGCGAGTGTATTAGGATCAGTTTCTGCTTCAGTATAAATATCGTCTGGGTATTGAAAATCTTTCATCATGTTCTCCTTATATCGTTGTGTTAATGCTTAAAGTGCGGTCGTTTTTCGCCTTATTTTTTACAACCTGGGAAACCTAAGGCTTCACGGCTCGCATAGTACGCTTCCGCCACGCCTTTAGATAATGCACGAATGCGTAAAATATAGCGTTGACGTTCTGTGACCGAAATCGCTTTACGTGCATCTAACAAGTTGAAGCTGTGTGCAGCTTTTAAAATGCGCTCGTAAGCCGGTAATGGTAACGGACGTTCTAATTCTAATAAGCTTTTTGCTTCTTTTTCGTATTGATCAAAGCAGTAGAATAAGAAATCAGTATCCGCGTATTCAAAGTTGTAAGTGGATTGCTCGACTTCGTTTTGATGGAACACATCACCGTAAGTGGTTTTGCCAAGCGGGCCGTCAGACCAAACTAGGTCATACACAGAATCTACGCCTTGAATGTACATCGCTAAACGCTCTAAACCGTAGGTCACTTCACCTGTTACCGGTTTACATTCTAAACCACCCACTTGTTGGAAATAAGTAAATTGGGTCACTTCCATACCATTTAACCACACTTCCCAGCCTAAACCCCAAGCACCCAAAGTTGGGTTTTCCCAGTTATCTTCCACGAAACGAATATCGTTCTGTGTTGGATCGAAACCGAGCATTTCAAGTGAACCTAAATAGAGTTCTTGAATGTTATCTGGAGAAGGTTTAATTACCACTTGGAATTGGTAGTAATGTTGTAAGCGGTTTGGGTTTTCGCCATAACGACCATCGGTCGGACGACGTGAAGGTTGCACATAAGCAAATGCCATCGGCTCTGGACCTAATGCGCGTAATGCAGTCATGGGGTGAGAAGTACCTGCGCCCACTTCCATATCAAAAGGTTGAACAACGGTACAACCTTGATTTGCCCAATATTCTTGCAAGGCTAAAATCATGCCTTGGAATGTTTTTACGTTGAATTTTGTACTCATAATTTTTTTAATAACAATGTGATGAAAAATACAGGCATTATACTTGAAACTATAAGGCGGATAAAGGCGAAAAAGTGCGGTCAGAAAAATCCTTAAATTTTTTATTTCTCTTAAATTTCATTCATTTTGATGATGAGTTATTTTCATCATGAGAGATTTGCTTGCCAGGCCTCAAATGTGTAAACTGCTGGCGCTTTTATACAGACTTTTATCCTAGGGATTTTAAAATGAAAAAAAATGTGATTACTTCAGCGATTTTATTAGCGATTCCAGCATTAGCTGCGGCTGAAGACGTGGCAAAATTAGATGTGATTAACGTCTATTCTGCATCAGCCACGCCAACTAGCCTTCATCAAACCGCCTCATCTGTTACTGTTTTAACTGAAAAAGATTTTGCACAACGTGGTGCGACTTATGTCAGTGACGTATTGAAAACGGTACCGAGTTTAGCCGTGAGTACTTCAGGCGGTCGTGGCACATTAACTAATGTATTCTTACGTGGTGCGGATGCAAACCACACTGCAGTGATTATTGATGGCGTGAAAGTGAACCCAGTTTCTGGTTATGGCTTTGATTTCGGTGGCTTAGCATTAAGCAATATTGACCGCATCGAAGTATTGCGCGGCGAGCAATCAGCTCTTTGGGGAAGTGATGCGATGGGTGGTGTGATTTATATCACCACGAAGAAAGGCTTAGAAAAAGGCAAAACCTTCAACGTTGATTACGATTTCGGCACTGGCTCTAATCGTACAGTAGATGGTTCATTAACCCTTTCAGGCTCAAATAACGGCTTCTATTATGCTTTACACGGTGACAGCCACCATACCAAAGGCATTTCAGCACTCAGCAAAAACCGATTTAACTATACCGCGCAAGATGGCACAGCGGTAAGTACCGGTGGCTCAAACGAACGCGATAAATTCCATCGTGATAACGCTTCTCTTCGTTTCGGCTATGACGATAACCAAAAAGGTTTCGACTTCTTAACCTCTCACAGCAGCCAAACTGCTAACTTTGATAACAGCGCAACGGATGAAAAAGGCCACTACACTCGCACACGTGACACCTTATTCAAATTAAGTGGCTTCTTAGGTAATGACGATCAATTGCTTAAACATAAGGTTGGTGTAAGCCATCTCAAAACTGACAGCGATACCGTTGGCTATACATCAGCTTATGATGCGAAAAAACTCAATGCAAACTATCAATTAGATGTCAATTTCGATCGTGAAGGCACTCTCACACAAGGTTTAAGCTTCTTAACTGACTATCAAAAAACAGATTTCAACTCGTCTTATTTCAACAATGCTGGCAATAAAAAGCTTATTGAGAAAAGCTTAGCGGCAGAATATCGCTTATTACACGATGCAGATCATAGCTTAAATATCAGTGGCCGTTACACTGACAGCTCTGAATATGAAAACTCATGGACTGGCCGCATCGCGGGCGCTTATCGTTTACATAATAACGTGAAAGCACACGCAAGTTTTGGTTCAGCGATTCAAAACCCAACGATCACTGAATATTACGGCTACAACGCGCGCTATATCGGCAACCCGAACTTACAACCAGAGAAAAGTTTAGGCGGTGATGTTGGTTTATTATTTGAAAGCAATGACAACCGTCACAGCTTTGATGTGACTTATTTCGCTCGCAACGTGAAAAACGCGATTAGCAGCGAAGTCATCAACGTCACTACCTATGCAAGCCGTGCAGTGAACCTTGAAGGTAAGAGCAAAGTGAAAGGTGTTGAAGTAGCATACAACGGTAAAGTTACCGATGCATTAACTGCTTATGCAAACTACACCTATACTCAAACCCGAGACAGCAAAGGCGCTGAATTGGCACGTCGTCCGAAACATTTGGCGAATACAGGCTTAGCATACCAAATCACTGAAAAATTGGGTGCGGATGTAAATGTATCTTACACAGGCAAACGCATGGATACCTACTACTCACCAACTTACAGCACACATAAAGTGAAATTGCCATCTTACACCTTGGCAAACTTAGGCGTGAACTATAAAGTAGCGGATAGCTTGACGATTTATGCGAACCTTAACAACGTATTCAATAAAAAATACGAAAACGTACTTGGCTATGGTCAAGAAGGACGTAATGTTTACATTGGGTTAAAAGGATCGTTCTAATTATTACCCACTAATAAGGGCGTGCTTAGCACGCCTTTTTACATTCTTGATGGCGTAGCGTATCATTATCTATATGCAAAAAACTCGCTTAATTTTAACCGCACTTTTCCTTCCGTTTACCGCTCAGGCTTCGGAACAATTTGTCTCGCTTACGCTTTGCAGTGACCGACTGCTTATCGAACTGGCTGAGCCTTCGCAAATTGCTGCTCAATCGCCTTATTCGAAAAAACCGTTGATGATGTTAGACAAAATCAATACCGACAAACCTGTGCTAGAACCGCAATTAACGGAATTATTGCCCTATTTGGATAAAACCATTCTGATTAACGAAACTTTTTATCCCCAATTAGTCGCAGAGCTGAAAAAACTCAATGTGAAGATTATTCCCATTAACGACAGCCCACAAACGCCAGATGAATTATTTGCGCTGATTCTAGAATTAGGCAAACAACTGGGTAATGAGCAAAAGGCGGCAGATTTAGTAACAAAACTCAAATCGCAAAACTTTCACTTAAATCGACCGCTTACTGACACACTGATTTTGTCAGAAACTGGTGTGGTAGAAAGTTATTATCCGCAATATCCCGTGCTGTTAAGTTTACTCGGATTAACACTGTTAAAAACACCACTTACCGAACAAAATTTCTCGTTAGAAAAAGTGATTCTAAGCCAACCGAATGTACTGATTTCTCTGACTGACAAACAAGGTTACAATGCGCAAGCCGAATTGCTGCATCACCCTATGTTGCAAGATTTTTTCAAAAACCAACCGCTTGTAAGCATTCCGATGAAATATACCTATTGCTTCGATCACGGCGTGTGGCAAGGGGCGGAGAAGATTTATCAACAATTAAAATAATGTAGCTGACAAATCTCCCCTAACCCCTCTTTGCTAAAGAGGGGGATTTCATTATTAAATTAACCTAGGGTGATGTAGTTAAAATTTTTATGTATAAATAATTAAAATAAATACCAAAGTTATAAATTATCACCATAATAATTCCCCTCTTTAGCAAAGAGGGGTTAGGGGAGATTTAACAAAATCAAATTACCAAATGATATTTGGGTTACATAGGAACTTGATCATTGACCAAAACACTAAAATTAAATACCGCACTTTTCGTCTCGTTGCTGTTGATTAGCGGCTTTGCGATTTATCATCAGCTAGGCGATTTCGCACATTTAAAAAATGCTGATGGCGTGCTCACGGATATGCGCTCGATGGTGCTGTGGGATATTCGTTTTCCACGCATTGGTTTAGCTTTATTGACCGGCGCTAGCCTAGCGATAGCGGGCAATGCGATGCAAGGTATTTTCCAAAACCCTCTAGCGAGTCCAGGCTTACTTGGTAGTAGTTCTGGAGCCACAGCGGCTAGTGTATTTATCCTTTACTATTTTGCCGTGCCGTTTTCACTGCTCTTAGTCGGTGGTGTGATTGGTGCGCTTTTAAGTTTTTTAATCGTGTATTTGATCGCCAAAAACTACGGCACTACGATGATGATTCTAAGTGGCTTAGCGATCAATATGTTGCTTGGATCAGCAATCGCATTACTGCTCTCCAACGCGGAAAGCCCATGGGCATTAGCTGAACTTTATCGTTGGCTACAAGGCTCATTGATATGGGCGAAATTAGATACTTTGCTTATTTCACTCCCGATTGTTCTCGCAGGGATTTTCTGTTTATACCACACTCGCCGATACTTAGATTTACTCACCTTTGGTGAAGAAACGGCGAGCACCATGGGTGTGGATCCGAAACGTAGCTTTTTCATCAGCACCTTTGGCGTAGCTTTATTAGTCGGTGCGACCATTCCGCAAACCGGTACTATTGGCTTTATCGGCTTAATCGCGCCACACTTCGCCCGTATTTTATTAAAAGCCCGTCCGTCACAGCTTTACCTCACCAGTGCGTTAATTGGGGCTTTACTGCTCTTATTGGCTGATTTGGCGATTTTATATATCCCACTGTTTTCACATATTTACATCGGCACATTGACCGCACTTATCGGTGCCCCTTGCTTGATTTGGATGTTATTAACGCAACAGAGAAAAATCTATGATTAAAATTGAAAAGCTCACCCAATCCTATTGCTTAAATGACATCAACTGTACGCTTCCATCAGGTAAATTGATTGGCATTATGGGCGCCAATGGTGCGGGAAAATCTACCTTATTAAAAACCATTGCGGGTATCTTGCCCCTCAAACAAGGGGAGGTTTGGTTTGATGATCAGCCATTAAGCAAAATGAATGCTCCCGAAAAAAGCCAACACATTGCTTACCTTGCACAAAATACGCAAATTCATTGGGATTTATCCGTTTATGATGTGATTGCATTAGGTTTAGCTACGCCCTTATCAAAAGAAAAAGAGCGGTCAAAAATTCAAGCGTTTTCAGAAAAATTTGCTGTAACTCATTTGCTCGACAAACCTTTCCAACAACTTTCTGGAGGAGAAAAAGCGCGTGTACAACTCGCTCGTTGCTGCATTAAGGAATCCCCTGTTTTATTGGTCGATGAGCCTATTGCACCACTCGACCCTTATTATCAAATTGATATGATGGAACAGCTTAAATCACTCACACCACAACACACATGTATCGTCGCAATTCATCACCTTTCATTGGCTTATCAATTTTGTGATGAAATTATTCTATTAGAACAAGGCAAATTGTTAGCTGTCGGTGAAACGAAAGCTGTATTAAATTCGGAAAATTTGGCGAAAGCCTTTCATATTCGGGCTGAAATTGATCCTCTGGAAAAGACTATCTCAAAAATTGAAAAGCAATAAAATAAAAGCACTTAGCGATTCACTAAGTGCTTTTTTTATAGAAATGAATTACGGTTGAATTTCTGAATCTACAAAGAAATAAGCAATTTCTCGTTTTGCGCTTTCAACGCTATCAGAACCATGAACAGAGTTTTCACGCTGATTTAACGCAAAGTCTTTACGGATAGTACCTTCTGCCGCCTCCGCCGGATTCGTTGCGCCAATCAAAGTGCGGTAATCTTTCACGGCATTTTCTTTTTCCAATACAGAAACCACTATCGGACCAGAGAGCATATATTCCACCAACGGCTCAAAAAATGGTTTACCTTGGTGTTCTGCATAGAAACCTTCGGCTTGTTCTTTGGTTAATTGCACCATTTTAAGGGCTACGACACGGAATCCCTGTGATTCAAAACGCCCTAAAATAGCACCAATTAAATTACGCTTTACTGCATCGGGTTTGATAATCGAAAAAGTACGTTCTACCATAAAATCCTACTTAACTTGCTTTCGTTACTAATAAATTTGCTAAAGTTTTCACACCAATTCCGGTTGCGCCCACAGCCCATAAATCACTACCAGATTTACGATAAGTGGCCGAACAGTCAATATGCAACCAACGTTCTTGATAGTTCTTCACAAAATACGATAAAAATGCCGTTGCAGTACTTGCCCCCGCCACAACTGGTGCAGTACCTGTATTTGCAATATCCGCAAAAGAAGACGTGATTTGGCTACGATGAAAATCCTCAAAAGGCAAACGCCAGAACGGTTCATTTTGTTCTTTCGCGGCTTGGAATAAGCTATTTACCAACGCATCATCCATAGAAAGCACGCTGTGGTAATCATTACCGACTGCAACTTTCGCCGCTCCCGTTAAGGTTGCACAATCAACAATAAATTGTGGGTTTTGACTATCGGCTTCAATTAAGCCGTCCGCCAATACTAAACGGCCTTCTGCATCAGTATTTAGAATTTCAGCGGTTACACCATTTTTATATGTGATGATATCACCCAATTTAAACGCATTATCACTCACCAAGTTTTCTGCACAGCATAGATAGAGTTTTACACGTTGATTTAAACCGTGCGCAATGGCAAATCCTAACGAGCCTGTTAATAACGCAGCGCCGCCCATATCAGTACGCATAGTGCTCATGCCATCACTTGGTTTGATGCTATAACCACCACTATCAAAAGTAATACCTTTACCAACCAAGCACGCTAATACTGGCGCATTTGGATCATTAGTCGGGTTAAAATCTAATTGCAACATAGCGGGCGGATTAATAGAACCACGACCCACAGTAAAGATCCCGTGGTAACCTTGCTCTTTTAACGCTTCACCAGAAATGATTTGAAAACTGACCGCACTTTTATCGGCATAATTTTCGGCTTGTTTAGAAATAAACTCAGCCGCGCGTTCAGCTAATTTAATCGGCGTAAGGGTTTGTGCCGGTTCATTAATAATTTCACGCACAAAATCACCACATTCAATACGGGCTAATAATTCATCTTGTGGCTCATCATCTAAATGAGGAAATTCAATCGAATAGTCTTGCTTCGCCGAGTAAAAACCTTGATAAAATGCCCAGCAATTTTCTAATTCCCATGCCTCCCCCACAAGTTCAACGTCTTTAATGCCTTGTCCACGTAACTTACGTGCGGCTTTTTGAACTAAAACAAGGTTCGATTTTTCATCATCTTTAAGATGAATAACGGCTTGATCTTGATTAAAACTTAAAATGGCATTTTTGCCCCAACTCTCCGAAGCGGGAGCTATCGATAATGTAATTTGCATGTGGTTCTTCTCCTTTATTTATCTATTATTCTCTAGATACCATTTTACCGTCTGACGAAGTCCTTGTTCAAAGGTTATTTGCGGTTTCCAACCTAATTCTGCATGAATTTTAGAACAATCCAATGAATATCGTACATCGTGACCTGGTCGGTCTTTTACAAAAGTCATTAAATCTTCGTAATACCTAATGTGATTAGGCTTATTTGGCACCAGTTCTTCGAGTAACTCACAAATCATTTTAACTACTTCAAGGTTCGTTTTTTCACAATTTCCACCGATATTATAGTTTTCCCCGACTCGACCTTTTGTTAAAACTAAATATAAGGCTTGAACATGATCTTCCACAAATAACCAATCACGAATCTGCTGCCCATCACCATAAATTGGCAAATTCTTTCCCATCACAGCATTTGAAATCATTAAAGGAATAAGCTTTTCAGCGTGTTGATAAGCCCCATAGTTATTGGAACTGTTTGTGATAATCACCGGCAAACCATACGTGCGATGCCAAGCGTGCACCAAATGATCACTCGCCGCTTTTGAGGCTGAATAAGGGCTACTCGGATGATAAGCGGAATGTTCGGTAAAGGCCGGTTCAGAAAGGGATAGATCCCCATATACTTCATCAGTAGAAATATGGTGGAATCGAAAGGCAGATTTTTTAGCCTCGTCTAAGGTATGCCAATAATTCTTAGCAACTTCTAACAACGTATAAGTACCAACAATATTGGTTTGAATAAAATCAGCCGCTCCCGTAATAGAACGATCGACATGACTTTCAGCCGCCAAATGCATCACCGCATCCGGCTGATATTTCTCGAAAACGCTTTCTATCTCTTTAAGATCACAGATATCAACTTTTTCAAAAGTATACCGAGCACTATTTTCTATGTCTTTTAAGGATGATTGATTTGCAGCATAGGTCAGCTCATCAACATTGATAACAGAATCTTGAGTCTGATTAATGATATATCGAATAAGGGCGGAACCGATGAAGCCGGAACCGCCGGTGATGAGAATTCGCTTCATCAATAGGCCCCTGTTTTCTTACAAACTACTTTAGCCGTTTTAAGTAAGATCACAATATCATTCCATAAAGACCAGTTTTTAGCATACCAGGTATCGAAATAAACTCGCGTATCATAGCTCACGTTATTCCGCCCACTTACCTGCCATAAACCCGTCATTCCAGGTTTAGCCATAAGGTAATAATCAACGTCCTCTTGATAATAAGACAATTCTTCTTTCACTATAGGACGAGGTCCAACTAAACTCATCTCACCTTTAAGTACATTCCAAAGCTGTGGTAGTTCATCTAAACTTCTCGCTCTTAACCATTTTCCAATTGGTGTAATGCGTGGATCATCTTTAAGTTTGAAGTCTTTTTCCCATTCTAATCTAGCATTTTCATCCGTTGCTAAAATCTTTTCTAACACTTCATCTGAATTATTCACCATTGTTCGAAACTTCAAACATTTGAATTTCTTTTTGTACTGACCAATTCTAGTATGCTCGTATATGAGATTACCACCATCTCTTGTGATTATAAAATAGAGAGGGATACAGAATGGTAACAATAAAAGCAAGAGAAAAGATGAACCTAAGATATCAAAGGTTCTTTTAACAATCTTAGATGAACGTTTTGCTAAATTATTATTTACTCTAAAAAGCACCATTTCCTGGCTAAATAAAAAAGACATATCCGTGCCATAAAGTGGAATACCTCGGAAATCAGGAATTACTGAAATAGAACGGCATCCTTTACGAATTAAATAACGCAACCAGAAATCTTGCTTAATCTTATTTTCTTCATCAATTGCTAAAATAAACTGGGTAAATTCTGGGGATACTAATTTCATGAGTAACTCAGGGTTATGACGCATAACGGGAATACCCTCAATAAACTCTGAATGGTAATCTTCTGTTGTCACAAATAATTTTATGTCAAATCCTAAATACGATTCGTTATTTAAAGCGTTAAATACCTCTTTAGCATTTTTCCCATTGCCAATAATGATGGTTTCTTTTAGATACATTCCGCTTTTTATTAAAAGATTTTTTACAAAAATTCGGGAGAGAGGAAGTCCAACAAAGATACAAATCCAAGTTACAGACCAGAAATAACGGGAAACATATAGACGAGAAAAGGCAACAATCGCTAATTCAATAATGAAAAGAATCAATAAGGTACGGATAATTTCTTTTAATTCAAACCAAAACGGTTTGCGGTAAGTATAGTGCCGTAATCGTATCCAAAACCACAACACACCAACGAAAGATACACAGGCGTGAATCAATACATAGGTATTAAATTCTTCCAAAGGAAAATAAAAACGGCCGCCACGGGCGATATCTAACACTTCATAAGCAATAAATAATGAACTAAAAAGTGTTAAAAAATCAGTAGCTAACAAAATAAATTTACACCACGTAATTTTATGCATAGTGAAATCCTTATCTTAGAAATTTCCGTTTTAATAAATTAATCGCTTTTTTTAACAAATTCTCGCCTTCCAAATTAACTACCGGAATTTCACAAAACTTTAACTGATGATGAACCAACCAAACATTGAATAGGCGCTCGGCAATAAAACCAAACACTCTTTTTTGATAGTTATCATACTGGGTTATATCTATTCGCTTTTCTAATTCAAACAAAATAGGGAAAAGCCATTGACAATATTCTGATGCGTTCTCTGATGACATGACAAACATATTATAAATATGAATCTTTCGGCCTTGCATAATTGCATCAAAGCTCGTTATATACTCAGGATACAATTCAGAAATAATTTCCCTTGTACAATTCAGATCCTTAACATAATGGGCATGTTGGTAGTGAGAATAAATTGATTCAATAAAATAATTTCGTTTTTTCGGTAAAATTGCTTCATATTTTTCTAGAAGAGATAGCAACTCGCTTTCTGATGCAATATGCTGTTTCTTCAAACATAACTTTTTACCTGCAAAATAGCGGCGATAGTGTACTAACCCAACATATTGATTATTTTTAAATATACCATTTTGCCAAGCCCAATAAAGCCCAGTGAGCTCACAAAAACTGCTATTTTTCTCCGCAATATTTATACCTGAATTATCTTGGTAAAAGCCCTCATTTTTTAGAGCATTTGCACACTTTTCCCCTACAAATATAGGACGATAGCATGCAGAATTTGGAAACTCATAGTCTTTATGCGTAATCACTAATACTGTAAGTTTTTGCATGTTATTTTAAGTAATCCTTATGATGAGAAAAATCACCAGTAAGCCCGTGCCACATTGCACGCCAAGCAAACAGCAAACGAGAAAAGCTTGGTTGAGTAAATGCATAGAACCAAGTTGTTTTAATAAAAAAAACTAGCACATAAACAACCCCTTTATGCTTGGCAAAAGTAGCGATTGTATTACGACAAAAACAATACTGTTTTAAATCTGAATGTGCATTATTAAACCGTAATTTACCAAAAAACATCGGTTCAGATATTGAACTTGCTATCGGATGATAAAATAATGCATCGATCACTGTTAAAATGTTGGCGCTGTATGCCTCTGCACGCATAGTATATTCTCTCTCATCTCCCCAAATAAAGTACTCCTTCATAGGAAATCCCATTTGTTGGACAAGATCTCTTCCGATTAATGTACCATTAAAAGGCAATACTGTATCCTTAATTTGATTATCTATTTTTAAAGACTGAGGAATATCAGAGTAATGATCGAGTACTTGTAAACTATTTGGTAAACGTAAACTAAAACTTAGTTTCTCTTTGCCTTCACAATCAATTACTACCGGACCTATATAACAATTCTCAGTAGTGTAAGGTAAGAGTTTTTCCAAGCATGTTTCAGCTGGAAATCCATCATCATCCATCAACCAAATATAATCAAAACCTTGTTCAAACGCATACTTGATCCCTTCATGGAACCCACCTGCACCACCCATATTTTCGGGCAACGTGATTAAAGTAAAAGCATCATTGTTTATCCAGCCATGCTCATCTAAAAAATCGGCTGTACCATCAGTACTGGCATTATCAATCACCACAATATGAGTTAAAGGATGTGTTTGGGCTTTCAGTGCATTTAAACAATTTAATAATAATGCTTTGCGGTTAAACGTTACAACCACTGCACAAATTGATTTTTCAGTATGCATAATTGACTCAATTTTATTTAAACAAAAGCCATACACAAAATCGTATATGGCTTGATTCTAGGCTCGCTATACTTAATCCATATTCACATAGAATGGTTTAAGTGCGGTCTGTTTTTCTAACGATTCTTTCACAACATCCGCTGTTTCTAAGGCCTCTTTAATCGTCACATCCATATCTAAATAACGATAAGTACCTAAACGACCGACGAAAGTCACTTGTGTTTCCTTGTTCGCTTTTTCAACATATTGTTGCAAGAGTGCTTTATCTTTCACTAAACGAATCGGGTAATACGGAATATCATTTTCACCACATAAACGGCTAAATTCACGATAACAAATTGTTTTCTTGTGTTGTTCCCATGGTGCAAAGTGTTTGTGTTCTGAAATACGAGTATAGGGTACTTCTTCATCACCATAGTTAATTACCGCATTACCTTGGAAATCACCCTCATCACGGAATGCTTCAAAATCTAAGGTACGATAACCTAAGCGACCCAATTCAAATCCAAAGTATGCATCTAACGGACCTGACCAGAAAATGTGATCAAACTCTGCTTTCATTGATTCAGCAAATGGCGTATTTAAACGTACTTCAATATTTTCATGATCTAAAATCGCTTCGACAATTTGCGTATAACCTTCTTTCGGCATACCTTGGAATTTATGCGCAAAGTAGTTATCGTCATAATTAAAACGCACAGGTAAACGTTTTAAAATGCTTGCCGGTAACTCTTTTGGCTCAACACCCCATTGTTTTTTAGTGTAACCATAGAAAAAAGCTTTATACAAATCCTTACCGACAAAACGCATTGCTTGCTCTTCAAAGGTTTGCGGATCAGTAATAGACAAATCTGCTTGCGCCTCAATTAACGCCTTTGCTTCTTTCGGTGAACACGTTTTGCCAAAGAATTGGTTAATCGTATGTAAGTTAATTGGGAGAGAATACACCGCACCTTGGCTAATCGTTTTTACGCGATTAACAAATGGCATAAACTCACCAAAATTGTTCACATAAGTCCATACTCTTTCATTATCTGTATGGAAAATATGTGGACCATAAACATGCACCATTACATTCGTTTCAGCATCACGCTCAGAGTGACAGTTACCTGCCACATGACCACGAGAATCGATAACAACAGTCTTATAACCTTTCTCGGCTAATTTGCGAGCGATAACGGCGTTGGAGAAACCTGCGCCCACCAAAAGAAAATGATTTCGCAAAGTAATATCCTAAACTAAGCCTTAAAATATTCTACATACAAACGCAACGCATTTGCTAACATTGCTTCTTGTCTATGAGGTTTATCAAAGTGTAATGGAATCATAGATAAGAATAGCAAGATTGTTGGTGCAATAATAGCTTTATTTGACAACTCTGGAATAAGTGATTTTTGCATAAACATAGATTGTACTTGCTTCAAACGTGAGTCGAGGTTAAATCTGAGTTTTACACCAATCTCATCATTTTTCTCAAGGTGAAACGCGTCAGCAATAATAAAATCATACAAACCAATGAAAGAATGACAGAGTTTGGCCAAATCGTAACTTTGATTTCCATAAATGGTTAATTCTTGCTGAATATTCAATCCTCTAGGATCTATCACTTTCACACTATTACTGCGAGAATCATACATAACATTACTAAAGCATAAATCACCATGCACAACAGAAGGAATTTCAGGCAATGCTAATGAGGCATCAATACACTCTTGCGCAATTTGGCGTAAAGATGGCAAATCTTTTCCGTTATAACGGGCTGGTTTATCTAACTCAATACCTTTCTGTTTTGCATAAGTTTCTAGTCGCTCATAAGTTTTATCTGCGTAAAGAGCGGTCGAATCTTGGTGGATTTTTGCAATAAGGTCCTTATTATCATATGGAAAATGTTTTCTAGATTCATTCATATAGAATGAAATTAAACCAAGCACTTTTTCCCAAAACGCTACTGGGTTTCTGCCATGGACAAAAATCTCATTTAACGGCAAGATAGGAAGATACTCAGTTTCATAGAATGGATTACCTTGTTCGTTCTTTCCAGATTGAATTAATTGTGGAGTAAAGCGTTTTAATTCTGCTGGTAGTTGCTGGAACCAATTTGCTTCAGCCTCAATTTTTCTTGGTGGTGTACCAGACTTCCATACTACGCCATTTTCAATTTTTAATGAGTTAAATGCTCGTTGTGTTGTAATAATTGAGCGTGATTGAAAATAAGTATTGATATGACCAAAGTCATACCATGAATTTACCTTCTCGTAAGCTATACCTTTTTCTTCCTCATAAATTTTGACTGATTTTGGGAAATCACCTTGAGAAAGTGCCAATGCTCGCACAAATGCTCTTGGACTAGAGAAGGTAAAGAAACCACACCATACCGCATTAGAGCCCTCATTAACTTGCCAAATATAATCATCTTGAGGCTTTCCTAAACCTACACAATCAATGCCCTCAGGAAAATGCCCTAATAATGTATCTCCATGTAATAATCTTAACGTTTCATTCTCATACCCAATGGTATTTAATATATAAAGAAGGGCCATCCCTAATGAAATACCTTCTTGAACAAAGATTGGTTCAACATCAAGCTCTTGAAGTAATAACGACTCATCAATACTCAATGCATAATTGCTAGGAAGCGAAACAATAATTTTTTGTGAAAATTGCTTACGCAACGCATTCACTTGATGTGAAAGCAATTTTTTATTACCAATAGGTAAAAAACAAGGTGGGATTGAACCAAATTCATTACGAAATTCTGCATTCACATAGGCAGCTGAATTAATTAGAATCATATTCACCATCCATTTTTGTTAACTTACGGATTTCATCATAGCTCATTAAAGCAAATTCATCGGGACGAACAGCGCGATCATCAACATAAAAACCATCATGTCCACACCAAGGCTTGCCAACATAAATTTCATCATAAGGGACATTATGCCGCTCTAACCAATCCATAATGATCGGCAAAGTATGCACATTAATCTTCCCAACATTTCCCTCATACGTTCGCATATTACGGCTTGAGCTAATAACGATTTCAAACCCTTTCGCTTTATATTCACGTAACTTCTCAATTACCGGAATTATCGGTTTAGCATTTCTATAATCGCCATTCTCTGTAAGAGTAATAGTATTATCTAAATCCATAATTAAACGTTTCATATTATGACTCCTACTTATTTAATAATGCTAAATATTCATCTGGCGTTCCACAAAATAAGATCTTATCTGCAGGAATTAAATCATAGAAAACATTTCTCCCCTGAGAAATCAATTCATTATAAAGAGGAGCTATATAGTATTCGTTTTTAGTTGTATTACCTTTAAATTTGGTATCTAAAAATAAACTTTCAAAAATAGACTTATGCTTAAAATAATATAATCCATCACTACAAAGCTCTGAAATACGCTCTTTTTCAGTTGTCCGTAAAACTTTATTAGTATTACCATCTGGTTCGGCAAATGACCAATGATCGCCCTCTCCCCTAAAAACTTCTAAATAACCATCACACTCATCAGCCCACTCAGGTTTAACAAAATCAATAATACGAGAATCAATATTAAAAATATAGATCGATTCTTCAACATTAATATTGACAATACCTTGATATACTGTATCTGCTTGCCCTAATGTTTCTTCAGGTAAGCAAACTAGTTCATAGTCGGAAATTCCAAGTTTTTTCATTTCTTCTTCTAAGAAATTTTTTGTTTCATAAACATCACGATAGATAAAAACAAACTTATCTGTTTTAAAATAACGTTCAAATGAACGAACAGACCAAGAAAAGACGGTTTCGCCATTTAAATCTAATTGATATTTAGGCTTTGTATAACCAGCTTTGAAAAAACGGGAACTAAGACCCGCCATTGGGATTATAAACATATGTTAATTACCTATTTTTTAAAAAATTTAATGTTTTCCAATAGACCTTTTAACCATAAAACTGAATGTTTTGTCAAAAAATAAAAATATCGCCCCCAAATAAGTAAGGGTTTTATTGGCCTCATAATATTCTTCAGATCCTTATAGATAAATCTAGCAAATGAGTTATTAAAAACAAGTAGATTCCAAATTTTATCTCTCTGGGTATCATTAACTCCCCATATATGATTTTGGGAGGCTGCTAATATATTAGGCGATAATATATCTAAAAATAATTTTTGAGCTTTATAATTATTTAAGTTAGTGAAATCACATCTAATGATATTGAACTTATATTTTTTAAATGACTGTGCAAATAAAGAATAATTTTTGTCTGTCAGTAAAGCCATTGCCATTTCAATAAAACCAAACTCTCCCCCCCACAAGGAGTAATAATCTTTTTCATATTTTTGGTATAATTTTGTATGATCCTTAAAGGTATCATTTATAAGTTCTTCAGTATGTATAATTTCGTAATTAAATTCTTCATTGTATTTATATATAAACCCTTGATAAAGGCAAATTTCAAAGCATCCCTGCTCCCTATTTTCTACTGGGGAATTGATGTAGAGATTATCTATAATAGAAAATGGATCTCCTAACACCTCGAACATTTTCGTTAAAATAGATTTATCATAAAACCATACAAAATTCTCTAAAAACCAAATATCGGTTAGACTAGATTGATTTGAGTTATAAAGTTCAACCTTTTTATATGCAGAGTTTTTTTCGTCAATACTCTTCTCCGTTCCACTATCTAGGATAATACTTATATTCTCCATAACTTTAGATTTAAAAAAGCCAACTTTAGATAACAAATCTAAATTACATACAGTAATAAACGGAGAACTAAAGAAATTATCAAACATTTGATTAATGTTTGTTTTATTAATAAACATAGACTCTGAATCAAGAACTAACATTTGATCACAGTCAGATTCAAGCATTGTATAAAATTTCTTAAGTGTCTGATATGAAAATTTTCCATATTTTAATAATAATTTCTTATCTCCATAGGGAACATTATGCTTTCTTAAAAGCTCATCAAAACACAATACCTTTATATTTAATTTATTTTTATAATTTACTAATAGTTTTGATAATTTTTCCACATCCCCTTCTGAAACGGTAAAATAGAAAGTTATATTTTCAGGATCTGTAATATATTTTTCTGCACTATCTAGATATTTCAGAACAAATTTAAAATGTGGTTCAAAAGTTGGAGTAATAATCCCTCTTTTCATATCTGGCTCCAGTCATAGGTTGTAACAAAATGTTTTAAATCTTTATATATCTACTTGATATAAATTTTCTTACGGGATCACTAAGATCGCGCTTAACTCTTTTCACTCCGAATAAAGAATGGTTATCATATACTATCCATTTTAGAGATAGTGAATCGTTTAACATAATTTCTTTTTCACTAGGATACTTTCTATCAAGAATACTCTTTATTAAAGGAATATTTATATGATCTTTATTTAAAACAGTTAAGGTATCTGATAGTAATCTTCTAAAGAGTTTTCCAAAAAAACAATTTCTCTTTGCAATAAACTTAAATAATTCAATATATCTAAAAAAACATCTATCAAAATTATGTATTTCAGAATAAATATAAGGCAAGCCATCAGGCTTTATATCTTCTTTATAAGCAAAGGATGAAAAAATAATCTCTTCTCGAGGATAAAAAAGCTCACTATCTAAAATTAAATCTTGTTTATCAAGATCGTTTGCTAGATTTTTTAGCAAACTAATATCATACATTGAACCTTCAATCTGTGAAGCATAGAGTTTATGGTTAAAGAAGATTGATACGGAAAAATCTTTTACAGCCCTTTTTGAAACCCACCATAACGAATCAGATGTACACTTTCTTAAGTGGAAAATATTTTTTTTATCTTTTAAATATTCTGAAAGTCCATCCATAATTAACATATCATTTGATGAATGGAAAATCACTTTTTCAGCATCACCTTGCTTAATAATATAGCGAATATTAGCAAGATGAGCTTGAATAATACTTCCCCATTTTGTTTCGACTTGTGTAGGATTAATAAGCGCATTAGATACATTTGCTTTTTTTAGAGCATCTTCTAATTCATTTACAGAAAACTTCGCACCTTTAGAAACATGTAAAACAACGTTAGCCTCCGGTAAGTACCTCGCAAAGTTTTGCATCTGATTTACAATAACTTCAGGCTTTTCATGCACAGGAATCGAAATATAAATCACATTAATCCTTAGGTGTATGTTAATTTTCTTTATAAGAATTAACTACCACTCTCCAGCATACAATGGAATTACATCTTTTGCTTCACCCACGGCTTTTACTCCCCCTTTATCAATCCAAATAACATTTTGGCAAAGCTCTTTGACTTGGTCGATAGAGTGAGAAACAAATAAAAGTGTCGTGCCGCCAGCTAACATTTTTTCCATCCGTAGCTTACATTTTTCTTGGAATGCCGCATCGCCTACCGCTAATACTTCATCCACAATCAAAATTTCAGGCTTAACAATAGTTGCTACAGCAAAGCCTAATCTAGCAGCCATACCAGATGAAAAGTTTTTAAGTGGTACATCCACAAAATCTTTCAATTCAGCAAACTCAATAATCTCATCAAAATGTTGCATCATAAAAGATTTTTTATGCCCTAGTAACGCGCCATTTAGGTAGATATTTTCTCTTGCTGTTAATTCAGGATCAAATCCTGCACCTAACTCAATCAATGGAGCAATGTTACCATGCACCTCTACTGTACCTTTATAAGGTTTTAGGATGCCGCAGATCAATTTTAAAAGAGTTGACTTACCTGAGCCATTTGTACCAATCAATCCCCAGGACTCTCCCTTCTTGACTTCCAGATTAACATCTTTTAATGCTAAAAACTCTTGGAACATCAGTTCACCTTTTAGCATTTTGATTACATATTCTTTTAAGCCATTATAGTTTTCAGTCGCTTTATTAAAGCGCACTGTAGCATTTGTGACTTTAATTACCGTTTCTTTATTCATTAGATATATAAAATAAATTCATCTTGTTTCTTATTGAAGTACCAAGCACCTAAAATTAAAATAATAAATGCTGTACTAAAACCGATTAAAATAGATTCTGTTTGAGGAAATTTGGCGTAAAGCACAATATCTCTAAATTGCTCAATATAGCCATACATTGGATTTGCATTTTTGTATAACTCTTGGTATTCCTCCGGAATGATCGATACGGGATAGAATAATGGAGTAAGGTACATCCACATTGAAATAAATACGCCCCATAAATACTGAATATCACGGAAAAAGACTGTAATCGCAGAAAGCCACAAACCAAGTCCTAAACTAAAAATAAATACTTCTAAAATAATGACAGGAAAAAATAAGAGATTCCAAGAAAACTCTGCATCTGTAAAAATCATTACTAACAGCAACGCACCAAGAGAAAAGAGTAAGTTAACTAAAGAACTTCCGACCTTAGAAACTGTAAAAATATACTTTGGCACATATGTCTTCTTTATTAATGCAGAATTTCCAGTAATTGAACCAACAGACATATTTGTCGCTTCAGTCATAAAGTTAAAAAGGAATTGCCCCGAGATCATATAAAGTGGAAAATTAGGAATATCAAAGCGGAAAAGATTAGAGAAAACAACAACAAGAACCATCATTAACATTAATGGATTCAAAATACTCCACAGATACCCCAAATAACTACGACGATACTTGAGTTTTACATCTCTAATAATTAGTTGTTTTAAAAGTTCATCAAAAGCAAAAAATCGACGAAACTTTCCTACAAATTTATTTAGCATAATCTAGCCCTATCTATAACCAGATTTTGATTATACACGAATTAAATACAATATACACATACAAAAAGTACGGTCAAAAAAGACCGCACTTTTCTTGTTCAACAACTTGAATTCTGTCGTTTATCATTATGCATAATACATCTCAAACTCAACAGGATGTGGTGTCATATTTAAACGCTCTACCTCTTTACGTTTGATATTAATAAATGCTTCGATAAAGTCTTTGGCAAATACTCCACCCTGCGTTAAGAATTCATAGTCTTTTTCTAATGAATTCAACGCTTCTTCTAATGAGCTTGCAACTGCAGGAATATCTTTTAATTCTTCCGGTGGAAGATCGTAAAGATTTTTATCCATTGCATCACCTGGGTGAATTTTGTTCACTACGCCATCAAGGCCCGCCATTAATAATGCAGCAAATGCAAGATATGGGTTTGCCATTGGATCTGGGAAACGCGCTTCAATACGGATTGCTTTCGGGCTAGTTACTGCCGGAATACGAATTGACGCAGAACGGTTACTTGCAGAGTAAGCCAACAATACTGGTGCTTCAAAACCAGGCACTAAACGTTTGTATGAGTTAGTACTTGGGTTAGTAAATGCATTTAATGCTTTTGCATGCTTAATGATACCGCCGATATAATAAAGTGCGGTTTCAGAAAGGCCTGCATATTTATCACCTTGGAAAATGTTTTTACCATCTTTGCTTAATGACATATTACAGTGCATGCCTGAACCATTATCACCCGTAATTGGTTTTGGCATAAAGCAAGCGGTTTTACCGTGTTCTAATGCAACATTTTGTACCACATATTTATAGATTTGAGTTTCATCTGCTTTTAAAGTTAAGCTATTGAATTTCGTTGCAATTTCGTTTTGGCCCGCGGTTGCCACTTCATGGTGGTGAGCTTCGATGACTAAGCCCATTTCTTCTAAAATCAAACACATTTCAGAACGAATATCGTGTGCCGTATCAATTGGTGCCACCGCACAATAACCACCTTTTTTCAATGGACGATAAGCATTGTTACCACCTTCATATTTTTTGTTGGTGTTCCAAGCGGCTTCAATATCATCAATGGCGAAAGAAGCGCGGTTCATTGACACATCAAAACGTACATCATCAAATAAGAAGAACTCTGGCTCAGGACCAAAGAATGCTTGATCAGCAATACCGGTTGAACGCATATAGTTTTCTGCACGAATAGCAATTGAACGCGGATCACGATCATAGCTTTGCATGGTTGTTGGCTCATAAACGCTACAACGAATTGAAAGTGTTGGGATCTGCGCAAATGGATCGACTACTGCAGTTTCAGCAATTGGCATTAAAAGCATATCGGCTTTGTTAATGGTTTTCCAACCTTCAACAGAAGAGCCATCGAACATTTTGCCATCTTCAAACATATCTTCATCGACAAGGCTAACCGGGATGGAAACACCGTGTTCTTTACCTTTAATGTCGGTGAAACGAAGTAGTACGAACTTAATGTCGTTCTCTTCGATTAGTTTGAATACGTTGGCAATTGCATTTGCATTAGGCATAAGGAGTCCTCTATTTTGCTATGTGTGTAATCTTTTAAAATTAAAAGAGCATTATAACGCAACCGCTTACTTTTTTCATGGGATTTATTTTAAACACCAGCATAGCAGAGTAACGAAATATCGTGTATAATTTTTGCCCTTTCGAGATTCTCGTAGAGTGGGTTTACTCACTAATTCAAACTACTTGGACTATTCGGTGGCATAAAAATTCCACCCTACAAAACTTAAACATTAAGAACGTAATAAATGAAAAACGACATTGATATTAATAAATTGCGCAATATCGCAATTATCGCTCACGTTGACCATGGTAAAACCACCCTCGTTGACAAACTCCTTCAACAATCCGGTACATTTGAATCAACTCGTGGTGATGTTGATGAACGCGTAATGGACTCAAACGATCTTGAAAAAGAACGTGGTATTACCATTCTGGCAAAAAATACTGCAATTAACTGGAATGGTTATCGCATTAACATCGTAGATACCCCAGGACACGCCGACTTCGGTGGTGAAGTAGAACGTGTACTTTCTATGGTGGATTCTGTACTTTTAGTGGTAGATGCTTTTGACGGCCCAATGCCACAAACGCGTTTCGTGACACAAAAAGCCTTTGCTCATGGTTTAAAACCAATCGTAGTGATCAACAAAGTTGACCGTCCAGGCGCACGCCCTGATTGGGTGGTGGATCAAGTATTCGATTTATTCGTTAACCTTGGTGCAACAGACGAGCAATTAGACTTCCCAATTATCTATGCATCTGCATTAAATGGTGTTGCGGGTCTTGAACACGAAGAATTAGCGGAAGACATGACCCCATTATTTGAAGCGATCGTTCAACACGTCGAACCGCCAAAAGTGGAACTTGATGCCCCATTCCAAATGCAAATCTCACAATTAGACTATAACAGCTATGTGGGTGTTATCGGTATCGGTCGTATCAAACGTGGTGCTATCAAACCAAATCAACCTGTGACGATCATTGATGGCGAAGGTAAAACTCGTCAAGGCCGTGTAGGTCAAGTATTAGGTCACCTTGGTTTACAACGTTATGAAGAAGATGTTGCTTACGCAGGTGATATCATCGCGATTACCGGTTTAGGTGAATTAAATATCTCGGATACCATTTGTGATATCAACGCGGTTGAAGCCTTACCTTCATTAACCGTTGATGAACCAACCGTAACCATGTTCTTCTGTGTAAATACTTCACCGTTTGCAGGTCAAGAAGGTAAATATGTGACTTCTCGTCAAATTCTTGAACGTTTGAACAAAGAGTTAGTTCACAACGTGGCATTACGCGTAGAAGAAACACCAAACCCAGATGAATTCCGTGTTTCTGGCCGTGGTGAATTACACCTTTCTGTATTAATTGAAAATATGCGTCGTGAAGGTTATGAACTTGCGGTTTCTCGTCCGAAAGTAATCTACCGTGAAATCAACGGCAAAAAACAAGAGCCTTACGAACAAGTGACTATCGACGTAGAAGAACAACACCAAGGTTCTGTCATGGAAGCATTAGGTATCCGTAAAGGTGAAGTTCGCGATATGATGCCAGATGGAAAAGGTCGTGTACGTTTAGAATATATCATCCCAAGCCGTGGCTTGATCGGTTTCCGTGGTGAATTCATGACTATGACATCTGGTACTGGTTTACTTTACTCTAGTTTCGATCACTACGATGACATCAAACCAGGTGAAATCGGCCAACGTAAAAACGGTGTATTAATTTCTAATGCAACAGGTAAAGCACTTGCTTATGCACTATTTGGTTTACAAGAGCGTGGTAAATTAATGATCGAAGCCAACGTAGAAGTTTACGAAGGTCAAATCATCGGTATTCACAGCCGTACAAACGACTTAACGGTTAACTGTTTACAAGGTAAAAAACTCACCAATATGCGTGCATCAGGTAAAGATGATGCCATCGTCTTAACTACGCCGGTGAAATTTACACTTGAACAAGCCATCGAGTTTATCGATGACGACGAGTTAGTGGAAGTAACACCTGAATCGATCCGTATCCGTAAAAAACTCTTAACGGAAAACGATCGTAAACGTGCAAACCGTACCACAACCAGTACAAGCACACACTAATTAAAAACGTGCGGAAATTTGACCGCACTTTTAAACAAACAAAAGGCGAACATCATGTTCGCCTTTTTTATTTCATGATTAAAACTAGCCTAATCTGACTTTCTCGCCACCAAATTCATCGAGTAAGTTTTCTGTCAGTTTAGATAAAATACCTGTCATTAATACAAAATCAGCATCAAAGCGTTGTGCATAATCTTCTTTTAAAATATCAGCATTTTTCTCACGCACCGCATCTGCAAATTTTAAACGTTTGAGCGTGCAATCTTCATTAAACACAAACGTCAGTGTATCTTCCCATTCCAATGCGAGCTTACTCACCACTTTTTTGCCATCTTGTAAAAGCGCGAGAATCTCTTCATTTTCCAAAGGCTGTTTTCTGCAACGGATCACGCTGTCTTCTTGGCTTCCACGCAGTTCAGCCTCTTCTAACGCCACCAACCAATGCGGAATTTTTTCCTGCACAATCCAATCCGTTAAAATGGTCGAAGGTTCATTTGCAAAAGCTAAGGGTACAACGGGTAACGAACCAAGTGATTTACGTAATAACGCCAAGGCATCTTCTGCTCGTTTACTGGATGCTGCATCAACATGAACAAGGTTATTTTCGGTATCAATCCACACGGCTGTTTGCTGATTTTTAGTGAATGCACGTGGTAATAGATTCATCACCACATCATCTTTTAACGTTTGTTTTTCCGTTTTTTTCAATTTGCGGTTTTCTTTTTGCTCAAGGCTTTCAATGCGTTCATCTAATTCACGTTTCACCACATTCGCCGGCAATATTTTCTCTTCTTTTTTCGCAACCAATAAAATGTGTTTACCGACAGAAAAATGCAATAATTCGCTGCCTTTCAAGGGATTCGTCCAGCCGAATTTACTTTGATCTTGTGAACCACAAGGATGAAATTCACCATCTGACAACTGGCGTTGCAATTCATTAAGATCCCAATCTAAGGGCTTAGTCAGCCTATATGACATTAAATTTTTAAACCAAAAATTAACTTTATAACTCATAACATTTCACCATGTACAATTTTATTATCAAATCAATAATTTACTTATTTCAAAACACCATTTATAATTCATAGTATATCATCATATTTCAATTTTTTAGTAACCATAATGGTAACTTATCATAATCAAGCTAGATTTCTTGGTTACTAAAAAACATATTAATACCTATTTTTATATACATAAACAGATGTCTTATCGCTAAAAAAGTAAAACCACTTGTTGACACTGAAATCAAGAAAGCAAAAGCATCAAACAAACCATATACATTGACTGATGGTTATGGACTATTTCTAATCATTTCACCAACAGGTTCAAAATCTTGGAGGTTTAATTACTATCGACCTCTAACAAAGAAACGAGCAAAAATTTCTTTAGGACTATATCCAGCAATTACACTATCAAAAGCAAGGGAATTGAGAGAACAATATCGTCAATTACTAGCTAATAAGATTGATCCGCAAGAATACATAAAACAGCATGAATTACTGCAATTACAACGACAAAACAATACATTTTTTGCCATATCAACTCAATGGAAACAAAAAAAAGTTTCTGAAATCAAGTCTGTAACACTTAAAAGCCGATGGAGAACGCTAGAAAAATATGCATTTCCATATTTAGGCGATAACCCTATTGCTGAAATTACACCACAACAGTTACATGATACAGCTATACCATTATTTGAACGAGGAGTTTCTCACACTGGGAAGCTTGTTATTGCATTAGTTAATGAAATCATGAATTTTGCTGTTAACAAAGGTATTATTGAGTTTAATAAATGCATCAATGTATCAAAGGCTTTTAATGTAAACAGAACAACACATCATCCAACTATTAGACCTGAAAAACTACCTGAATTCATGTCTGCGTTACGTCATTCACATATTGACCTTATGGTGAAATATCTTATTGAATTCTCCCTTTTGACTATCACCCGTCCAAGTGAAGCTGCAAATGCACAATGGAATGAAATTGATTTTGAGAAATCGCTATGGAATATTCCTGCTGAACGCATGAAAATGAAAAAAGCTTTCACCATTCCATTATCACCACAAGTGCTTAAAATACTTAATAAGCTAAAAAACATTTCAGGCCGTAGTCGTTTTATTTTTCAAAGCCAACGTTATCCTGAAAGACCATTACATTCAAGCTCTGCTAATGCAGCAATTAAACGCGTTGGTTATAAAGATCAATTAACATCACATGGGCTACGTTCTATCGCAAGCACCTATCTTAGCGAGACATTTACCGAAATGAATCTGGAAATTCTTGAAGCTTGCCTTTCTCATCAAAGCAAAAATCAAGTTCGTAATGCCTACAATCGCTCAACCTATCTTGAACAACGAAAACCATTAATGAATGCTTGGGGAGATTTTGTTGAAGAATGTATGAAAAAAAGTATCTAAAAATAAAGGGAATCAATACTGATTCCCTTTATTTACCTAACCTTTCTTCAATAACTCTACCATTTCTCTCAGTAGCTTTATTTCATTATCTTTTTGCTCTACTAGCTTGTTCAACAAACCTTCTTTTTCTTCCAATAATTGCTGACAATGTGATAACGATAATTTTAGCTTTTCAATCTCAATCAATAGAGATTTCTCATTGTCTCCCTGAAATGACGAACCAAAATGAGAATTCTCATTGAATTGAACGAAGACATTTCGCTCACCAGAATTAATCAATTCAACAATATCTATATCTAAAATTTGTGCAATTTGCTCTAGCTTATCCAGATGTAATTTCGTTTCACCACGTTCAATTTTTGCATAGCCATTCAACGACATACTCATTTTTTCAGCCATTTCTTCTTGTGACCAATGCTTTGTTTCACGTAGTTTTCTGATCTTTTCATGTACGTTCATTCTTATACCCATAAATAGGTTAATTTTTTACAACAAACTGTGTGCTAACTATACATCGATTGTTGGTAGAACGCAAAATCTCTCTTAGATAAAATTTACAGATACAACTATACTGGGGATATTTATGCTTAAATCTATACTTAAACCAATAGGACATATACTAAAACTTCTAATAAAAACTGCTTTATTCTTACTTTCATTATTATTCATACTAATGCTAATTATCGGATTCGTTGATAATAAAAAAATTCCGACCGAATTTATTGTTTTTGGGATTCTAGGTATTTGTTACATTTGCTACACATTTAATTCTTGGGCAAATAAGCCTGAAGTCTGTCCAGTCTGTAAATCAGGCAAAATTGAATTGGATTCAATTAAAGAAATTGATCGCTGGCTGGGAAAAACTAAAGTGCGCGAAAGAATGGCATCTGGAAAAACACGAGAACGATATCTTCAATGCACGAAAGTAAAAAAACGATATACATATTGTTGCCAAAATCCTAATTGCAAGCATACGTACACTAAAATACGGGAAGAAGAATTATAGGTGTAACTATGTTTTCAACCGCTATAATTGAAAAAATTAATTATTACATCTATTGTAACAGCCATCTTATTAGGCATGCCTTTAAATAAAGTAATGGAAACGATAGAAGCAGGTATGGGCGGCACCCTAGGTCATATTGCACTGATTTTTGGATTAGGCGCGATACTTGGTAAATTGCTGGCAGATGGTGGAGGCGCCAACCGTATTGCGGATACACTGATTGATACATTTGGACCAAAACATGTTCAATGGGCAATGTTGATTGCAGCCTTCATCGTTGGTATTGCATTATTCTTTGAAGTAGGATTAGTATTACTCATTCCACTTGTTTTTACAATTGCTAAACGTGCGAAAGTGTCACCACTGAAACTAGGATTACCTATGGTAACAGCATTATCTGTGACACATGGTTTTTTACCACCACATCCTGGTCCAGTAGTTATAGCAAAAGAATTAAAAGCGAATATTGGACATGTGTTACTATATGGGATTATTATTGCCATTCCAGTGACACTCATTGCAGGTCCAATCTTTAATAAATTTGCACAAAAACTCATCCCATCTGCTTATACACG
>OKWS01000094.1_pt1 | contig 49962 bp, 55 predicted proteins | sample 1607061 | NCBI WGS metagenome assembly OKWS01 (sample SAMN07501040, study PRJEB24779) | human gut metagenome | isolation source: stool | host: human infant | place: USA: Pittsburgh, PA | reverse complement strand
CTCCTTTTTGTTAAAATTATACTATAAATCTGACTTTGCAACAGAACCGTAATGAATCAATTCATCACTATCTAATGCCACCATTGTTAGTTCAGCCTTGCATGGTTTAACGTATCTCACATAATGGTACAAATCTTCAAATAGTGCCTGTTTTTCGGGCATTTTAAACACCTTGTGTACATTAAAACCTATTTCTTCTAATCGCTTTGTAATCACGCCGAAAACGAATGTGTTCATGTGAAATCACTCCATCATTTTTAATATTCACATGTACACTAAAAAAAATCCGATACATCGGCTTTTTATTTTTGGTTTAATTTATTTCTATATTGTTTTCACTATCGCTCGGACGCATAAGTGTTAAAACACCTTCTACCATACCTATCACACCCGGTATTCCCGTCCAACAAAATAGTAAATAAAGAAGAGCATTTTTATTTTTCTTAACATAAAACTTATGAGCCCCGAAACCTCCTAGAAAAAATGCTAATGCAGAGTAAACATATTTATTAACTTGCATGATTTCCACTCCTTTAATTAATTGATTTAGAGAAACATTAAATAATTTAGTGATTTCTAAAATTGTTTTTAAGTCGGGATTACTTACTTCTCTTTCCCAATTAGAAATAGAATGTCTCGATACCCCTAACTTTTCAGCTAATTTTTCTTGAGACATGTTTTTACTTTTTCTTAACTTTTGTATTTGATGTCCAATTTTTGTTTCCAAATTATTTTTCTCCCTAACTTTAAGATATATTTAAACTCAATTTTTTCTATCGATATTTATGAACATTAGTATTTTTTATGCTGAAATATGTGAACAATCGCATAATATCAAGGTTTTTCTATAATTATACACGTTTTAAAATACATTGTGATAATACATAGAATGTACCTTATCTAAGTATATAAATGTTTTCTTTAAACCAAAGCTAATTTACCACATTGGGTTAAGTTTCTTATTATTAAAGAATGAACTTTGTATGATTTCAACTGCTTACTATCTTCTCATTTGGTTATTTCTCTCTTGTTTCTTCTTCTTTTTCTGATGATTAATATTGTTTTGCTTTTCAGTTTCGTTCGCATAGTACATAAGAAAGTCACTAGCATTTATCGTTGGTAAATTAATGTGATTAGTTTGTTCATTTTCATGTTCAATACGATTGTCATGATCATTTCTATCTACTTGATTAATATGTTTTTCGATAACTTCTTCTTGATCGACATGATTATATTTCTCAAGTTTAATGAGTAATTGAACTTTTTCATTAGGTGTTTGGTCTTTGACTTTTTCAAAGTTTTTATCGCCTATATCTATTCTTAAATCATCATCAATATGTTCTTTATAACTATCAATTTCTTTTTCTTTTTCCTTAATAAATGGCAACTCAACGTTATATTCAAAGCTATCTTTTTCTAAATTTTTAAGATGTTTTTGACTAAAGAAAATATCTTTACTCGCTTTTTTATAAGTATCTTCCAACAATACATCATTAGGAATATTGTTATTTTGTTTGAATAGGTATTGAACATGAGTGGCTTTTATAATATTACCTTTTTGTGCCTCATCAACAATAAATGCTTTTTCATCATGGCTAAAATGATGATGAGATTTAGGGTACATTTGCTGAACAATGAGATGATTTTTTTCACTTTCAGTTAGATAAACATCTTTAGCTGATTGATAAATCTCTTTACGTTTTTCCTCTCTACTTTCTAATTTATTCTTCTCATTGAGTAACGCTTTATAGTTAGTTTCAACAGTATTAACAAACTCTTGTTGACTATATCCTTTACTTTCAATTTCTTTTCTAAACTGATAATTTTCATCATAATTTTTAGCATAGAATTTTAATTGACGTCTCTTAATTTCATTTTTAAGTAAATCATTTTGAATTTTACGACCAAAGGTAGACGCACTGTCAAACGTATTTTTAATTGTTTCTTTCGCCTCTGAATAGCCAACATCACGTTGATATCTATCAAATAAAATAGAATAACTTTGTTCATTTTTACTTACTTGTTCGTTAGCATTTTGAATAAATAATCTAATTTCATTTTGTGCTTGTTCTTTCTCTTTATCACTAAATAATTGTGATACTTCGCCACGATTATATCTTCTAATTTGTTCATTTTTCTGTCCGTAATAAGTAACGGGTTGGTACTCGATACCCTCTTTTTCACAGCGTTTTCTTTCATTTTGTTCTAATCTATATTCTTCTCTTGTAAGTGGAATTTCGGCAATTTTTTCTAAACCTTGCGCTTCAAAAGAACGACTATCATATCGTCTTAAACTTTGTTCACGTTCTGAGTATTGATTTAATTTTAATTCCCAATGCTTACGAACTTCTTTGAAATCAAAGTCGGCAAATCGTTCTTGTTTTCTAACTTTATTACCATTTTTATTTAAAATCGCATTGCCATTTTCATCATATTGCGTTCTCGTTTTTGTCTTTTTCCCCCAAGTACCGTCTGCATTAAACGGTCTTTGAGTAAGTAGAACATGGGCGTGTGGGTTGTTTATATCATCTCTATGAATTGAAATATCAGCAACCATTCCTTTGTCTACAAACTCACTTTTTATAAAATCTTTAGTTAATTCAGTTTGTACCTCTCTATCAAAATCATTAGGCAAACTTAATAAGACTTCTTTTGCTAATCTAGGATTTTTTGTTTTCGCATTATTCTTTTCAACTTTATCAACTTCATTCCATAAACGCTGTCTATCTTTAGTCCATTCGGGTGCATGTTGAGGAGTTAAAATCATGCTTTCAGGCTTAATAGTATGATTTCTAAACTTAATTTTTTCATCTGTACGTTCGCTATATAATGCTTCATCAGAACGATAAGACGCTGACGCAACGATATTTTTTGTTGCTCGATTAATGTTAGTCACTCTCAACATAAAGTAACCTTTATTCATGATTTTACCTCCTCTCTTTTCTGTTTTTTTACCCCTGTGGGAACTATAATGATCAACCAGTATGGTTGCCCATTTTTATGCCAATTTTCAATTTGCATGTAAATGGGCAGTGTCTTAAGAACTGGCTATATTATACCATGGATGAGCGACTTACCCAATGAATTATGATATACTTTATATAGATAAACTGAGGGAGTTTTTTATGTCTAAAATCAAACAAACAGATATTACAAAATTAAGTCAATTAGAACAACAAATTGAACAACTGAAAAAGCAAAAGAAAAAACAAGAAGAACAACTATCTAATAAAATTGGTGGTTATTTTTTAAATGAACTTGATTTAAATATGATCAACTCTAGTGATGAATTGTATAAAATTATGGATAAAGTCATTGAAGAATTTAATAAAGATATCGAACAGAATAGCATCGACGAGAACAACGAAAATTTAACAGAAGACAAAATTAACTAGAATAGTAAGTGATACGATGAATGATTTTAAAAATCTCAAAAAAATAAATGTTGAAATTGAAAAAGCAGAATTAAGAAAACATAGATTACAAAATTTAGATAGAAAAGAAAGAGCACATAGACTGATTCGAAAAGGCGCAATGCTTGAAAAGTATTTTGAATGTGAGCATTTAAGTTCTGCTGAAACAGAAGAATTGTTAAAGATGTATTCCAAATACATTAATACGAATAAGCCAAATAAATTTAAAAAGAAGTAATTTATTGTGCTTACAAACAAATACTTGGGATTCCACTTGATTAGAATAATAGACAAGTTATTGAAGATAGTATAAAAAACATTAGTTTTATAATGTTTATATAACCAAAAACAGAAGTAAGAGAAAATGAAATTGAAAAACTAAAAAGTGTTCTAAAGACGTTAGATTAAGAGGATAAAATTAAATGTTTAGATGATCAGTTATATAACTAATACGACTAAAAAGGAAAAATTGCTGATAGTAGTAACAATGAATAATAATCATTTATAAAAATGGGACTAAAACTTTTTGATTTTAGTCCCACTTAATTCATTAATTACATTTCATTGAAAATAAAGCTTGTCTGCAGTTAAGAGAACATCTAATTAAAGATATTCTCTAATTAAATCATTGTTGGCTTATTAAGTTGTATTATTGATTAAATAAAGAAGTGATTGGTAAATTATCACGTCGTTTATTAAGCGTATGTACTTCTGCGAATTCAGATTTAAGAGATTTCATTAAGTACCCTTGCATTGCTTCAACCGTTTCATTTTTTTGAATAAGCACGGCTTTAAATCGTTTAAGAACATGAAGTATTTCTATTTCCATATCTTCTAATAAGTAATATGTATCAATGGAATTGTTGAAAGATGTTTTGGCTTTTAATAATACAGATTTAATAAGTTTAATTTCAGTTACAGAAAAGTTACTTAAATAAGTTTGTATACTTTGTGGTAGTTCTTCGAGTAATTGAAATTTTAAAGCGTCATCATTAAATTTTGAATAATAGTGATTTGAATGACTTGTGTGATTACTAGGAGATGTTAATTTCTTATCATTCAAATCATACGTATCATTACTATTAGTCTTAATGTAATCAGTATCATTATAATCAGTATCATTAGGGTCTAAAATTTGGGATTCTGGAGTCCCAAATTTTGAGATTCTGGAATCCCAAAACTCGGGATTCTGGAGTCCCAAATTTTGGGACTCCTTGTTATCATAGGTTGCAGATAAAGTTTGAATATTTTTTTCTACACTAATATTTGTTTCTATATCATGTAAATATAATTTATTGGGTCTATTAAAACCTGTACGGATTTGTTCAAGTAATCCTACTTCTTGAAGTTCTTTTTTTATTTTTGTAATTGTATTTTTACTTTTATCTAATATATTCTGGAGGCTCTCATTTGTAAAAATGAAATATATATCCCCATTATCATCGATCCAATTATTTTTAATTGATAAACTAACTCTATCATTGAGAATTGCATAAGTGACTTTGGCACTATCACTTAATTTTTTATATTTTTCATTAACAAATAATGCTTTATGTAGCATATAAAAATTTTGACTAGCTTGATTTTTAATATTTTTACGAGACATAATAAAAACCTCTTTCCAATTAAATTTGAATAGAGGTAATAAAACATTACAATTCCACATAACTTTTTGACTTGCAAACTGTCGATATTGTTGTATATAATACATATATCAAATTAAATAGCTAACGTATTGTAACGTTTTATTACCGAGTCCCAACTATTACCAGTAGTTGGGACTTAAACGTATTATCAACATTATATCACTAAAAAAGAACACATAAAAGATATTATAGCTTTATCAAAAACCCTTTACAAACCCTTGATAATCATGACATCAAGGGTTTGTAAAGGGTTTTTGAAATGATAGGTAAATATCGATATAACAACATTTATGATAAAATTTATTGTAAAGGGTTGATAAAGTATTTATAAAGGGTTGATGATATGAAGAGTGTGAAAGAAATAAGCAAAGAATTGGAAGTTAGTAAACAAACTATATTTAATAATATAAAAAGGTTGAATATAGAAACGATAAAAAAGGATAATACTTCATTTATTAAAAATGATATCGATGTTGAAAAGATAATTCAAAGAGTAACTCACAATAAAAAAAAATATGGATTTGAAGATACTATCACTAACTCAGAAAAAGTTAAAAAGGATAATTCCCACAAAGAATCTAAACATAATGTTCAAATAATTGAACTGCTTGAAAAGCAAATAGACACCTTAAATAAACAACTTGAAAAACAAGAAAAGCGTCATGAAGTGACAATAGAATTTTATAGGAAAGAATTGCAAGAAAGATCAAAATTACTTGAAAACCAACAAGTATTAACATTAGAAAGTAACAAAAAAATACAAAGATTGGAGTCTGAGTTAGAAGAAGAAAGACAACTTAATTATTCTGCTAATAAGAGACAGGACTTTGAAGTTCAAGAAACAATGGGGGATACGGATTCCATAAAGATTGATTCAGATAACCAAGAAGAAAAAATAGTTTCTCAGTTTAGTGATACGAGTAAAGATAAAAACGAGTATAAGCAACAAAATAGTGAATTGACAAAAGACGATAAATTAGATGATCAAAAAGAAGATATGATAAATGAAAATCATTCAAAAAAAAGTTTTTGGAGTCGGATATTCGGTAATTAAAAATGAATGTAAAAGGTGTATCAAGAGTTTATAAACCCTTGATACACCTTTGATAGTGATGAAACTTCTGATAATCATCAGTTATGTTAAACTCTAACAAAAACTAAATTATCAGAAGAATTATCTAGGGTATTAAACATAGGTAAATCAATTTTCTATCGCCAATAGTATAAACATCATCCATATTAATCTGAAGATAGCTACATAATTCTTTAACAGCATAGCCTTTATTTGTATAAGGCGCCATAAACTCTATTAAATATGGTTTGTTTTGAGGTTTCTATGTTTAATCATTTAATTTTTCATTATATAAATCGAATAATTATAAAAAGTCATCATACTTTTTATTTTTTAAAAATATTTGAAAATTTAATAGTAATCCAATTATAAGATCAAATATCATTATCATTATAATCAAGGCAACTATAATCACTGTGACACTCGTTACATAACAAGCTAGTAATCTCCAGATAAAATTGACATTTTCACCAATTCCATAACTTAACATATTACAAAGTAGTAAAAGAATAATAATACCTATACTGTAAATTAAAATTGTCAGTGTATATTTTTTAATAACTCTATTAGGAAACAATAGTTCATCTATTAGGTTCTTTTTCACCAGTATCTCTCGTTCAATTCTATCTTTGTCACAGATTTTGATTTTACTATTTTTTATTTTTTCCTCTAATAAAATAACCTCGAACGATCTGCTAATTTTTAATAAATATGCAGGAAAAGCTAATGTTAAGCATAATGTAATTAATTCATTTACATTGTTCATGTAACTTATAAAATAGATGAAAGTTGCTACTAGTGCTCCTAAAAATATAGTTATATTAAGTTCTACATCAAATATTTTAAAAATATCTGCTCTATTCATCAGTTAATCATCCTTTCAAGGTTTATTAATACTAATAAATTATTAGATATAGGTATATCATATTATTAATTTAAGAAATTGTCTTTTATAATTTTACTTAATAATAAAAAAGTAGAACCATTTAAAATTAATGGTTCTACTTTTTAACTATTACTAATTTTAAAAATAAACTAATCTACAATATCTAAAAATATATGTTTAGTACTATTTTTGTTTAGTTATATCAAGTGATTTGGGAATTAACAAATAGACAACTATTGAAATGATAATCATGATAATCCCACCTACTAAAGCAGTTGCTACAAAAGCATCATTAAATGATGTTACAGCCTCGTTTGCAAGCTGTTTTATCCCCGTAGCTTTAGCTACTTCGACAGCGCCCACTACAGATTCTTCAGCTACATGAGCTAAATCTCCAACTATACCTTTTGATGAAAAAGATGAAATATCTAAAAATACACGATAAAGCATAGAAGATAGGCTACCAAGTACTGCTACACCAAAAACATTTCCAAGGTCATACATAGACTCTTCAACAGCAGCTGCATTACCTGCTTTTGATGTAGGTGTTTCTAACATTATTAGAGCAGATGCAACTGCTAGTGAAGCCATACCAGCTCCAACTAAAATTAATGCTAAAGCCATTGTAGAATATGATAATGGATGACCAAAGAAATACATAATAAACATGCCAATGGCTGCAATTCCAATTCCGGAAGGTAACACTATTTTCGGTCCAAATCGCGCCGCTAATCCGGGTGCAATTGGTGCAAACACCATATCTCCTATTGCCATAGGTAATAGGTATAAGCCAGCTTTAAAAGGAGAAAGTTCTTCCACAACCTGTAACCATTGTGAAGCTAATAACAAAACAGATGCCATTGCAAACATTGTCATAAATGCAGCAATTGTACCAGCTGAAAATGATCTCTTTTTAAAAAGTCTTACGTCTAACATTGGATCAGAACTTGATAAATTACGTTTAACAAATATCACTATCATGGTAATTGCTAATACTATTACAACCCATGGAATAATATCTGCTAGTCCTTCTTTTGAAAATTCTTTGATACTCCATACCAGTCCAATCATGCCTGCAATTGATAAAATTGTAGAAGGAATATCCCACGAGTGAGACTTTTCTTTTGATAACTTAGACTCTGGTAATAAAAATAAACCTGCTACAACTGCTATTATCGCAAACGGTACATTAATTAAAAATGCCGAGTGCCATGAAAATTGCTCAAGTAAAGCTCCTCCGATAATTGGTCCAAAAACAGCACCTATCGATGAAGCGATTGACCATACAGCTAATGCAGTGGCCCTTTCTTTAGGGTTTTCAAAAATTACTCTTATCATTGAAAGAGTAGTTGGCATTATTAAAGCACCTGCAATACCAAGTAAAAATCGAATAGCTATTACGAACTCTGCACTTTCTGCGAAAAATATAGCTAATGAAACGAGGCCAAATAAAGCAAATCCAGTTAATAATGCTTTTTTTCTTCCCCATTTATCAGCAAAGGCACTCAATGGAATTATAAAGCCAGCTAAAACAAGAGAGTATATATCAACTATCCATAACTGTTGGGTACCAGAAGGCTCTAACTCTCTTACTAATTCCGGTAAAGCCATAATTAATATTGTCATATCCATTGTAACAACAAACAAACTAACAGCTAATACTACTAGTGCAGTCCATCTTTTTTTTGATGTCATCATATCAGTAGTTTTTGTAAAAAATGAAATCATTTAAGTTCCCTCCAATCCTTATAGACCGTGCGATCGGTCTATAAGGATTATAATCTATTTTTTTTACATATTACAACAAAAAATCTTGCGAAATTTAAATGGCTGTATTGTGTTATACAATTATTCTTTGAATTTTTTGTGCTATCATTGATAGTACTTAATACTCATTAAAGGCGTGATGAACTTGAAAGATAAAATACTAGGTGTCGCAAAGGAATTATTTATAAAAAATGGATATAATGCCACTACTACTGGAGAAATTGTTAAATTATCAGAAAGTAGTAAAGGGAATCTTTATTATCACTTTAAAACAAAAGAAAATCTATTTTTAGAAATTTTAAATATAGAAGAATCTAAATGGCAAGAACAGTGGAAAAAGGAACAAATCAAATGTAAAACTAATAGAGAAAAATTTTATTTATATAATGAACTATCTTTAACAACCGAATACTATTATCCACTTCAAAACGCAATAATTGAATTTTACACTGAATATTATAAAACTAATAGCATTAATGAAAAAATGAATAAATTAGAAAACAAATATATAGATGCTTATCATGTAATTTTTAAGGAGGGTAATTTAAATGGCGAATGGTGTATTAATGATGTTAATGCTGTTAGTAAAATAGCAGCAAACGCTGTTAATGGAATTGTTACCTTTACACATGAACAAAATATTAATGAAAGAATTAAACTTATGAACAAGTTCTCTCAAATTTTTTTAAATGGACTTAGTAAATAATTATATATATATTCTTGAAATACCAATAAATATTATTTCTAAATTACGTTCGTTTTTGACACAAAACCTCTTAACTTAATATTAAGAGGTTTTTCTTGGATATTTAAGTCTATAAACTTGTGTTATAATCAATGTATCATAAATATCGAAAATCATGAGTTTTTAGATGCTGACAGACGTGTTTATTTACATCGAGAACTATATTTCATTAGTAAGTACCCATAAAACGATTAAAAAAGGTGGTGTTCAAATGGCTAAAATTGGTTATGCACGTGTGTCAACACAAGATCAAAGTCTTGATGGACAGATTGATACACTTGAGGAATATGGTTGTGAACGTATCTTTAGCGAGAAAGCGAGTGGTCGTAAAACTAAAAGAACGGAACTTGATAAGTGTTTAGATTATTTACGTGAAGGAGATATTCTAGTTGTCTATAAATTAGATCGTCTTGGACGTACAACAAAACAATTAATTGAGCTATCTCAATGGTTGGATGAAAATAGCATTGATTTACATATTATAGATATGAATGTGTCAACGAAAGATGCGATGGGCAAGATGTTCTTTACCATGATGAGTGCATTCGCTGAACTTGAAGCTAATTTATTAAGTGAACGAACTAAAAAAGGTTTGGAAGCTGCAAGAGCAAGAGGGAGAAAAGGTGGAAGACCTTCACTACCAGATCATAAGAAAAGAGAGATCAAATTCTTATATGATGAACAAAAGCTGTCTGGTGAAGAAATTGCTGAACAAACAGGAGTGAGTCGTTCTACTGTATATAGGATTATTAAAGAGTCAAGAAAAATATAAAGTACTAAATTAAAGTTTTAATATACCCTTTAATTGAAAAATCTTCTTAAAAAGTGTCTTTAACTTCAGTCCCCTTTAACAATCCACTCGCTTAATAGCTTTAAATTTCTAAGCATTACTTGAGCTTTGAAAATTTTCATCGATTCATTAACCGACATAACTGGATTTTGACTGTTAATATTCACCTTGTCCTCTCCAATTAACAAAAAAGCAAAAGCATATAAACAACATTTGTTGTTTATATGCTTTTGCTTGCATTTTCTTCTATAGTATGCTATAATGAAAAGGTTAAGTCTATCTATACATCAAAAGCAATAAACTTCCACCTAGAATAACAACTTATTGTAAATCGACAATTACAATAATACATCATTCTATATTGGAAGTAAACAAAAAACTTACAGAAGGATGATATAGAGTGACACTAGTATGTACCAAATTCAATCATGATGCTAAATCAACTGATTATTTAAATATTTCTATTGAAGAAGACACTCTTCAATATATAGACCCAAACCTTATTAAAGTAATATCTAATAGAGAAGTTGGAAAAGTTGCGACTTTGGCTCAAAGAGCACAAGAGCAAATTGATGTTTTTTTGAAAAAATTATCGATATACATCTTAGTGATTTTTCTGATACCCAAAAGCGTAATGAATTTAGAAAATTATTCTCTCATTTTTCAGAACCACACCATTTACGCTTAGGTTTTTCTCAGAAAGGTAATACAGGAAAAGGTACTACAGCATCTGAATTGATTAATCTATTTATGAATGAAGATATTCTTTCCATTATCTTAAATGATGACGGATTAACAATACCTCAAAAAGCACCATTAATCAGAAATTTTGGTGATGATAAATTATCAGATTTAACAAGTAATATAATCATGAATGTTATAATTGATTTTAATAAATCCATGATTCAGTCATTTCCAGAAATGAAATCGTTTCTTTCTAAAGAAACTGTGACATATTATTATTTCTCTACTAACGGTATATGGGAAACTTATGATTTCACTCCATTTCTTTTTGATGGTAATAAAACTTTATTAGTTCCAAAATTATTCACTACTTATAATCAGACATCTAGTTTAGATTTGATGATAAGAGTATACATTGAAGAAGAAATCATTAGATTGCAAAAACAACGTAATACAACCAAAAAAATGACAAAAAAACAATTTATCAATGAATTTATAAAAGGACATCGTATGGATAATATGACCTATTTCTTTTTAAACACTTCTTCAAAATCACACAAAAAATTTCAAAAAGAATTAGATTCAAAAGCCAATGAAAGGCGTAACAATAACAAAGATGATAATTAGTACTTACTAATCAGTATAGTATAGACTTAACATACTAATTATTCAATTTTGCATTCCTCCACACTATGATGTTATAATTTAGATAACAAATATGTGTTGAACATGGTAAACACCGAGCCCGATAACTATTCCAGTAGTTATCGGGCTCTTTTTGGTGTTATTACTGTGTCGTCGCTTTATTGTTTATCACGATTATTCAACCAATGTGAAAACAACGTGATTATAACCCCTACTATAATAGGAGCTACTATAGATACAAATATGATGCTGAACATGGTGTCACCTCCTTCCATGCTAAACCAGCACAGAAGTAGAACGACGACTTTTATATTATATCATTTGTGAATTGTTAAGCATATGCACTTCCGATAAGTCATTTTATGTTTAAATAAATATCAAAAAGTAACAATAGCAACCTTGATTTTAGTAAAATATAAGTACCTTCAAATTTTTTAAATTATTCAAGCTAATATATAAGTGCTTATCCCTATTAAAAAAACGTTAGTTCTATATAGTATCAAGACAAGAAGAAGCTCGTTTTCAATTCGTTTCTTAAACCTAAAAATTGGAGGATAATATATGATTTTTATAAGCGCATGTTTAGTCGGCCAAAATGTTAGATATGACGGAGGAAATAAATTCAACAATAATTTAAAAAAATTGGTAGATAAAGGTATAGCAAAACCAATATGTCCTGAAATATTAGGTGGATTATCAACACCAAGAAATCCTGCAGAAATTGTAGGAGGAGACGGTTTCGATGTTTTAGAAAACAGAGCCAAAATCATAGATAGTCAGGGGAACGACGTTACAAAAGAATATATAAAAGGAGCAATGAAGGCATTAGATACTTGTCAAAAAATAAATTGCGAAACATTAATACTAAAATCCGACAGTCCAACTTGTAGCACGGAACATATTTACACAGGCGAATTTAACGGAGAAAAAAAACGTGGAGTTGGAGTGTTTTCAGCACTGCTAATAAAACATGGAATAAAAGTTTATAACGAAAAAAACTATAATATTTAAAAGTTTTATACCAATTGCTTTATTGACGTTGAGCCTCCAAACCCTTAACAAGCCCAAAACTTGTCGAATGGTCGACTTAATAGATCATGATGTGTCGACATTCGTCGATTTTATCTTAGTTTTAAGTAATTGTTGTTATAGCACAGATATAAAATTTAATACTACCTCAAAATTTGGCTGAGGTTTAAGCTACTAGTTTTTTGCTAGTAGTTTTTTTTATTTTATATATCCAAAGGCGTACTTAAACACCTAAAAGGTATGTTCTAAAATCAAATTTACGTGTAATAATCCAATATATCTATTTTGCATTTTAAGAGGATATTTAGACCACGCCGAAAACGAACGTGTCGGTGTTTAATAATGTTTTCTTTAAACCAAGGTCAAAAGATTACATTTAATTGTTGCATTAAGTCTGATTGTCACTTTGCTTGATATATGAGAATTATTTAACCTTATAAATGAGAAAAAAGCAACGCACTTTAAATAAGATACGTTGCTTTTTCGATTGATGAACACCTATAATTAAACTATTCATCTATTATTTATAATTTTTTGTATATACAATATTTCTAGTTTGTTAAAGAGAATTAAGAAAATAAATCTCGAAAATAATAGAGGGAAAATCAGTTTTTGATATCAAAATTATACATGTCAACGATAATACAAAATATAATACAAAATATAAGATGTTATCAGTATTTATTATGCATTTAGAATATTAAAATTCCTTCATTACACTCTTGGCGGTTTCACTTATCAACTTATCATTTGGCTTATCACTTTTATTGTCTTTATTCGTAAAAATGACTAAAACAATAGGTTCAGATTGGCCCTTAGGATAAACAAAAGCAACATCATTTCTAGAAGCATATGTTATTGCTTGACCACTTTTATCAGCAACCTTATAGTCTTTTGGAACACCGTCTTTAATTAAAGTATCTCCGCTTTTATTATTTAACATTAAATCAAGTAAGAATTTTTTGTTTTCTTTGCTTAATTTTCCATTTGCGATAAGTTTATTTAAAGTCTTACCGAAAGCAGCAGGTGTTGAAGTATCTTTTTTGCTCTTTGGTGAATAGTAATTTAATTCTATCTCATATCTAACTGGATTTGTTACTTTATCTCCTAGTTCTTTTAGACGTTGTTTAACTTTTTTGATTCCACCGATTTCTTTTATAATTTTATTGTTTGCTGTATTATCACTATATGTCATTGAAGCCTCAATAAGTGCTTTTAAAGTGATATCTTTTCCTACATATTTTTCTAAAATAGGAGAATAAGCAACTATATCATCTTTGTTAATATGTACTTTTTTATTTAACTTATTATAAGGTACTTGTTCTAACAAAATAGCACTATTTATCGCTTTTGAAGTTGAAGCATAGGCAAATCTCTTATCTGAATTAAATTTTACTTCCTTACCACTTTTAGTATCTAAAGCATAAACACCAATATGAGCATTATATTTTTTTTCTAAATCATTTAACTCTTTGGCATGTGAACTGTTTGAATTACATGCACTTAAAACTAAAGCAATTACAATTAAAAATATTAACTTTTTCAAAATAAACCCTCCGATATTACAGTTGTAATTTTTATAAATCAATAATATTACAATTGTAATATCGGTGTCAATAGTTTATTATAAATATTTGAAAGAAGGTGTTGAAATGGCTAAGTTATTAATAATGAGCATAGTAAGCTTTTGTTTTATATTTCTATTGTTATTATTTTTTAGGTACATATTAAAACGCTATTTTAATTATATGTTAAATTATAAAGTTTGGTATCTAACTCTTCTTGCAGAATTAATTCCTTTCATTCCTATTAAATTCTCTCTTTTTAAATTTAATAATGTGAATAATCAAGCGCCCACAGTTGAAAGTAAGTCACACGACTTGAACCATAACATAAATACCACCAAACCTATTCAAGAGTTCGCAACAGATATCCATAAGTTTAATTGGGATTCAATTGATAATATCTGCACAGTTATTTGGATAGTTTTAGTTATTATTTTAAGTTTTAAATTTTTGAAAGCCTTATTATATCTTAAATATTTAAAGAAACAGTCACTTTATCTAAACGAAAATGAAAAAAATAAAATAGATACGATACTTTTCAACCATCAATATAAAAAAAATATTGTGATTCGAAAAGCAGAGACTATTCAATCTCCAATAACTTTTTGGTATGGGAAATATATTATTTTGATTCCTAGTTCATATTTTAAAAGTGTAATTGACAAAAGACTAAAATATATAATATTGCATGAATATGCTCATGCTAAAAATAGAGATACTTTACATTTAATTATCTTTAATATCTTCTCTATTATTATGAGTTACAATCCATTAGTACATATTGTAAAAAGAAAGATAATTCATGACAATGAAGTAGAAGCCGATAGATTTGTCCTTAATAATATTAACAAAAATGAATTTAAAACTTATGCGGAATCTATTATGGACTCCGTATTAAATGTTCCATTTTTTAATAAAAATATATTAAGCCATTCATTTAATGGTAAAAAGTCATTACTCAAAAGAAGATTAATTAATATAAAAGAAGCCAATCTGAAAAAACAGTCCAAATTAATTCTAATTTTTATTTGTATTTTTACTTTTTTGCTCATGGTAATTCAAAGCCAGTTTTTGATGGGGCAATCCATAACTGATTATAATTATAAAAAGCCCTTACACAACGATTACCAAATTTTAGATAAAAGTAAAATTTTTGGTTCAAATAGTGGATCTTTCGTCATGTACAGCATGAAGAAAGACAAATACTATATTTATAACGAAAAAGAAAGTAGAAAAAGGTATTCTCCTAATTCAACTTATAAAATTTATTTAGCTATGTTTGGACTTGACCGACATATTATAAATGATGAAAATTCACGTATGTCATGGAATCATAAGCATTACCCTTTTGATGCTTGGAATAAGGAACAAGATTTAAATACAGCAATGCAAAATTCAGTTAATTGGTACTTCGAACGTATTAGCGATCAAATACCAAAGAACTATACTGCGACTCAACTCAAGCAATTAAATTATGGTAATAAAAATTTGGGAAGTTATAAAAGCTATTGGATGGAAGATAGTTTGAAAATATCTAATCTTGAACAAGTAATAGTTTTTAAAAATATGATGGAACAAAATAACCATTTTAGTAAAAAAGCAAAGAATCAATTATCTTCTTCATTATTGATTAAGAAAAATGAAAAGTATGAACTGTATGGGAAAACAGGTACAGGTATAGTAAACGGGAAGTATAATAATGGGTGGTTTGTAGGTTACGTAATTACAAATCATGATAAGTATTATTTTGCTACACATTTATCAGATGGAAAGCCATCTGGGAAAAATGCTGAATTAATCAGTGAAAAAATATTAAAAGAAATGGGTGTTTTAAATGGCCAATAAGCAAGTTGAAATATCTATGGCTGAATGGGATGTTATGAATATAATATGGGGTAAAAAATCAGTATCAGCTAATGAAATTGTAGTTGAAATTCAAAAATATAAAGAAGTTAGCGATAAAACGATTAGAACATTAATCACAAGACTATATAAAAAAGAGATTATAAAACGATACAAATCAGAGAATATTTATTTTTACTCATCAAATATTAAAGAAGACGATATTAAAATGAAAACTGCTAAAACCTTTCTTAATAAACTGTATGGAGGGGACATGAAAAGTTTAGTGCTGAATTTTGCGAAAAATGAAGAATTAAATAACAAAGAAATTGAAGAATTGCGAGACATTTTAAATGATATTAGTAAAAAGTAATTAGAGATATGTTTCAAACATAATACATATGTAAACTATGCTTGACTCTTATTAAATTAGTTTTGTTAATAACATTTAAAATATATTATTAAAGATGAGAGTGTACAGAAAATAACCATTTTCTGTACACTCGTTTTTTATGTCTAAATAAGTATGTATTACATAGAATTATGTGTTCAAAAACCCAACAAAAAATCTATGTTCACAAAAGACCTTGTGATTAAGTTATGGTACACTGAAGGTGTATATAGGAGGTTTGTATTTTGAAAATAGGTTATGCAAGAGTTTCAACTGGATTACAAAATTTAAATTTACAGGAAGATCGATTAAATACACATGGTTGTGAAAAGATATTTAATGACCATATGAGTGGTTCAAAAAGTAAAAGACCTGGTTTAGATAAAGCAATTGAATTTGCGAGGTCAGGAGATACCATTGTTGTTTGGAGACTAGATAGACTAGGACGTAACATGGAGGATTTAATCACATTAGTTAATGAACTTAACGAACGAGGCGTGAGTTTTCATAGTTTAGAAGAAAATATAACGATGGATAAATCAAGTTCTACAGGACAATTATTATTTCATTTATTCGCAGCATTTGCAGAATTTGAACGTAATTTAATTTTAGAACGTTCTTCAGCTGGCCGAATTGCGGCACGTGCAAGAGGAAGATATGGAGGGAGGCCTGAAAAATTAAATAAACAAGATTTGAATTTACTTAAGACGCTTTATGATAATGGCACACCCATTAAAACAATAGCAGAACAATGGCAAGTTTCACGTACAACTATTTATCGTTACCTCAATAAATTGGAGGACAAGGAAGATGAAAAACAAGGAGAAGTATCTAACTAATTTTTCTGAAGCCAAACGTAAAGAAGCTACTCAAAAGTACAATATAATAAAACCTTTTATCTTGGGAAATCAATCTTTATCAAGTATTTCTAAAAATAAGGACATTGCATTAAGTACACTTTATAGGTGGAATAAATTATATAAGGAAGAAGGGCTTACTGGTCTAATTCATAATACAAGAGTTGATAAAGGTGATCATAAATTAGAACAAAACATAATTGACGAGATTAAACGCCTTTCACTCAAGAATAAAAGAAATAGTATTGCTACAATTCATAGGAAAATCGTTAATTATTGTATAGAAAATAATTTTGATAAACCAAGCTACAAACAAGTTTATAGTATTATTAAAGCAATGCCTAAGTCTGTTATTGATTTCTCTCACCAAGGTGAAAAATACTATCAAAATAAGTACGATTTAATACAAATAAGAGAATCCTCAAGACCCAATGAAATATGGCAAGCCGACCATACTTTGCTAGATATTTATATATTAGATCAAACAGGTAATATTAATAGACCCTGGCTAACCATTATTATGGATGACTATAGTCGCGCAATTGCAGGATACTTTATAAGTTTTGAAGCTCCTAATGCTCAAAATACAGCATTAACACTACACCAAGCAATATGGAATAAGAATAATACCAATTGGCCAGTATGTGGTATACCCGAAAAATTCTACACAGATCACGGGAGTGACTTTACCTCGCATCACATGGAACAAGTCGCTATTGATTTGAAAATTAACTTGATGTTTTCAAAAGTTGGTGTCCCTCGTGGTCGCGGGAAAATAGAACGTTTTTTTCAGACAGTTAACCAAACTTTCTTAGAGCAACTTCCTGGATATATAAACAATAATGATACTCCTAGCGATTTAATAGATTTTCAAAATTTCGAAGAAAAATTACGATACTTTTTAATTGAAGATTATAATCAAAAAGAGCATAGTGTTATCCAGAGCACTCCTATCAATCGGTGGAACAGTAATCATTTTTTCCCTAATATGCCAAGCAGTTTAGAACAACTTGATTTATTATTATTAGAAATACCTAAATCTAGAAAAATTCATTCAGATGGCATTCATTTTCAAGGCTTTAGATACAGTAATACAAACCTAGCTGCTTATGTAGGTGAGTATGTATTAATTCGTTACAATCCCAATGATATGGCTGAAATACGTGTTTTTTATAGAGATGAATTTCTTTGTACAGCAATATCTCCTGATTTAGCTGATTATTCAATTGATATAAAAGATATACAACACGCACGTAGTCAGAGAAGAAAACACTTAAAACAAAATATTGCTAGTCCAAGCACCACTGATTTAATTAAGGAAGAAAAAAATTATGGTTATTCACCTCAAGAAACGACTAAAAACGTCAAAAAATTAAAGAGGTATCGTAATGACTAAACATCAGAATTTCATTGAAACGAAAGAGTATAAACGATTTGCTGAATTTTGCGATGCTTGTATCAAATATCAATATATTGGGATCTGCTATGGTCAACCTGGTGTCGGAAAAACTTTATCTTCTAGGTATTACACAAATTGGAATACTATTGAAAAGCAAGTTAATCATAGAGGGTGGGAAGATCTAGCTAGTAAAACGACTGATGATATATTATCGGTGAATAAGATATTTTATACTGCACCGGCTGAAAAACAAACAAGATTAAGTAATGATCTATATAGTATTAGTGCAAGTATTGATTTGGGTCAAAAATTACACATCGTAAATAAGTATGGTCATGATCATAGTAAACATTATAGTGATATGTTTAAATATATTGATTTAATTATAGTAGATGAGATTGATCGCCTTAAAGTGCAACATTTAGAGCAATTAAGAGCTATTTATGATGAACATAATTTAGCAATGATATTTATTGGTATGCCAGGTATAGAGAAAAAACTATCTCGTTATCCTCAACTATATTCGCGTATAGGTTTTGCACATGAATTTGATAATCTAAGTAAAGACGAGACGCATCATATATTAGAATATAAGTGGCAAGATTTAGGATTTGATTTAAAACTCGAAGACGTTACTGATTATGAGGCAATAACGACGATTATTAAAATTACAAAAGGGAATTTTAGGCTGATTCATCGTTTATTTGCGCAGATAGATAGAATTATGGATATAAATGGCTTAGATAAAATCAGTACAGAAGTTGTAGAAACAGCTAGAGATAGTTTAGTCATAGGTATTCGTTAATAGAAAAAGCAATGTACTTTAATATAGGACATTGCTTTTCTCATTTACTAGGTAAAATCATTCTCATATATCAAGTAAAGTAACATCTGATGCCATGCTATACTAATGTTGTGTTAAGGGTGTTACACTTAATACGCACACTTAATAACAATTAGAAGATTAAATAGATGCTAAAGGTGGAACAATAATGAAATTTGGATATGCAAGAGTGTCAACGGAAGAACAACATCTTGAAAACCAAATTGAATGGTTAAAATCTCAAGGAGTTGAGAGCAAAAATATATTTGTAGACGAAGTGAGCGGTACAACGTCACCATATGAGCGTGAGGGCTTTAAACAGCTATTAAAGGCAAAGATACGTGCGGGCGATGATTTATACGTCTTTAAACTGGATCGTTTAGGTCGTAAGGCACATGTCGTTGAACAAATGGTTAGAGAATTGTTAGATGAGGACATTAGATTACATTCAAAAGATTTACCAAACATACCAACAGACGATGATTACGGGATTGGTCAATTGGTGCTTAAAGTAATGTTATCTGTCTTAACGTTCCAAGCTGAAACAGAACGACTATACATGCTGGAACGACAACGTGTAGGCATAGAACGTGCTAAAAAAGACGGTAAATATAAAGGCAAGCAAGTTAAATATTCAGCCGATAGCGATAACCCGCAAGGTCGCATCATATATGCTCAAGTTGTAGAAGAATTGAAGAATGGCGGTACAATCCGAGGCACCGCTAAAAAGTATGGATTAGGTATTAAAACAGTACAACGTATTAAGAATGAAATTAAATCAAATGAGGTGTTATAAAATGGAAAAATTTAGAAAACCAAATTATGAACATATTTATGGATTAAAAGAAGAAGAAGTAGAACGAGTATTTAAAGAACAAGGTATTGAAGGTTTTGAAGAAAGACAAAGAGAACGTATAAAAGAAGTTTTAAATTATGAGCCTAAACACTTTGATAAAAAATTATATAATACATTAACATTATATGAAAAAACATGTGTAAATGCTCTAGAATCAAATTCAAATCGTGTTTTAGATAAAACTAGGGAAGCCATACGATGCAGTTTAAGTGGTGAAACATTCAAACCTTTTAAAAATCTAGAAGATGATGCACAACCAACAGGAGACGAATTAGAATTTTTTACAAGTGGTAGATATTACAATAGAAAAATCACATACATTTTACAATACGAATACTACTTAAAACAAAAATACAATGAAGAAGGTGATAAGTAATGAGTTTACAAGAAGAAATAACAAACATGCGTAACAACTTTACATCAAAAACTTCAACATTAAGAAAACAGATTAATAATAAAAAACACAAGATAGAGCAAGAACAAAAAACATTACGCAATCATCAAAAGAAATATGATGAACAATTAGAAGAATACAAAAATGATGTGAACAAATTAATTACTAAACTTGCTTTAAAAGATAATATAGACCAAAAAAAAATAAAGAGCATTTATCAATATTTAATGACGGGCTCTTATAAAACAGATGAGATGCAATCATCTGTTACATCAGATGAAACCGCAGGTTCAAGTTCAGATAATGACACACAACATTATACATCTGAACGTTCTGATAACTAAAATTATGTTTAACTACATGATAATTTTAGTTGAGTTTTTATAACAATCCACCGTTCATCTACAAGGCGGATTGTTCACAACACTTAGATTTGAAAAATCTTAGTGTTGCCTAGATGGATCAAAGGAAGAGCGGAGCATCTTCCTTGCGAGCGAACAAGGACAAAATTCGTAGAATGTAGTCCGAAGTTACTGCTCGCTGTCACATTGTAAGATAGCGGTATTGGAAAATGCCGCCATCGTCAATGTGGGGGTTTGATGTGTAGCACAATGTCGCATATTATTGCGACGTGATACACATTATTGAAAGGATTAGCGAAAGCTAAAACTTTCAATACTAATTTAATTTGAACAGGCAGTGATGAATAATGAGTGAAACGAAAAATGAAGAACGTGATAAGATGCTACGCACACGCAATCACACGTTCAAATTAAATGCAGTTGAGGACAATAAACTTAAAACGTTACGTGATATTACAGGATTAAGTATAAGTGAGATTGTCCGAAACACATTATTTAGTGAACAATCCATATTATCAAGTGGACACATTAGTAATGCAGAGGAATTTAAAAAGTTTAGGCACGCCCAAGTTAAGATGATAAAACAATTAGAAGAAGAAAAACGAGCCATTAACCAAATAGGAAACAACCTAAACCAAATAGCAAGAAACACGCACAGAATGGCGGGGAATTATGAGAAAGAACTAAAACAAATTGAGATGTTATTAAAAGAATTAATAACAAACAATGAGGAGGTGGTTAGTAAGATATGGCGACAACGATAGTACATTCAACAAAACATTTAAGAGGTTTAATATCTTATGTACGAGATGAAGAAGTGCACCATGAAAATGAAATGACAAATGGTGAGCGAGTGATGGAAAGTGACGGGATATATGCAACACCGAATGACGCATACTTTCAAATGCGGGAAGTACAGCGGTTATATGGTAAAGATAAAAATGAAGTACAAGCACTGCACACCATCATGAGTTTTGATGAGGAACAATTTAATTATAAAGATCCAACCGCACCAACAAGAGCATTAGAAGTTGCGAGATTATCAAGTGAGATGTCACACCCAAACTTTCAAACGGTAATGTATGCACAATTAGATGGTGAGGGCAAAAAGGTACATGTTCATAAAGTCACCAACATGACGGACTTAGACGGTAGAGTGATGAATGGAAAAGAGCGAAGTTTTTATCATGCATCAGAATACACAGATAAAGCAATGATAGAACTTGGTTATACACCGCAAGCAGAAGAAAAACGCCAAAAAGGTTATACAGCAGAAAAGAAAGTCGGTAGAGGTGTACGTTTTCAATCAAACAGAGTAATTGAGGAAACAATGGAACAATTAAAAGCCGATGGTATAACAGCAACAGGTGAAGAATTAGAATTTATGGCAATAGAACAAGCATTGAATGAAAAGACATTACCTAAACAAGAATATGTGCAACTAGCGGTGGATTTCACGATTGAAGATGAGAACGTCAAAGATTTAGATGATTTTAAACATTATCTAAAACAAAATTATGATGTGACGTATCAAACAGCGGAAGAAAGACGAAGAAAAACAGGGGCATATAACTTGGATTATATAGACCAAAACCAACCCGCAATGAAACGTGTTATGCGGGAAAAGAAAGTAGGAACTGATTATACAGAGAATATATTAAAAGAACGTATAAGTATTAAACATTATCAAAAAGAAGGTGACGATTATGAGCAAGATAGACAAATTCAAGAACTCGAAAATATCGCAAGACAAAGAGAAATTGAACAACTTAGAGAGCAACAGCAACAATTACAACGACACGCAGAAGAACAACGTACAGAAAGAACAAATGAACGATCTAACAGCGTTAATAAGACAGCAAAACCAAACGTCCGCACAAATACAAGACACACTAAAGGATTTGAACTCGGAGATTAAAAAAGAGAGTTACAATCTATCAGATGAAGATAAAAGAAACATGAAAACAATAGATAAAAATATAAAAGTATTATGGCAACAGCAAGAAGAAATAGTGAAACAACAAAAACAATGGATTGATAATACAAAAATATCGCTACAGCATCACGTCAAATTAGAAAACAAAGATTTTAGCAAACAAATAGCCGATAAAATAGTACAAAAAGTCACACCTAATGTTGCGAACACATTTGAAAGAGAAACAGAATTAATAAAAACAAAATCAAAAGACATGGAACAATCAATGAATAATTTAGAAAAACAAATGACACGCTATAAAACAATGGCGGTGACGGGCATTGTCGCATTTTTTGTGATTGCAATAGTAGTATTATTATTTACAGCGATGTCTAATGGACTTTTTGATTTTTTAGGTGCAAGCCGATTATATGAAGTCATCAGTATGAAAATGAAAAAAGCAGAAGGATTTATGACGGCTTTATGGTTCTTAATATATTTTGTACCCGTCATCATATGGGCGTTAATATTTGGCGGATTACTTAAATTAGTAAAAACTTATTTATTATAAATACAGTTATAATATGTTCTTTTAAATCACATTGTGCTATGATGTTCTAGAGAAGGAGGAGAAGTTAATGCTAACTGATAATTCTAAAACTAAAAATATTAAAATTTTAGCTTTAGACTATTTAAAAAGTAAGGTGGATCAAGAAGTAAGTCTAAGAGAAATAAGAAATTATGTTTTAAAAACTACAAGAACACAATTTTCTTCAGGTGTATTTAGTTCAGCTATGCGTGATTTAATGGAAGAGTCTGAAGGTAGAGTTTTAAATACAGATAGGGGAATCTATAAATATACCTCAGTTATAAAAAAAGCAGAAATAAATAAAGTATTGTCAGATTGTGTTAAAAGTTTACGGTCTGTAGCATATGTTAATTATCTTGATGTAACTGATGAAGATTTAGAATATATAAAAATGATACCAAATATTATTGAGAAAATAGAAGATATTAAAATGTAACATTTTAGTAATCTGAACTTAATAGAACAATGTAGAACAAATAGAACAAATATGTTATTATTTAAATAGGATCTCGGAATAATTGTGAAAATACAATAAGGATCCTTTGATGAATAGAATATACATCTTAAGAATCCTTACAACTAGAAAAATATTTTATTAATTGCCACTTAAAATATAACATTCTATTTATCATAAATCAATTACGTGTAATGGAGATAAATTTAATGATTATTAATCAAACTTCTATAAGAAATACTAAAAAATTGTTAACTGACATTAAAAATGATCAAAAATTCATGTTAGGTCTAGAAATTACTAGAAAAATAGAAAATATTATTAAATCAAAACTCAACTATTCATTAAACAATCTTAATAATTCTTCTACAACTATTTCTCTATTTCCTAGTTCAACATTAGGCATTAATGCAATGAGAAATGCCGATGGTGAATATTTACCAGATAAAAGTAAAAATAAAGAAATTGCTTACAGAGCACATGAATATAGTTTAATAGGTTTTGATGGTAAAACTTATTCTGGAACTTGCTATGTATCGTATGAAAGATATCCTAAAATATTTATCCCTCCCTATGAATTGAAATTAGTAATATCAGAACAAAACAACACTAAATATATTTATGTATATAAAGAATTTAATAAAGTATCCTCTAAAGACAATGATATTAAATTTGCAGCAAATCTTATGCTTGAAATTTTTGGAGAAGTTGACACGTTAATATTAGATGATAACAGTGAGTTTATTAAAAATATTCCAGTTGAAAAAGTAAATTGGGAAATTCTACCTTCAGGTAGTCAAGTTTGGAATAAAATAAAGCAAATTCTCATAAATAGTAATCAAATTCCTAAAAGTGAACGTACACTTATTTATGACAGAATAAAATGGCTTCAATCTAAAGATCCAACTTCAATTAAAGAAGGTTTAGGTGGGTATACAGGTTATTTAGTATTTGAATTTAAAACCCAATCTAAAAAAATATATATCATTGATTCAATAATGTATGGAAAGGCTACTTATATTTTTGAAAACGATTGGAAAACTGTATCTAAATTAACGAAAAAAGAAATTATACAAAATAAATTAGCAAAAGATAGGATAATTCATAATAATAAGTGGGAAGAAAATGTAAGCAAATATATCGGTTGACTATAAATAATTGTATAAACGTAGTGTAAATATCTGAAAAGTAAATAAGAAGTTTGAATCGTCTACGCTTAATAGTTTTCTTATTAAAAAAGGTTAAATATGGTAAATACTCCCAAAGTGAATAATATATTGGGAGTATTTACCATATCATAATATTAAACTGCTAACATATTTTACGTTAAATACAATAATCAAAATTTATATTTCTAGTATGTTATAAGTAATTTAAATTAAACAATCTATAAATCATTTCCTTTTTTATTTGATTCTTTTTTTATATGTAGAAATGTTAGTTCTTTAAAGCAATAAGTCTCAAAAAAAGTGAAACTATTGCAAATTAAGTAAAAAAATCAATGTAACAAGTAAGTACTCTTTCGAAAGTAATAAATAGATAAAGGAAGGAAAGATAGATAATGACAAAAGATAATTTGATACTGCAAAGAATGATTCAAGATAAAATGAATGAAAATTATTTAGATTTATTATTACGTATTTTAAATAATATATTTGATTTAGATCAAAAAAATTACCATACAATAAAAAATCAAACAAAACAAATTGAAAAAACTTTAGAAAAACAAGGAGGTTACCATACTACAAAGTCTAAACATAAAATTGAAGATATTTTCTTTAGACTTGCAGATTGTGAATGCGAGGTAGAATCAGAAATGACTTTATATACGGCTATTATCGAACAAGAGATTATATATGAAAATATAGTAAATGAATTATTACCACAAAAAGACCAGTTAGAAGTTGAAATTAAAGGAAAAGGAATAGCTGGACCTATTAATGATTTAAGGGAAATTGAAAAAATTGCAAAAAACAATGGTATTGATGATAGATTAGTAGTTGGAATTTTAGAACAGTTATAGAATATTTTATATTATGAATCTACAAAAGGAGTTATCATATTTAAAGCACTAAAAGACACAATGTAGAAACTTCTTCTCCAGATTATTAAATTTAATAAATATTATCAGTAATAAAGAATTAAAAATGTAAAAAACAGGTAACTAAAAAATATAGTCATCTGTTTTTTAAATTCAATAATAATTGAAAGATGTTATAACGTTCAAAATAGTAGAAGATGAAAGCACATCTTAAAGTATTTTTAATTTTAATGTGAACACTATCTTCTTCAGTATTGTCGAAAAGGAGGTAATATTATTTTTTACATACTTTTCTTGTTAGTACTAAATACATTTAAAGTGTCTGCATGAGGATAACTCCATTTCCAGTCTTTATTATTAAAACGTTCTTCTATATATTGCTGTTGTGTTGTACTAAATTCTTCATTGGATATTATATAATAATTTGCTGTATTTATTGTAGCCTGATTTAAATATCTAGTTTTTTCAGGTGTCAGTATTACTTGTAAGCCTTTTGAACTATTAATTACATCATGTTGAAACTCTACGCATATTTTTGGTGCAATGGGTAACATTATTTGGGCCCAATTATGAGTACCTATTATTGGATTATCGCTTGTTAGTAAATTTTCCATACTTCTTGCTATATGGAAGTTCATAGTATCTGGTTTTCTAAAACTTTTTAATAATCTTTCTAACCTATCACCTTGTTTAAAAACCCAATTAAATCTTTTTATTTTTTCTTTATTTTTTTCTATTTCTTTTAAATCTATAGGTACTTTTCTTGGTTTGTAAGAAAATATATTTTCAATTAAAGTAACAAAATTAATTCTTCCCATATCAGTACGTAAATATTGCAACCACAAATATTGAAACAATTCTTGTTGATCTTCTTCAGAAACTGAAAAATCACTTGAATTAATATTCTTTATAATGTGATCTATGATAGGGTCTATTCTCGATTCATAAATTCCTAATTTATGCTCTAAAATGTTATCAACTTTATCAGAACTTTCGTACGTGTAATTAGTTACACATACTTTTTCATAATTCATAAAAACTTTTTTATTAGATTGTCGTATATATACATGGAATTTTTTATTATCATTCGCAAAATGTTTTAAAAGACATCTTGGATAATAATGTTGTTTTTTTGTAACCATAGTACCACCTCTTATTTATCAATATTTCATTTTATTATATAAGAAAAGATTGTTAAATAAGAATATAATAACTAAAGAATTAGCTTCTTCATATTTTATAGAAAATTTGTTATACAATGTTCTTAATAACTATTTTACTATCCAAGATGCTTATGAAAGGGTCTATAGTATTCTTGAATGGCTAAATGACAATAAAAATTCTTTTTCAACATTTTTATGTCAAAATGAGCAAGTTTATCTATTCGGATCGTCTCAAGAGTAGTGGAACCAAGTTGATGCCGAAAAATTTATTTCCGAAGTAATTCGTTTTTGGAAAAGGTATTAAATTATGCATGAATATAGTGTCGATATTAAAAATCATAAAATTATTTTTTATTTATCAATAACATCATTTTTTTCAAGTTTCTTATCTTATTTTGTAAATCTTATAATAACAAAAAGTCCTTGGAATGTAATTAGTGTGTCATTTACTGCAATGGGTGTGTTTGGTTGTTTATATGCACTTTTTGATAAATATATTTGGAAATGGAAGATACTTAAAAAGCTAGGTATAATTAAAAATCCTAATTTAAATAGTGTTTGGGAAGTTATTTTTCTGTCTTCTTACCATGGATTTAACAGAGAGCTTCCTATTTCTTTAACTATTGTACAAACTTGGTCGAAAATTAGTATTCAAGGGACTTTTGACCATTCGGATTCTTTTAGTAATACTGCTTCAATAAAAGTTAATTTAGGAAATGAGATAAGGTTATTTTATTCATATTATAATGATAAGAAACCTGAATATTATAATTTAAGTACTAGTAATCATCAAGGGTATGCAAATTTAAAAATATAAGGGGATTTGATGGAGGGAAAATATTTTAATGATCCAACCAACAATGAAAATTGGGGGAAAATGAAATTAAAAAGGTAAATGTTTAATGATATATGAAGTAGTTATATGAATTTTCTTTTTTAATATATTAAAATTTAATGAATTGTCTATTCCTTTACAATGTAAACAAAGAGGTGACTGCAAATAGTCACCTCTTTGTTGAGTTCAACGAGATTTGCAAAATGTCGTAACGGTTAAGCGTTCAAAAGATAAGCATAACGCTCCATATAACAGCATACAAAGTAGTGTATCAATTCATCAGCATCTAATGCCACCATCGTTAGTTCAGCCTTGCATGGCTTTGTATAACGTACATAATGGTATAAATCATCAAATAACTCTTTTTTAGCCTGTTTATCGGTCATGTTGAATACCTCGTGTACATTAAGTCCTATTTCTTCTAATCGCTTTGTAATCACGCCGAAAACGAATGTGTTCATGTGTCATCACTCCATAATTTTTTAATATTCACATGAACACTAAAAAAAGCCGATACATCGGCTTTTTATTTTTTTAATATATTAGGATTTTTTCTTCTTTTTTGATACCTTTTCACCTATAAGTAATAAAAATGTTAGTCACTTTCAACATAAAGTAACCTTTCTCCATGATTTTACCTCCTCGCTTTTTTGAATTTAAACCCCTGAAAAAGCTGAATTAAGAAAAAATAGATTAAAAAATTTAGATCGAAAAGAAAGAGCGCATAGACTTATTCGAAAAGACGCCATGCTTGAAAAATATTTTGAATGTGAACATTTAAGTTCAGACGAAACAGAAGCATTGTTAAAGATGTATTCCAACTACATTAATACGAATAAGCCAAATAAATTTAAAAAGAAGTAATTGATCATGCTTACAAATACTTGGGTTCCACTAAAAAATGCTGATAGTAGTAACAATGAATAATAATTGTTTATAAAAATGAGACTAAAACTTTTCGATTTTAGTCCCACTTAATTAATTACAGTTCATTGAAAATAAAGTTCGCCTACAGTTAAGAGAATATCTATTTAAAGATATTCTCTAATTGGGTCATTGTTGACTTATTAAGTTGTATTATTGATTAAATAAAGAAGTAATTGGTAAATTATCGCGTCGCTTATTAAGTGTATGTACTTCTGCAAATTCCGATTTAAGAGATTTCATAAGATACCCTTGCATGGCTTCAACGGTTTCATTTTTTTGAATAAGCATGGCTTTAAAACGTTTAAGAACATGAAGTATTTCGATTTCCATATCTTCTAATAAGTAATATGTATCAATAGAATTATTAAAGGACGTCTTGGCTTTTAATAATACAGGTTTGATGATTTTAATTTCAGCTACAGAAAAGTTACTTAAATAACTTTGAATACTTTGAGGTAGTTCTTCAAGTAGTTGGAATTTTAAAGCTTCATCATTAAATTTTGAATAATAGTGATTTGAATGATTTGTGTGATTACTAGAATATGTTAATTTCTTATCATTCAAATCATCCGTATCATTACTCTTAGTCTTAATATAATCAGTCTTAATATAATCAGTATCATTAGTGTATTTTTTTGATACATCATGATGTATCATTCTAATATTTCCTGATGTATCATTATCATATTTCTGGATGTATGAATTTGATACATCCGTAGAATATTGCTGTTCTACGTCATTTTCTTGTTGTGAAATACAATAAACATCAGCTTTTGTTACTTCTGGTTTTTTTAGATATAATTTATTTGGTTTATTTAATCCTACTCTGACTTGACTAAACAAATCGGCTCGAGTTAATTCTTTCTTTATTTTAGATAATTTATTTGGGCTACTAATATTTAGGATTTTTTTTAACTTTTCGTTAGTATATATAAAGAATATATCCCCATTTTCATCTATCCAATTATTTTTTATAGACAAATCTAAACGATCTCTTAATATTGACCAAGTTATTTTTGCATCATTAGATAATTTAGTATATTTAGGATTTGTGAAGAATACTTTAGGTAATCGATAGAATTTTTCTTTTTGGATTTCTTTAATATTAAAATTAGACATACAAAAACCTCTTTCGTATTTAAATTTTTAAAAGAGGTAATAAAAAAGTGATAAGTAAGTATATATGTATTAGACTTGCACTAATAAATCTTAATATATATAATATGAATACAACAACTATACAAAAACATCTTTTTTATTACCGTAGAAGCCTAACTATTCCCGTAGTTGGGCTTCTTTTTATTTATAATAACATTTTTTAAATCATTCTTACATTATATATAATGTAAGAATGATAAAAGACTATATAATATCTTTATATGGTATTATAGGATTTTATATAAAGAAAGTTGTAATAATGCGTATAATAGGTATATAACAAGTATTTAAAGATAATAAAAGGAATTTGTATAATTATATGTATATCTTTTATTTTCAAGAATAAAAGTTTAAATATAGTAAGTATAATAACTATATAACGTATAATGAATACTATATATAGTTATACGGAGGCTATTATATGAAAAGTATGAAAAAAATTGCTGACGAACTTAATGTGACAAAGATGACAGTTTATAACAATGCTAAAAAAGCAAATGTGAAATTTCAAAAAATCGATAACGTAAATTATTTATCTAGTGAAGATGAAATTATAGTAGTAAATAGAATTAAAAAAAATAAAAAAAAGATTATTGATGCTGAAAGTAAAACAGATGAAAAAAATTATGATAATAATGATTCAGTCAAAGATGAAACAATAAAGCAATTATATATTCAGCTAGATATATATAAGAAACAAGCAAATAGAGATAAAGAACAAATAAATACACTTAATAGACTTCTAGAAAACCAGCAAGTTTTAGCATTAGAAAGTAATAAAAAGATTCAAAAACTAGAAAGTCAATTAGAAGAAGAAAGACAGCTTAATTATTCTTTTGATACAGCAGCGAATGCTAGACAAAATATTAATCCGCAAGAAGCAACTTTTACTGAAGAATCTCAAAATATCAACCAACAACAAAAGAAAAGCCAACCAATAGAAAAAGAAATAAATCATAAGGATGTATCCGAAGAGAAAAAGAATGACAGTACAAACGAAGGTGAATTTACAAAAGAGGATAAGTTTGTTGAAAAAACGAAGAGTGATCCTAATGATAATAGGGAGGTAGAACCACCTAAAAAGGGATTTTGGAGTCGATTCTTCGGTAATTAAAAATGAATGTAAAAGGTGTATCAAGGATTTATAAACCCTTGATACACCTTTTATAGTGATGGAACTTCTGATAATCATTGATTATGTTAAGCTAAACATTATGCTAATTAGCTTATTTTATAATATCAATGAGTCCTTTCTTCGCTGCAGCTCGTGCTGATATCCAACCGAAAACAATACCAATTAACATGGATACACCGACCGCTACGATCATATATCCTAGACTGACGACACTCTTAATATGATCAGGCGTGACTGTATCAATGTAGCTACCGATGAGGATAACTAAAATTAATCCAATTAAACCGCCAATCACACATAGCACGCCACTTTCAATTAAGAGTTTTCACTCCATATCACGAGTTTTAGCGCCAAACGCACGACGAATTGCGATTTCCTCGGTACTTTCTGTGACAGAGATATACATCACATTCATCACACCGATATCAGCGATAAATAATGAAATACCTGCAACGGCTGCCACAAAGTAAGTAATGCCATCAAAGGCTTTATTGATACCATTCATCATTTCTTAGGTATCATTATACGTGTAATTGCTATCTCCTACACCCGAACCTTTTTATTTAATGTGTCTTCCACTTTTTCTTCAATTAATAAACACTCCTTAGTAATATTTATTAGATAATTAATTCTAATAAATATTACTAAGGAGTGTTTATTAGATATTTAATTTTGATAAATTATTTTTTTTCTTTAAGTAATTCTGAAGGAATTGCAAAAATGAAAATACAAATAAATAAAATAAGTGACAAATGTGGTATATTTTCAAAAAAATACCATCGTAGATGTAAATCAAACATCATATTTGCGGATTGAATTGCAAATTTTGACCCTAAAAGTATTACACAAATGAAAGTTAAAGTATCTAATATTTTTATCACTAAAATGCTCCTTTAAAAAATTATATGTAAGCTAAGTTAATAATATATAAGTATAAGAAATAAAATTCATAAAAATATGAACGAAAATAGAAGCATACACGTTAAAATTTGATTTGATATATACAAAGACAATAGGAAAACCTAGTATTAGATATAAGATTATTTCATCTAAGGACTTAATAGATTCCACATGTATTAGAGCAAATATAAACAATGAGACTATGGACATTAATCGATAAGGAAATATTTTGCTAAGTTCACCTATAATTAAATGACGGTATAAAATCTCTTCTAACATTGGTCCAATAATAACAATAGAGAAAAAAGTAATTATTGCTATACTAAGAGAATTGGGTTCATTAATCCAATTGTTTATTTGACTTTGGTTTTCAGTGCTGGATAAACTCCATTGACTATCAAAAAAAGTTATTAATTTATTAATCCCTTCAAAAATTACTCTCACGGATATCAAAATAATTAGAATAGACTTCCAATACATTTTCAAATAAACAATAGCTGATTTCAATTTAAGGATATTATTTTTGTTTAGTAACAAAAACAATAGTATAATCACTAAACTTATTATAAAATCTAAAAGGATTCCCATATCTTTTGAGCCTATAGAATTAAAAATATTGTGGCCAAACAAATTATTGAATAGAGATAAGATTACGTTTAATACTAAAGGCAAAAAAAACATTATCGGAAAAAATAAAAATTCAATCCATTTTATTTTATGTGCTTCCAACTTTAAAATACTCCTTTAATACTATTTCTTCGATTTTTCTTTTATCATTTCTGAAGGTATTGAGAATACGAAAACTAATACTAACAATATAATTGCCATATATGGAATGTCTTCTAAAAAATACCAGCGTAAATTCCAGTCAAAAATACCGTTGGCAGTAAGTATGGCAAATTTTAAAAATAATAATACAACACAAGTGCCTGCTAAAAAGTCTAATATTGTAGTTAAAACTTTCATAGATAGATTACCTCCAATCTAAAATATATTTTTAATTAAAACAAAATAATTTATACCATGGGGAATTAAAGTTTTTTTTAGATAATAATGTTAATAGGACTCCTGCACTACCTTCCAAAAGACTAGAACTATCAGTATATTCATACCCATTCTCCCGGTATTCTAAATCTTTGAATAAAAACTCAGCGGAAGGTTCTTTTGAATTTTCAATAAGTTTGTAAAAATATTTTTCTAATTTATCATTTTGCAATATTTTGTTAATAATAGCTAATCCACTATACCCATGGCACAATGTAGGAGATATTAATTTTCTTTGTTTTGAAGATCTCTGTAGTGTTTCACTGGACAAAAATTTACTGATATTTATTGTGCTTTCGTCTTTTAATGTATGACCAATATTATATAGAACAAGTGAAACACCAGGAGTACCATAACACCAAGCATCCCTGTGAGTTAAAGGTTTATTATCTAGAGTGTTAGGAATAATATAAGAGTTATGATAAAAGATTATAGAATTTATCAAGAAATCTTTAGACTGTTGCAATGTTTGTAATAAAGTAGATGATGTAAAGCCTCTTTTATATGAAGCATTTAAAACATTTATAGTACCACTTATTCCATGAGAAACGCCCAAATCAGAAAAAAACTCTCCATATATTTTATTATTTAGTTTATTAATTATAAGATGTTCTAAAAGATTGGTTAATTTATGAATCCAGTAACTTAATTTTAAGTGAATCTTACTACCGTAGATATCTAAAATATGTAGTAAGCATAAAAGAGTTCCTGAAGCCCCGTATACTAAATCAAAGTTTTCTTTTGACATAGAAGTATTATAAATTTGGTTTTTTAAATCAACATATAGTGTATCAAATACAGAATCATATTCATTTAAAAGTTGAATAGTTATGTTTTTATAATTACTCCCATTATTAGAACAAGTTGCTAACGTAAACAAGATTCCCATTGTTCCAGTAAATAAGGATGTAGAATACATAGGATGCCTTTGTATAAGACTTATAGTACTACTTAGATATTCATTACAAATTTCATAGTATTTAAAATCATTGCTATATTCATAGGCTTCATTTAAAAGTAAAGCAATACCAGGGTATCCTGTAGCTAAGCTAACTTTGTATATATCTTCTTTACCGTAATTTAACTCAATATTTTTTTTAATGGTTTCTATGTTTAAAAATTTATCTATAGTTTTAAGTATGTCGTTTTTCATAAATTATACCTCTAAGAAATCGTATTTATTTTTTTATAATCTAGTAAAGATCTATATATTAATTCTAGTATTTTACTTTCTATTTCTCTATCAGTTCCTAAAAGCCTATTACAAAACATATGAATGACACTTAAAATAAGACTATTATCCTCTATTTTATTATATTTTTTTAGTAAATTGCTATATTTTTTGTACTCTAAATCCCTCCAATTTTGTATACCGTATATTTCCGTATAATTCGGTTTGTTATTTATAGATTGAAAGATTTTGTTCCTTTTTTTTCTATATAAATCTTTAACTTCCTTATTTTTTCCAATAAATTCTAAAAGGGCAATTTTAGAATTTATTGAATCTCTAAAATAATTTAAAATTTCTAAAATATTATCTATAGCAAAATCTAATATGTCAAAATCATTACGTAAATCAGCATAATATTTTGCTGTGATTTTAGAGTCTATTTGAAAACATTTTTCTGCTGCTTGTATACAGGATGGTCCACCATAACGATAAGTTTCTCTGTAGTAGGGGACAATGGTGAATGTTTTTATAAAACCTTGATCTTTAAAGGAATTTATTATGTTTAAAATGTCCTTTTTTATGAAAAAATTATTACTTGAAACTCTAAATCGAAGCCTTAAATGATTACTTGAATCATAGTATCTTATAAAGAAAATTGTTTCTATTTCATTACTATCTGAAAGTTCTGTGTAAATATTCTTCCAAATTCCCAAAGCCATTAGTTCTTTAAAGTTATATTCATTATAGTATAAATTTAAGCAAATCCATTCATTTCCAGGCAGTATGATTTCTTTCTTATCTCTCACTTTTTTGGGAGGAAAATTAATAATATTCTTTAAATATAAAGGTTCAGAAGAAGACATAGAAAAAACTAGCTCATTTATTGTCAAATTTTTAGAAAAATCTAATCCTTCTTCTAATTCTTCTAACTCTAAAATCTCTTTCTTTTTATATTCAGTGTATAAAGTATATTGAGAAATTTTAGAGTTTAAATTTATATAAAGTCTCTGATCCTCATAAACCAAATAAAACTCTTCATCTAATTCATAAGTTTTTGAAAATTGTTTAATTTTTAAGATAAAATCATTAAAATTTAGTCCTTTCTTAAGATTAATATTCCACTTCTGTGGAGATAAGACTATATTATTATATTCAATTCTAGGTGAGTAAGCATGTTCAACAGCTGAAAAATTTAAAAAGTAAGTTCCAGTAATATATTGCATGCTTATATCTGATAAGAATCTAATAATACTAGGGGCCAAATTAGTATTGTGTAAATTATTAAAGTTAGGATATATAATATTTCCATTAATGTCTCTAATATAAAAATTAAAATCTTCCCCTAAGAATACATATAAATCATTGACTGTAGTATTAGAAGAGTGATCTAAAAAATCAATGGTTGCATTAGGTAGTTGTGAAGTCATTACATTTTGAATTTTTGGAAAAGGATGGTTATATATAATTTCCATTGTACAAAAACCTTTTGGCTTATAATTATCAAAATTATAGATATCCTTTGTAATATTAAAAGGAAACATATATGTAAAACGACCGTAAGTTTGGGTAGCATGTAAAGATCCAGAATTGGTTTTTAAGTATAATTTTGATGAATTACTCAGTTTAGTTAAGTACATGTCAAAAGATGTATTTATGTTACTTTTTTTTAGATAAGGATCTAACTCCAATAACTTATCATTACTTAATTTAATTACTTTATCATTATTTAATAACGCTTCTGTTTTCCAATTTTCTAAGATACCAGCTATACTATTAGCTTTTTCTAAATTATTTAAATTAGTTGTTGTGGTATATTCATTAGGTATCCCTAAACCTAGACTTCCATTTAACAAGTTTGTTAATTTTATATCCTCATCTTGACCATAAATTTCAGAAAATTTATTTTTATAATCTTCTAATACTTTAGAAGGTTCAAACAAAGTTAATTGAGAATTTAATTTAGCTACATTTTTAATGTCTTTGATATCATTATCAGTTATTTGAAAGTTTCTACCATCAATTTTGGTATCAATATTAAGTACATTATCTTTGAAGTTTGGAAAATTTGATGCTATTAATTTATCTGCAGATATTAATAAATTTAAAATAGTGATTCTATCATCAGAACTATTAATTTCATCGATTATATTATCGAGTTTTTGGAATATAATATACACTATATTAGTTGTTTCTTTTATTTCCTCTAATAATTTTATAATTGATTTATATGAATTTTTAGTGCTTAGATTAATTTTGAATTCTGTGATTAAGAAATCTTCGAAAATCAACTTCTTTAAGTATTCATGAACTGTTATTTCAGGAGCTTGGAATTCAGAGCATAAAATATCTTTTAATTTATTGAAATTAATTTCATGAGCGCACAATTCTACTACTCGTTGAGTAAGTTTATTTTTTTTCAAGCTTATATTACCTGAGTCTTTGTATTCATTTGAACTATATTCGACTTGATATGGTAAAAAAAGGTGAGTGTAATCTTCATACATATTTGGGTTATTACACACTTTAATTTTATCAAGAATTTTCTTTTCATTATGTAAATGATTGATCAATAAATATATTGCACTATTATTTATGTAACTATAATAAATCACTTTTTCCTTAGATTGCTCTTCGCTGTTTATAGTATTTATCCCTACACCAGAATACATTCCAAAAGGAGTTGATCTAAAAGTCATCCTAACAAGATACTTATATAAAGAAATTAAAATATTTTTAGTTTTTTTATCAGAAGTATCCTTATTAAAATTAATAATTGAATAATATAAACTTTTACTTGAAGAATATATATTAGCATAAAGATTGTGCTTCTTAATATAATCTATTAAATAAAAAACATACTCTTTATCACTAAGATCATTACGTTCAATTTCCTTAAAATCTCTTATGGATAAGAGAGGACTTCGATATAGATAATGTTCAAATAGTTCCATTTAATAAAATCTCCTTTGTACTTAATACAACGTTTATATTGTTATAGCTTTCATATAACTTATCTACAGTTTTTTTTGAAGTTTGTAGATGGGTATTTTTATCAATCATAGCTAGTATGAGAGCTAAACAACAAGAAAAGTATGAACATGCAATACTATTACCAAAATTCAAAGTGTATCTTTTATCCACTCCAATTTCTTCACCAATATTGAAGTCAGCTAGTTCACTATTTGCTAATAAAATAAATGATTCCATTTTATTTGTTTTAAAAATATCATCTCCTCCTGGAGCGTAATAATCGGCTTTATTTTGCTTATTAAAAGTAGAAATTTTATTTTGATAATCTAAACTGCCAATGCTATAAACGTTTTCTAAAGAGGCTGGTATAACAAATGTATTATCACTATATTGATTATTTTTATTACTACAGCATATATGTATATTAGACTTTACGGCTTTATCAATTAGTTTTTGAAATTCATCAATAAGTTTATCGCTATTACTGATGCCAGAATAGCTTATATTAATTATTTTATAGTTCTCTTCTATTGCTTGAGACAAAGCTTTATATAACCATTCGAATTTAGTAATACCTTGAGAGTCTGTGATTTTATACATAACAATTCCACACTTTTTATAAAGACCATTAATATTATTTTTTCCAACTATAGCACTTACTATTTGTGTACCATGACCAGTATAATCCTTTAAACTCTCGTCTCCCTCAACAAATGAAGCTGATTCATTTATCAAAACGTTATCTTTCAATTCGTTATGGTAAATATCACATCCACTATCTATATATAAAATTTTAATTTTATAATCAAAATTTTCGAAAATATCATCTTTATTTGGCCAATTACAAATTTCTAACATCATTATCACCTATTAAATAATATAAAATATAAAAGGTAGATACAAAGTTTTTCCAAAACATGTCCTTGTATCTACCTATCGTATATCACGGATTATTTACCACCTGTAATGTTACAACCACAAGTTAAAGTGACACCTTTACAATATTTCTTAGATGTTTTAACAGCAGTTTTTAATACACTAGCAGATTGTGGACTTAAATCATTTTTTTGTGTTTCTACGCCTTTGTTAAGATTTAAGTCGAATAATGAGTTATTCATAATTTTCACCTCCCCTTTACTGAATCATAATGTATTTTTACATTGTTTTCAATACTAATATATTATTTTTGTATGCCCTTACATTAATTTAACAAATAATTAATATTTATATAATAAAATATTGAGTGTGTATGTTATTATATTAAACGTGTAATATTACGATGATAAATGAGGGTTTTTATGACTAAATTTCAAAATAATGATCTTTTTTTTCTTATAAAAAAAATTAAATGGCCTAAATCATTATTCATTATTTCGGTACTTACTATTTCTCTTGGAAGTGTTAGTGAGTTGATTGTTCCACTATTAACAGGGAAATTTATAGACATGTTAGTGACTGAAAGTGTACAATATCGCTTTTTATTAATTTTAGGTGCTCTATTTATTTTAGATGCATTATTAAATGGGATAGGACTCTTTTTACTTATGAAAGTAGGAGGGAAGATAATATATTTATTAAGATCTTTCCTGTGGTCACATATTATTTATCTGAACGTTCCTTTTTTCGATAAAAATGAAAATGGGGAGCTTATAAGTCGATTAACAGAAGATACATCTTTAATTAATAATTTTATTTCTCAAAAAATCCCAACAGTCATTCCAGGACTTTTAACATTATGTGGATCATTATTTATGCTATTTATTATAGATTGGAAAATGACCCTACTAACGTTTATTACTATACCTATATTTATTCTCGTAGTTATGCCACTTAGTAATATTGTAGAAAATGTTTCTCAATCTACACAGCTAGAGCTCGCTAAGTTTACTGGAATATTAGGAAGAGTTCTCTCAGCTATCAGATTAGTAAAAGTGTCAAATACAGAATCTGTCGAAATAGCACAAGCAGAGGAAAAGTTAAATAATATATATAAATTAAATATTAAACACGCTAAAATTATGGCTGTGTTGGAACCATTTTCAAGCATTCTTTTATTAATTATGATTGGCATTATTCTTGGCTTTGGAGGTTATAGAATTGCAGTTGGTGCTATTTCTTCAGGTCAACTAGTCACTATGATTTTTTATGTTATTCAATTAAGTTCCCCTATAAATACACTTTCAACATTTATAACTGACTATAAAAATGCTAAAGGGGCAAGTAAGAGAATTACTCAAATTTTACAAGAAGAAAAAGAAAATTTCGCACTATCTTCTTGTAAAATTAAAACATTAGAAACCCTTGTTTTTAATAATGTTTATTTTTCTTACGATGATACTTATGTTTTGAAAAACATATCTTTTACTGTTCCTAAAGGTTCTACTATAGCTATAGTAGGTCCATCAGGCTCAGGCAAAACTACTTTGTTCAATATATTAACAAGAATGTATTCGATTGATTCTGGTACCATTACTTGTGGTAAACACTCTATTTATGATTTTAGTTTATCTGAATGGAGAAATCGCATAGGTTATGTAATGCAGAATAATTCTATTATGAGTGGAACAATAGAAAGCAATATATTATATGGAACGAATAGAGCAATTTCTCAAGATGAAATTGATAAGTATGCACGTTTATCAAATTCCTATGACTTTATTATGAACTTAAGTGGGAATTATAATTTTGAAGTTGGTGATGCTGGTGGAAAATTATCTGGTGGACAAAAACAAAGAATTAACATTACAAGAAATCTAATAAAAAACCCTGATCTATTACTTTTAGATGAGGCAACAGCTAGTTTAGATAGTGAAAGTGAACGACAAGTACAACATGCTTTAGAATATTTATCCCATAATCGCACAACTCTTATAATTGCACATAGACTATCCACTATTAAAAATGCTGATAAAATTCTATTTCTAGATGAAGGGAAAATAACAGGTAAGGGGAGTCACGATGAATTAATACATAATCACGATAAATATTATAAATTTGTAAGCAATCAAAATTTAAAATAAATATAATTGGAGTGAAAAAAATTATGAATGAAAAAAAGAATGTACTTATTACTGGTGGATCTCAAGGAATAGGAAAAAGAACAGCCATAGAGTTTTTAGAAAATAACTATAATGTTATAATCACAAGCCGATTTGGCGAAAAAGAAAGGCTTTTAACTGATTTTTTCCAACTGTATAACTCTAATATTTACTTTTATTCATTAGATGTCACAGATGAAAGTCAAGTGGAAAATGTCATTTCTAAAATCATTAAAAAATTTGGTAAAATTGATACTTTAGTTAATAATGCTGGAATATCGTTAAGCAGTGGTCTTTTAACTGAATCTAAAACTTCCGATTTTGAAAAAATGATTCAAACCAATATCCTGGGCACTTATTATTGTATGAAGCACGTTTTATTTCATATGAAAAATCAGAAAAACGGTTCCATAGTAAATGTTTCCTCTATTGCTGGCTTAAGAGGAATGCCTTATTCTGCTTTATATGGCAGTACTAAAAGTGCGGTTATAGGTCTTACCAAATCAGCTGCTATTGAATATGCAGAATGGAATATAAGTATTAATGCTATAGCTCCTGGAATTATTAAAACTGAAGAATTACAAAAAGAAATTGATAATGGTGAAGTTAACGAAAATTCTGCTGCTAGTATTCATCCTACATGTACATTAGGTTCAACTACTGACATTGCAAAAGGAATATACTTTTTAGCAGATAAGAACAACAATTTTTTAACTGGACATATATTAAATATTGACGGTGGATATACTGCTCAATAGTTGTTACTTATATTTATTCGGAGGCTTTTCAAGTCGTGAATTTAAAATTATCTTTTTATCAACATTTTTACAATTTACGTGATAATCCTAATTGGGTTTTGAAACTAATACTTACAATCATTTTAATGTCATTAACTAGTGTTCTAATTTTTTTCTGAGGATATTTCACAAACATGCAAAGAAGATGGCATGTTAGAAAAGGAAATTGAAGAAATGGTTTAAATAACAAAATAGCAACTTATATTGGCACACCTTTCATAGCTGTTTTTTTACCATTGTTATTACATTCATAAGCTTTCTTGCTATTACTAAAATCATGAAATCCAATGTAAATAGCAAAAGTGTTTTTTCTGCAACATTAAGTCTTTTTCTAATAACAGGTATAGTAGCTTTAGTTATAATATTAATACAATTATTTACAAGCTTATCAACATTAGACTATAATATTGCCAGTTTAAATATTTTAGGAGCTTACATTTTTGATATTTTATTGTCCTCAACTAGTCAGTTATCTAAAAAGATTTCTATTACTTGATCTATTATGTATTTTTTAACTTATATCATTTTTTCTATTATAAGTTCAAGTCTTTAAACCAAATTCAGTAACTTTAAATAATAACCTATGTTAAATTAATTAATGGAAGACAAATATGATTAGATATTAGAAAAGTAGCTATCTATATTAAAAAAACTAGTTCAATACTTATTTTCTAATATAAAAAGGAGGTGAATTTATGCCTGCTCCAAGTTTAATAATTTTTTACTTTTAATGAGTAATTAAACTTTTTTCTTAATAACGAAAAAAGTTTTAAAAGAGTTTGGGACATAAATGTCTTTGACTAAACAGAAAACAACAGTTTCTACATTATTTTAATGGAGATTGTCATTTTTTAAATTTCTATCAAATAGTGTAGTTTGTAGTTCGTTGCGCTACTATTCTCCTTACATTCAATACCATTAAATCAAATCCTAATTCTCTTTTAATTTTGTGTAACCCCCGGAATGACATTCGAGTTCAAACCAAAATAGCCTTCATGAACACAAAACTGACTCTAAATTAATTTTTTGATTGTAGATTTTTTAGTCTCTAGTTCTGAGAACTGTAGATTAATTTGAGGTTTAAAGTACTCCCAATTAAACTTATTCATTATCTTCTTATTTGATTCTACAGTTACTTTTTTTCATAGATTTCTAAGTGGGAATTCTAAACAATCATTGCGATACGCATATCTTTTAAATTCTAAGTTCTTATGTTTTGAACCAATAAATTCATCATTGATGTCATCGTATAATCAATTCTGAGTTTTGAACATATCACTTTTATATTTCTTCGTTTTATCTTTAAAGAACATACCATATGTGATAAGTCCTCCTTTACATTTACAATTTATTTATCAAGATAACCCCTTATTATGTTTAATTCTATAAACTGTCTGTCTTGTGATATTAACTTCTTTCGCGATTTTACTAATCGCTTTGCCCTCTTCTAACATTTCGATAACTCGATAATAAATAACACACTTTTGAGGATCTTTAGCTTTCGGTGAATAGAGTAAAGGACGCCCTTTGTATAAACCTTTTTCTTTCACAACTTGAATACCTTGTGCTTGTCGACGTCTGCTTTCATTTCTCTCTTGTTCTGAAACCATTGCTAAGATTTGAACGATTAAATCTTTCATAAATTTATCTAGTAATGGATTTCCAATCACTTCATTCATTATAGGTAAACTTGTAATCATTAACTGCACGTCTTTTTCTTTTAAATAACTCACAGTTTCAATAATTTCATCATAATTACGTCCCAAACGATCAATAGATTCCACAACAAACCGATCTCCCATTCTTACAAAATTAAGAGCTTCTTGAAATACAGGTCTATTTTCAACTGACTTGCCTGATTGCTTCTCTGTAAAGATTTTCTCTACACCAAAAGTCTTTAAATTATCTAATTGTCTTTCTAAATTTTGGTCTATCGACGATACTCTCGCATAACCTATAATCATTCATCTTCACTCCATAATTAATATACACCCTAATCATACGTTTTGGTTGCGATAAATTCAATAACTTAATTTGCATGATTAGGGTGTACCTTTATTAGACGTTTCCGTGGATTATTTTGTCATGATATAATTTTTTGTAAGAGTAAGAAAATATATAAGATAGAAAGAGGAAATACTATGCAATCATTTGCTAAAATAACTGCACAAGGTACATATGTCCCTGAAAAAGTTATGGATAATAATGACTTTGAAAAAATCCTAGAGACCTCTGATGAATAGATCCAACAAAGAACAGGTATTGTTGAGCGAAGAATAGCTGATGAAAATGAATATACTAGCGATTTAAGTTATAAAGCTGTATTAGATTTACAAGAAAAGTATCAAGTCGACTTAACTGATGTAGATATGATTATTAATGCGACGTTAACTCCTGATTATAAAACATCTAGTGTAGCTTCATATGTCCAAACTCATCTTGGGTTGAAAAATGCTGGGGCTATTGATATTAATGCTGCTTGCGCCGGATTTACATATGGACTTAATTTAGCTAATGGGCTGATTACATCAGGACAAAACAAAAAAATTTTAGTCATTGGTTCAGAAACATTATCTAAAATTACAGATTATACTAATCGAAGTACATGTATTTTGTTTGGAGACGGTGCGGGTGCATTTCTTGTAGAATATGATGAAGAAGAAACAATTTTTATTGCAAGTAATGCCGGGTCAGATGGCTTGAAAGGTCATAACTTATATTGCACAGAATTGTCTGGAAAAATATTTTTAGATGATTTAGAAAATCATGGTTATATCGTTCAAAATGGACGAGGCGTTTATAAATGGGCAGTCGGTAACGTTCCAAATATAATCCATGAAGGTCTAAATCAATCAAATTACAATATTGAAGATTTAAATTGGTTTGTGCCGCATAGTGCGAATGCTCGAATGATTGAATCTATTTGTGAAAAAGCAAATATTGAAACAGAGAAAGCATTAATGATTCTTAAATATTATGGTAATACTTCATCAGCAACCATACCGTTATCAATCGACCTAGCTATAAAAGAAGGTAAAATTAAAAAAGATGATTTAATCTTATTAGTTAGGTTCGGTGGGGGCTTAGCATATGCATCTACACTTATTAGATGGGCTATATAATTTTATGAGTTCGCATTATACGTCTTTTTTATCTCTCCACTCACAAGTGTTATAACTTAGTTAACAATGAAACTAGCATGAATAGCACCTTATCTCAAGCGTCAATTCAGATGCCTGAGAGAAGGTGCTTTTATTTTATGTAATATCTGAGTTATATATAGCTGCTGATAAGTAATTTTATATAACGCTAGTTTTACTTATAGTTTTTCATCACTCCACCCAAGAAAACCATCTTTAACTTTTATTGTAAACTTTCCACTCCAGAAAGTACTAATTTCATAATAGAAGATGCCTCCACTTTCTCGAATGAATTTGATATCATTTCCGTATTTTTTGATAACATAATTGTCTGCATCTGTTCTTTTAGACATTTAAGACCACGCCTTCATTTTATAAAAATACCTCTTTTATCATCTAACCAAAAATTAAATGTAAGATGTTTTTCACAATTATCAAACTAACTACAATAACAATAAAACTTGATATCTTATTTAAAATTATTATATATTTTCCAGTTTGATCTATAGATCCTAAAATCTTCCCTAATACAGCTAATAAAATAAACCATATCCATGAAATCATAATAGTAGAAATACTGAATAAGAATTTTTCTGAACCTGAATAAACAGAAGCGCTTGTTCCAATTACTCCTACTGTGTCCATGATTGCATGAGGATTTAATAGTGATACAGATATAGCAAAGCCAATTTGCTTTTTAGCACTCATAGAGTCATGATTTTCTAAATTATTAGGTTTTTCATTCCATAATGACCACGCCATATATAATAAAAACATAAGGCCTATAATATATATAACTAATTGCAACGTAGGTAAAGACATTAAAATCAATGAAACGCCTAAAACTGCAATTGTTATTAAAAATGTATCGCATAGTCCAGCTGTTATTATGACTGGTAAAGCTTTTGTAAATTTCTTTTGATTAGCTCCTTGATTAAATACAAAAACATTCTGTGCTCCTAACGGTAGAATTAGACCTAGCGCTAATAAAACACCATGTACGATTGGTTGCAACATAATACTAACTCTCTTTCATTTTACTATTGGGTGTACAAATATCTTTTACCACACTATAAAATCCTGGTAATGTAGTTTTGAAAAATCCTGTGCAATGATGTGCTTCTCTATATTTTTTATCTTGCATCAAAATAGAGTGTGCCTTTTTTAAATTATAGTGCGGAATAGCTGGGAATAAATGATGTACCAAGTGATAATTATCATGATGTGGGTGAAATAAAAATATTGTCCAAGGCATACCAAACGTATTTCTACTTGCTGTTAATTCAGTATCATTGTTTAATCCTGAATGTTCTGCCATTTCTGCCCAGTAACGAATAATTTGAAAAGTTGTAAGAAGTGGTACAAACCAAAAGATAATAAGGTAAAACCAAAAATTAAATGCTATAGATGTTGATATCAAAACCAACCATAAAATATTTCTAGTCCAAAGTTCTGACTTAGGTATGTCCTTACTATAAAGGTTAGCTGATACCGTACCTAGTATATACTTTGGCACATGAAACAGTAACAACACCTTTATAATGTGATCTTTTATAAATTTATTGATGTTTTCCTGTGGCTTATCTAGTCCAACAATACGATATCTTTTTGTATCAGGATCATTTTCTTCATCCCATAAATTCTTATGATGTTGAAAGTGAGAATTACAATATGTAGTAAAACTTGTAAAAATGGGGAATGCTATAAAAATACAAGTAATCCACTTATTATAAAATTTATTCGTAAATAATGAACGATGGCATGCTTCGTGCATTAAATTGTCAAAAGCTCGCATTCGACTTCCAATTAAAATAATACTAAGCAGGTAAACAAATATATTTCCTGTTGTTATGCTTAAATAAGCACTTCCAAAAATAACCAACCAATCAAAAAGTAAAGCAAAAATATTATGATAGTTATCTTTTTTCATCAAAGGTTTTAATTCTTTTTTGATTTCTTTAGAAAAAACTGCTTTTTCTAATTTCAGTGACATCATAACCCCTCCTTTGGATTGTATGTTATAATAATCTGAAATTTAAAAAAACTACCAGATTAAAGATAAAATTCCAACCAGATTTAAGGAGAAGAAGTATGGGAAATTTTCAATACAAAATGATAATAGATGATATTATTAATAAGATTAACAATGGCGAATTATCATCAGGAGATAAATTACCATCTCAAAGAGAAATTTCTCAATATTATAATGTGAATAGATCTACAGTTATACAGTCATTAGATATTTTGAAAAGTTATGGTATTTTGGAAACTATTGAAAAAAAAGGCGTTTATGTATCTCAATATAAATGGAATGCTTATATTACAAGTAATATTCATTGGCAAAATTATATAGGGAACAGCATGTCTAAAAGCAACCAATTTTATATTCAAAGAATCAATGAATTAGAATTCAATCCTAATATTATACGTCTAGGTACTGGCGAGTTATCTCCAAAGTTAATTCCAAATCATTTGTTCAAAGAAATAATATCAAACAGTATTAGTGACTCTATACAAACGAATTATGAGGAACCAAAAGGAAAATTAAGTCTTAGATTAGAAGTAGTAAATTATATGAAAAAAAGGGGAGTCATATGTGATGTGGATAACATATGTATCACTTCAGGTGCTGTTCAAGGATTAAAACTAATAGCTGATGGATTATTAGTTCCTCAATCTAAAATTATTATTGAAACACCTTCTTATATTAATTCCATACGTACTTGGCATAATATCAAATCGAAAATGATCCCTTTATCAATCAACTATATAAAGCGAAATATTAATAATATATTTAAAATAAGTAGTAACTACAAAAACAGCATATTTTATTGTATACCTACTTTACACAATCCTACTCAAAATACTTATACTAAAGAAGAAAAGCAAAAAATTATAGATCAATGTCAAAAAAACGGAATACCTATTGTTGAAGATAGTATATATTCTGATTTATGGTTTGATGAAAAAAGACCGATGCCCATGAAATCTTTGAAAAATAGTGACAATGTTTTATATTTAGGAAGTTTATCTAAAACGGTAAGTCCTGGTCTGCGTATTGGATGGATAGTAGCAGATAAAAATGTAATTAATCACTTATCTGATTTAAAAATGCAGAATGACTATGGTGCTAGTTCTATATCACAATATATTGCCACAAAATGGCTAAATACTTATCATGAAAAACATATATCTGAATTAAAATTAGAATTAAAAAAACGTAAAGATATATTTATAGACGCCCTAAAAACTCATTTATCTATGTATGGTAGTTGGAATGACCCTAGTGGATCATTTTATATTTGGTTTGAGTTCTCTATATCAATAAACGTAAAAAAATTGTTTAATGAATCTATAAAAGAAAATATACTTATACAACCTGGAGAAATATATGATTCTAACTACAAAAACTACATTCGATTTTCTTACTCATACATTGATGAGAATGATATTAATAGAAGTTTAAAAAAATTAAGTAATATTATTAAAAAAATTAGAAATTGATTCCTAAGAACTTTCTTTACTTTGCATTCCTCTACTAACCAGTGTTATAATTTGATTAACAAATAGTGTACTAACATGATAAACACCGAGCCCGATAACTACTGCGAATAGTTATCGGGCTCTTTTGGTATATTAGCTATATGTCGTCGCTAAATTACTTTTCACGATTATTCAGCCAATGAGAAAATAACGTGAGTATAACTCCTACTATGATAGGAGCTATAATAGTTACAAATAGTGTACTGAACATGATGTCACCTCCTTCCATGCTAAATACAGCACAGAAGTGAACGACGACTTTTGTATTATATCATTTCTAATAATTGAGTTACAGATAACTTCCGATAATATTTAATTATGTAGGTTAAACAAGAAATCGGCTTATAAAGTGCATTACTCTTGATTTGGTATTTATTTCATACTATTTTGAGTAGTTATTTAAATCATTAAACATTGCCTCAGCAACAAAGCTAGAAGACCAACTCATTACTATTAGTTTTTGGGCAGTGAATTATCTTAATAAAGAATTAGAAGATAGTAAAAATGAATATCAACGTAAAGTTAAACAAGTTAATAAAGCTATGGGTAAAAAACGATAATAATATAATAAGAATCATTGCAGTAGCTTTTTTTACTTTTGGTTTTATAGGTCTTGGCTTTGAACTGCAGAACTTGAGGCTCAGGGCACAATATATTTTAGTTTCTGGTTTCCCTTTTTTATTAATATCTATAATGTATAGAGAATATATTTGGGTATTTATTATTTTTATGTCACTATCTATGCCTATATTCTTTTTATCTTTAGTAGAATTTTTATTAAATTTTAGAAATAAGAAAGATAACATTAATTTAAAAATAGAAGATATCATAAGTATTATAGGTTCTTTATTAACAATTATTAGTTCTATATTATCAATTATGACTTTTAAATGAAAAGACATAATTGATAATATTTTTATTTAAAAGCCTGTACATTTACTCATTGTTTTTTAACAGTGTATATAATTCGTCGAATAATTCCATATTATAAATAAATAAATATTCAAAATCAGGTATTTCTGTATTAGCTGGTATTTGTGGCAGTACTGCTTGTTTATAGTCTTGGAATAATCGATCTTTTATTTTCTTAACTTTAGGTATTAATTCAATTGGGACTTCCTTAAGCTCAAACATTCGTCTAAGAATGTGGAAATTATTAGGATTAGTAACTTCTTCTCTCAGCTCAACGTTTGAAATGTTAGTTAAGGTAGAATAAATATCGTATAAATCCCTTGCTCTAGTTTTATCTGAACTTAATTTATACTCTTCTAACTGCTGGCAAGAAGCACGAATTTTTTCATAAATAATCATTAAAGAGCTATATAAATAAATTTTAATACCATCAATTTCTGTTGTAGTTCTAGGATCTGTATATTCTTCAAAACTTAAATCAATTTGAATTTTCTTAGAACCATCACCCATTGATTCTGCATAAGCATTAAAATTTTTTATACCTTTATTCTTTAATTTTTGTAATTCTGTATCCTCTATAATACTAAATGTAATAACATATCCTCCCCAAAAAGGAGGCGTTCTGTCATTTCTTATTTTAGGTTTATCTTGAAATTTATAAGAAAGTATTTGATATCCTTTTTCTAAAAATGCTTTAGTAATATTATCTTTAAAAAGAACGCCCTCTTCATTTTCTGCCAAACGTATATTTTCTTTAATAGAAAAATCTAAATCTTGTGATTCTCTTTTAGTTAAACCGTGTAAATTCAAAGCATTTCCACCTTTTAAGGTTAAAATATTTTCTAAATGTTCATCCGAGAAGATTGCCTTTAATGTGGTTCTTTTAATTGTCTCTGAATCCATTAGAATGTCTCCATTTCTTTAACTATTTACCTTTATTATATCAAAATAAAATACTATATTCTATGAAAAGCTATGGTATATATACCATAGCTTTATAAAAATCATATTTTAAGTTATACTATAGTGCACGCAGGCGCCGATAAGGCCAGCGTTCGCGCCGC
>OKWS01000093.1_pt1 | contig 50165 bp, 71 predicted proteins | sample 1607061 | NCBI WGS metagenome assembly OKWS01 (sample SAMN07501040, study PRJEB24779) | human gut metagenome | isolation source: stool | host: human infant | place: USA: Pittsburgh, PA | reverse complement strand
AAATGAGGCTTTCTTTATCTATCTACTACCGGACACTTTCGGGAGTGTATTAATAGAAGATTTGCCAGCCTGAACGTGACTACCGCTGACGGCGTTTATTCAGTCTGACTACATTCACCCTAACGGAATGTATGAGTAAAGAGCGAATGCCCTTTCTGAAAAAGTCGGAGATGCGCGGTGATTGCGATGCAATACCAACACAACAAGATATTACATCCCGCGCATTCCTTCGGAACTAAACAAGACAAAGAAGAAAGAACCAACACTTTCAGAGAGAACATATGAATGGAAAGAGTGCCGCTATGGGAAACGGCATTCTCTGGAGTGCTCACACTATGGGATAGTGTTTGCAAGTCGTATTGACATACGAGGAAGAGTAATGTGATTCGAACATTTATTCATTTCCATACTTCTTATTCTACAGTATTCCCGTTACAAAGTCAATAGTCAGTCGCCATTTTATTCATTTATTGTACATTTTTATTCAATTTCGAGTACTACGTATTCTTCGGCTAAGTCATGCGCCAGCGCGTCTAAATCCTGCATACAGGACACAAGGGACTGAGCCACCTGTGACACTTCGCGTAGTACGCCTTGATCCTCGTTCAGGCTTTCTGACTGCTCCACTACGCTTATAATCCCTTGCATAACAACTGAGGCCAGATGAAGCTGTTTAACGGCCTCAGAAACGCTCTCAGGGGTTCCCTGTCGGTAGGCTTCCGTAGTCGCATCAAGAAGCGGAATGTGTAGTTGCTCGTGAAATTTCTGTAGCATTAGGTTAATGTCGGTTTTAGTCATTTTTCATTTGTTCCATTGTCATTTTGGTTTTATTTGCAGCAGCCAGAAAAGGCGCTGCGAGAGTGAGGACTCTGTTTTCCAGGTCATCAAGTGCCATTATTTTTTCTTCATCTGTCAGAAAAGCATCATTGATGACATTCTCGATTTCATCGTAATACCATTCGCAGCATTTAACGTTCTGGGCGAATCGTTTGGTTTGTATTGTCTGTGTATGCATTATTCTGTGTAACTGTCTCCAATGTTAAATAGTTCATTAAAGTCCCTGACTCCCGCCACGGTGTTATTCATTGCGTTGAATGTGAGGTAATGACGTAAAGAGGTGAAACCGAGGCACTGCCATTTTTTAAGCTGGCTATCATCCCAGGTGTAAACCTTCCGTTTACGTGGGCGGTAATACGCACCAGGACAGGAAGTGAGGATATCATTCAAAGCAGCCCACTCTTCCACAGAGGGCGGTTGTGAATGCACTTCTTCAACGTGCTCTATTAGTTCACCAGGGATTTCTTCGAGTGAAGAGATTAATAATCTCTCGCGTTGCCTACGCGCGGCTTTTCCGATATGGTTTAAACTTTCCTGCTCGATCCGTTTGATTGGATTTCTATCTTTTCTTCCCATTATGCCCCTTTAGTGGGGAAACTTCCCTGTCTGGTTATAACGTAAACGCCATAGAATATGGTGAACCACCATAAAGCAGTTATCATAAAAGTTTCCCTATTGTGTGTTTTAGAAATTAGAGTAGATAAATTCTACATTGTCTCGTTCGATGTGTTTCAGCGTGAATGATAGATAATGGCTTTCATCGTCTATCTCAATCACACCAATGTTGCGCAGCGCACGAAGCCAGAATCTGATCCCGTGGTCACTTACACCGGATTTATCAGATAGCTCTCCGTAAGAAATGCGTGTCCTACGTCCCTTCCAGAACCAGATAAGCGCATAATAAACGCCCTTCCCGCTATCGTTGATCTGTATCTGGTTTGTGTTGTTCAATTTTATGTATTGTATCAATTAGGTCTCCTGATTAGTTCCAGTGGCGTTGTATTGTGGCGATCCCTTTCTTCATGAGTTCAGCCGTTTGTCTTTGGGTCAATCCTTTGGATTTGTGTTCCTGTACTTCTTTACGGGTGTTGTTACCTTTAACTTTCTTTCTCACTTTCCCAAATTTCAGACATTCAATCTTTGCTCCAGGGAAATAATGCTCTTTGATGTATTCAGCAGTTGCCAGATCTGGCACTACGAACACCAGAGGGTGATCAGTGTCAGCATTACGAATAGATGTACGGCTAATAAACTGGTAGCACCTTTCATAATTCATCGCGGCGCGTTGCTTCTGTTCAAATTTTTCAACATCCCATCCGTTAATCTCCGCATACTGCCGCCATTTACCCTGGAAATCTCGATCAAGATTACTGCATCCGAGAAATACAGCATTGTGTATGTGCTGGTAATGGTTCAGGCCATAGGATGCCATTGAAACACGGATACCACGGGAAGCATCGGTAAGAATTTCATCCCCTATCGTAGTAAACTGACACAGGGATTTATCTCTGTTGGTAGCGAAGATAAATTCACCAGGCACGCGCTGGATGATTTCCTGGAGATGTTCGTGAAACACTTTCTGTAATGCTGTCAAAGTGCATCTGTTTTCACATACGGCGACCAGGGAGATCGGTACACGCTTATGTTTACGTCTTTCAAGTGGCGGCTGTAAATCTTCACCAGCTTCCTCAACTTCGTATTTCGCCAGATGTTCAGCAGCCCAGGTAAACAAACTTCGAGAAGAGCCAGCACCTAAGAGTGTAAGTTGTTCAGCCCATTCTACAGATCTGATAATTGGTGAAGCAGTGAAGGCGAACAGGTGTTTATTCTCTTCGTAGAGAAGTCCAGCACCCTGCATAATCGCCCAGAGCAGGCGCTTTAACTCAGCACCATTCGCCTCTGTTTCGTGCCAATAGTCGTAGAAATCTTCACGCTTATCATCACTCAGGAATAACAATCCGTCCCGCTCTTCCAGCCACTTTAGGAATGGGAAATTTTCTTCCGTCCGTTTGGTATGCTGCACTTTGATGTAAGCGCCAAACATTGCATCAGGGATTTCATCAACAAAGATACTGAAATTACGGAGAAGGTTTTGAAGTTCCGTTTCAAGCGCTGCGCGATAGCAATAATGAATGAAACATTGATGTGTACAGATAATAACCGAATGCTGGAAATCGTATTCCAGGGTGGAAATTAGGAGATTTACCGCTTCTGTTTCGGTGTCCACATGGAAACTCTTCACCCGTCTTTCTTTTAGTTCTTCCTTCACCTGTCCACATAATTCATGTGTTGGCATCACGAGAAGATAACGAGGGGGAATTGCTTCGGAGTTTGTTAATAAACTTGATTTGATGTAGTGCTGTAACGTGGTGGATTTTCCAGATCCGCAAATTGCATCAACGAATTTTACTACGCGTTTCTTTTCTTTCATCAGTTTCCTCTTTTTGTAGGATAGTGTGTTTGACAATGGAGTTAACCAGGGCCGGAATACTTACACCTTTAATTGTGGCGGCTTCACGGAGCGCCTCGTAAACTTCTGGACTAAAACGAATGTTCATCATTGGTTAATTTCCTTACGGTGTTGGTCATAACGGGCGAGAGCGTCAGCGAACATTTTCATTCGGTCTGTATACTCCCTCGATTTTGCTGCTTGCATGGATGCGTAAATAACGTGGCGTTTCACCTTACCACTCACCAGATCATTAAAAACCTGGTCACTACTGAAATACTTCAATAACTACCTCCTTCGGATTTTGGATGCAAAAAGCCCCAGGCAGATTACCCCGCCCAGGGCCGAAAGTTTGAGAAGGTTTTCTCCCCTTCATACTTACCATAATACACTATTTTAATAACGTTTGTCAACCAATACCACAAAATAAATTCGTCGTCAACAATTTTTTCATAATAGGATAAGACGGCTTCTCAAGGAAGGGTATCATTTCCGGCTCTTCATGCAAGTGAGCCGATCTTGTAGCTACGCTACATTGCACAATTAACCTGTTAACACATCATTTTAATGATAAGCCCTTTTACATAATTTTGATGTGTTGAGATCGTAGGCTCACAATGAACCAGCGATCAGCGGGTGAATGTCGCATGAAAAAGTATCTGCTCATGATCATCCTGCACAATGATGTATGTTCGAGGAATACGAGAACATAAGAGAGATAATTAATAACCTTAATTTAATTAAGGGTAGTTAGTAGTTGGTTTGTGTCAGTGAGTGAAGCGAACATGACAAGTTTCTCTACAGGAAAATCTCTTCTCAACAATAACTTTCAGTAGAGGTTACTTTCCTGTATAGCTCTCTTCCATGCGCGTGATCAGCGTATACCAAATTGTATAGTCCACTTTATGGAGAATTAACCCTCCATCAATCCTGATTACGTGTTAATAGCGAATACTCGCCTCCATAGCGCCGGAATAATCCCACGCTAATTACATTCTAAATACCCGCTAAACCCCAGGTAAAGCGATGCTTAATCTATTCTAAATAACCCGCCTGTAACGCTATCTGAGCGCCTTTCTCACTTTCAAAGTATCTTTCATCACTTATACGAAAGCCTTGCGCCGTGCGGCTCACAGCGATCATTGTCCACAATGAGCACTTTTATGATAGGTGCAATGTGCTTAAAGACTTTTTATATTTTATCAAATTTATTTGAATATCGATTTTCCATGCCAAAACCCGCCAATTAATTAGCATTCTAATCATTTCTTGATGCAATCAACTCAGATGGGAATCATTATCATCTACGGTGCAATATCCCTACCTCAAGGTTCTATACTAATGTGAGATAGAATATCTAAACAATTGATTTAGATGACATTAACCACTTTACCTTCAACTTTCCTCTCTAAGATATGCAATGAATCTGCATAAACCGTGCATAGCCTCGCCAGGATTTGGCAACGTTCAAACATCTGTTTAGACTTGCCAACTTTATGATTTCGTTCAAGATATTCCTAAATTGTTCGAATTTCAAACAGGAGTCCGTGCTTTTTCGCGTTCAGTAGTGCTGGAAATGGCGCAACCTTCCACCACTCCGTCAAAAAAATGTGAGATTGAATAGTTGTAACTTACTGAAAATGATCATAATCTTATTTCACAGTTTCAAGATTTACGGAGATAAGCAGATGGCGACCACGAAGATAATCACCCAGGCAGAGGCTTTTAAGCTGATTAACTGGCTTGAAAGTCATAACAAACAGCTATTCGCAGACGTAGCGGTAACAATGGCCTCTTTATGCTTACGTGTCGGGGATACGGTGAATTTAAAGTTCACCCAGTTCAAGGAAGGAAATACGCTGGAAGTGCTGGAGAGTAAGACGTGCAAGAAGAAAGAAATCATCGTCCCTGCGAAGGTGTGGGAGATTGTAGAACGTCGCCGCCAGGCATTCCCGAAAGACGAATATGTTTTTACGTCACACAGCAATCGTGCATCAGGAAAAGCCCCTGTCAGCCGTGAACAGGTGAACCGTGAGATCAAACAGGCTGCGGAGAATGTGGGGATCAAAGGAACAGTAGGATGCCATTCTTTTCGCAAGTTTTCTGCCACACAGGTGTGGGAGAAGTCTAACGGGAATTTGGCTTTAGCAATGAAAGCGCTGAACCACTCAGATCCCAAAGTCACCATGAACTATTTGAAAATTGACGTTAAGAGCGTGGGCGCTGCCCTTGCAAACATTTGGGAGTGAGCAATATGAAACGCTTGATTGTACTGCCGCTGGCGCTCATGAGACTGAAAGGTTAACGCAAGGCGCACCAGAGCATTTGGAAAGTAATCAGAACACACCAGCAGTGAGGGTGCACTTGGTAAACTTGTAGTGATCATAAGTGAACTCACAGTACACATTACCCACACCTTGCAGAGATACATCCCCCTGATACTTTCTCTCTCGTGTGTCGGGATCAAATTGGTTGAGGTAAAACTCCCCAAACATACTAAAAAACTTCTTCGCCCCAAATCTGCTCACACGAAGTTCGAAACTATCTATATAACCAGATGAACGCATCTCGACGGCAATAATACGCGCGATGGCAATCGCCTCCTGTTTACTTAACCAGTTATTCACAAACAAGAACACAATAAAAGAGCAACCTAATGTTTCAGGTAATGCCAAGATAGAAACAATTAACATTATCACGCGCAGCAACTATTATTCCTTCTTTCAAGAATCAGACAGAAATCATTAAGAAAACTCTTAAAGTTTTTGAGGCTATATTTTAAGTTAGCAATCTAACCGCAACAACTTAACACAAAAACTCTTGGTAGGGATGATCCTTGATGCGTAAAAGTTTATTGATGTTGTTAGCTTCTTCTCTGCTTCTGTCTGGGTGTGCTGTATAGAAACAACAGGTTCTAACTGGTGGTAGCAAGTCTGATGGGACTGTAAAAACGAGTTATTCTTTCGGGATGTTCGCCCCCCTAAAGTGAACGTCCAGCAAGGCGCTCAAGCAGCAGCACAGCGTTGCGCTGCATGTGGCTATTCTGGTGCTGAGCCTTTCGGCGGTTATACTTCAGTTTGTTCTCAACCATCCTCAAGCGGATGTATGGAAACACTGGTCTCAATGGAGTATCAATGTACTGGCGATATTAAAAAATAAAATAAAGGGGACATCGCCCCCTTATGCCCTTGCCAACCATTTTGTAGGGATCTCTTCCCACTTTTTGCTTACTTCATCAAAGAAGAACACATCATCAATGCCATGCTCAAGGAGGTTAACTGTCTGAGTAGCTGTCGGTATATTCAAATCTTCAACAAGCGCTGACAACACGGTATTGATTTGATCACATCCGTCCCATTCAATAATTTTCTCTTTATGTTTTCCATGAAACCCATAGTGGATACGTAACTGCTTATTGGTCATTACCATCCCCCTACTGTTAGTATTATCCTGATACATTGACTCAACAAAATCTCGTTGCTCTCCAGTCAAGGTGAGTGTCTCCAAAGAAAGAGCCCACTAAATTGTGCAACTAATAGATTTTAGACGATATAAGCCATTTAGCACCGTGATGGGTAGCTTAAAACATGTTGTTAGCCGTTCGCGCCAGCTTGATTTCCTCTCGCTCTTCCTGCTTCTTAGCAAGCCAAGCTTTACCTTCTGGCGTAGCAAGGAATTTACGAGCGTGAATCTTACGGTTGTTGCGCTTAGTGGCTGCCTTATTCGTGGCTTTTGACATGATATCACCTCCGCTGAATCTGCCAGCGCTCAACGTACAGCAGAGAGACAGTACAACGAAAGTTACAATCGTGCAGATAATGGATGACCATTACGTGCCGTGTTGGGCACATAAGAAAAGGCGGCGCGTAGCGCTTCCGCAGGGTGTAATCCCTTCGCAGGGAGGATAAAGCCTTAGCACGTTCTCTTATCAGGTGATCGTTATACTCCGGTGATCGAAACCGTGGCAGAGCCGGATTCTTTCCCGATCCGGTTAGTCTTCCCAACATTACGCCTGTTTATTCTCTGCAACGTCATCTCGACGTGTAGCATCATTGAGCGCCGCACGAAGCGCGGAACGTATCGCTAAGGGTTCAAGTGATGTGTTTAGAGAGTCCGGCAACTCTTTTAGCTTCAAGGGATGGCATAATTTCTAATGCTGTTCGGGCTTGAGCCTGGTAACTACCCGCCAGTACGTTGTACAATACTTGAGCCGATACAACGCAAAGGCGTTTACCAGTGCTAACAGACGTTAGAACAGAAGTTACAAACCGTTAGATAAACATGCTAAAGAATGCTGTTTTTACGGGATTTTCTGTTGATGGTGCCGATAATAGGAGTCGAACCTACGACCTTCGCATTACGAATTAGTAGAATCACATTTAACTAACTGTTTTACATACACATTGCCGCATTCACATCAGGCAACTCAATGGCACATGATGTAAGAAAGAGGAAGGCGATTTACCATGTATGACACAAATCTGGCACATCGCCAAAATGAGATTAAGCCGCTGGTGGTGTAGGCCAGCAGATATCTGGCGCTTTCGACGTGTCCACTGCCTGCACAGCTTTGATGTAATTCATCCAGGCGATCAGGCTCGCTTTATCTTCATCACTGATGATGCCTAATTGTAACTCCGTCTGCCAGAGACTGATCGTTGCTTTCGCCTCAAAAAGCAGCGCAGCTTTTTGTTGCTCCGCCGATTCAACATCAGCAGCGTGCTGAGCTGCAGTATCCGTTACCCATTTTTTACCATTCCATTTCTGATAGGGTCCGGAAGGTGAAATGCCGGTATAACCGGCATTGATAGGGCCGATATAATCGACAGTAGAAGCTTTAGCGTCAGTGATTGAATAGACAGTTTCGCCCCGATGATCTTCCTCCTGAGTCCACTCTCCATCTGTAAATATAGCAACCTTGCCGCTCACTTCTTCACCTGGGTCTTTATCAGTCGAATACCCTGGCATACTTACGCCGAGGTTAATGTATTCATCAGACCACCCCGAATATTCCCCCGTCTCGGGGTCGTAATAAAAACAACGAATGTCGCCCGGTTCTGTTGCCAGACCGTATTTATCAAAAACAGGTTTCATCATTTAGCCCTTACGAGTAAATTAAATGCAATGTTGCGTGGGCGGTTTTCTGCGGCAGTGCGGTTAACTTTTGAAGAGTCAAAATAAACATTCTTCTGATTGAAAGTGCTCACGGTTCCGGCATTTAATCCGGTTGGCGTCAACTGGGTCATTTCAAATGCCCCGGCTGCCGATGCGTTCACACCCATTGTCACATCGACAAACTGACCTGTAATTGCCTGCTGAGCATCACTCTGCGCGCTTAATAGTGCCCTTCCGCTGTCAACACCTCGCCCGTCATCCCAGATACGAATAAATTCACCACGCACATCAGGCAGTGTCAGGCTGGGGTTTACCAGAGCAAGCTTGGGATAAGCTGACGCAGAAAAAGATGAGCCATTATATTTCAGGAAAACCATGCCAGACCATTCCGGCATAACGGTGTTTGGCATCGCCGAAGAAGGCCAGAAGAACGGCATCCCGATTGCAGGAGCCCCAGACCCAAGACCAAGATTAATGACAGCCTGTGCTGCATTACTTGCTCCTGTTCCGCCACGAGTTAAAGGTAGTGCCACGGTATTTCCCTGGCTGTCCTGTACTCCCCACTCTCCGTTGTTTGCAATGACAATGCGCAGTTTCGCATCGGGAGAGAGGACGCTGGTAAATGAAGCAGGATTTGTAGATGGTGAAGAAACAAAAGCCTGCAAACTGAGGTAGCTAATAAGAGAGGCCAGGTCAGTCTTTCCGATAATATCGCGCCCTACTGAAGTAAGATCCGTCAATGCTGCAGTATCTGCCCCGGTAAAATAGGGAAGTTTGTTTGCTGCTGTAGCGAGGCCGGCCAGCGCTGTAAGTGTGGCGTCAAGCGCCTGAAAATCCTTACCAAACGCGGTGGTCATCTTAGTGATGAATCCGTTCAAATCAGCATCATCAAGCACATCCTGCCCACTTTTGTTGGCGGTATACTGCGCCAGCGCTGCCGCGATAAAGCTGGCCTGCCGAATTGCCTTATTTACTTCTGCGCTGGCCGCCTTACCTGCGGTGAAACCAGAGAGCAGGGCCGGAAGCGCTTCCCATTCAGCCTGGGCCATTACGTTTGCATTTGCTGCCGTCGCGAAAGGTTTAAAGTTATTTATTGCCATCAGAGTATTGCCCCCCATGCTCCAACATCGAACCCGCCGATGTATTCGTTATCCATATCCAAACCAAAGAATTTAGAGCCTTCTGACGGTGTTTCTACCGAAGGCGTTTCAATGTCACCGGCCCATACGCCAGCTGCTTTAATGGTGAGATAGCCCTGTTTGATAGCGGCTATCAGTTCGAGAGACACATCAGAAATATCTGTCTCGGGAAAAACCCAGACCGATATCGTCATGTCCTGGTTATCGACGATTTGCATCTTCAGGCCGGAGCCTGCCGTTGCAGCGTCAAGGATGGGAGGCAGCGAATCATTGCGGCCGTCCCAGTTATTGATGGCGATTTTTGCCTTAAGAACGATGCGGTAAGTTGCATCGCTTAGAGTGGTGTAGCCTGCATCTGGATCATACGGGCCTTGCCAAACCCCTTGGTCATATCCGAGCCCGTCAGTGTCCCAGCTGAAATAAACACCGCTAATCGGCTGGCTGACTACGCGACTGCGACCAATCCAAAGGCCGAGCGTATCGAGCTGGACGCCAAAAGCGGTATCGATGTCGAAAGCGCTTACCAGCCCCCGGGTGGAGGCAGTGATATCAATCAGTGGTCGCGTGCTCAGGTCAACATGATCAAAGAATCTGTGCTTTGTGGCGTGATAGTTGGTGATTAAGTCCGTGTACTTGCTCATGACGTCACCGTTAGAACAATGTTTTCGGGTTTACACGACGCGGATTCGTTGTAGGCGATAATGATGTTTGCCGCCGCGACGCTACCGGCTGATTTGCCAATCAGCAGCTCCCGTATGTCGTAGTAGCGCGCATTGCCACCACTCACTACACCGAGGTTCGCCGGAGAATAAATCCTGCTCAGCAGCACATCGTCGCCTATCGTCAGCCCGTTGATGTAATCCGCGACGGCCTGCTGAATCTGTACGCCAATTTGCGACGTGTAGCCGGTGAATGCCTTCAGGGTGATATGCCCATAAATCGGGACGTCAGTAGACCGTGAGAAGCTGATCACATGTGGATTGCCGTAGGTGTCCGGTACCGTGACAGAAGTAGTCCCGTAAGTTACCGTTCCCTGCCCTTTATTTCCCCGGATTGTCTGGGCTATTTCGGTAACATCCCCTCCATCGACGATGGCGGAAATAGAATGAGGAGGCAGCCCGTTGCTGTCTGTTGCCCCAGTATCATTCTCGTAGAGCTTGTGACGTGTCACGCCCGCAACGTTGGCGATCGCACCGTCAACACCTTCAAACGGTGTGAGAGATGGCAGCGCTACGCTCTGCCCCTGCCTGATGCGCAGCTCTGCGTCGGTTTCAGCAGGTGAACCGACTGTAGCCGCAGCTGGGTTTGTAACTGATACCCAGCCGCGAGTCGGTGTGTTAATGGTGGTGATTGTCCCGGCTAAAGCCGCAACAGAACCACCATTCGCACATGTAGCCGTCACCAGCACAGTACCATCAACGCCGATCGCTACACTCGCGGGAAAATTCCAGATAATGCCGTTTTTATCTCGTGCGGAGCCATTTGTGATAGTCGTGCCTGCCGTACCGGTCAACAGCAGATCGGCAGTAGAGTTTGTTGCGACTTTTCGCGTGATCCCGTTAATTTTCACATTGCTGCTAAGCGCTGCGGCCTGCGCTGTCGTCGGTGAAAACGAGTTATAGATCTCGATAGCGGTATTGTTAGCGTCATGCACGGCAAGAGCCACCAGCGCAACCATTTGCCCATCTTTGCTATCTGGTTCGAGGTAGGCATCACTACCGTAAATCTGCCTGAAATAGCTGGTCAGTGTATCGAGGATTGTCTGGTAATCAGGCGCACTAATCCCCTGGGCGGTTACCGTTGCCGATAGCCCCAGCGTGTCGAGGTTCAAAGCCATTTATGCCTCGCTTGTTACAGTCGTCTGGCCGTAGATTGTGTCAATAGAGGAAGTGAAAGTGACGCGGCGGCTAGTGCCGTCATAATTGGTATCGAAGGAAAGAATCGACAGAACGCCCGGCGTGTCCTGTATGCGTTCGCGTATAGCCAGGATGTAGACGTCAGATCGCTGTTTACCAAGCACCGACTGAACATACGGGGTGCCTTCCGTCAGGTCGAGAAACCACTGACCGCGCCACAGCTCAAACCGAGTTTTTACGGCCTGGGCGACACACTCCGGACTGTCGATAAGGAAGGTATCGTCCCCCTGCCCGAAAGTGTAATCGCCGTCAGCATCTTCGCGACGGTATCGCATTATTGCGGCCCCCCAGTAGTTCCCCCGCCAGTTTGTACTCCACCATGTTTATGCGTGGCGACACTGACACCAGAAGCTTTTACGTCATTTGTTACCGTCACCGGCCCAAGCATCGTCGCAGTACCGCCACTTTCACCCATTCCCTGAGACAGGTTGCCGTTAATCGTTACGTTGCCGTTCAGCGTTATGGTCGGGGATGTAATTGTCGTTCCACCCTCAGCCGTAGCCGTAAGCTGGCCTGGTGTTTTAACGGTGATGTTATGTCCTGCCGCGACCTCTACGAACGCCGCGCCATCATCGGTGCGCAGTTGCGCGGCGCTGGTGCTGATACCGCTGATTTTCTGTGCTTGCGACTGCGGGCCAACGATGGCGAACGCATCAGATAAGTCATGCTGTCGCGGATCGACGGTCTCCTGAACGCCGCCGCTCTGCCACCAGAAATCGATACAACGGTCGGCAAAGATCAGCAGACACTCGTCGCCTTCTTTAACCGGAAAGGTCAACGTGCAGCCACCACCACGCGGGAAGATAACCGGCACATCCACCAGCGGTTTTAATTCGGTGGAGCCATCGCCAACAATACCGCGAAGCGCCACCTCGACTGTACAGGTTACAGTTTCAGGATCGAACGACTGAATGATGCCGGGCATCGCTACGCGCATCTGGGTAGACACCGAATCGGCAATGGCCTGCGCGGTCTGCTGTTCGCCGCCGATCTGTGATTGAGTTGGAATTGGCATAAAAACCCCATAAAAAAACCCGCTCGGGGGCGGGTTAAATTCATTATTGAAACGAAACTATAAGTTCTTACTAAGCACAAGCTGACAATCTTCAGCATTTAGCCCTGTCATTTGCGCTGACTCAGGATAGCTGCAATACATTTTCACTCGGCGAAACCCAAGGACAGCAAATTGATCACCTTTGGTATTCATCAATTCTTTTTCGCTGCCGCCCTCTCTTCGTGCAAAACCAGCAGCTTCCATACCGGAAGCCTTCGAGATTGCAGTGTGTATAGCGAGGTTATTATCTAGATCTGGATGTTTTGCAAAAAAATCATTTAACGTTCCAGCACTAGCCACAGTGGATACCAACAGAAAAAGCGCTAAAAATCCTTTCATCAACTTTATCCTTTTATTTTTACACAGTCGTAAGTTGCATATTGACGCGGGGCATCCATGTTGGCTTGCAGCCACTGAGCGTTGAGAATGGCTTTTCCGTTACGACCGATAAACTCCATTCCTACCCACCGACCAGGCTGATCGGTTGCCAAGCGCCATTCAATTTTAACATTGTTGTAATCGCCATCCCTTTTAAGGAATGTGACTTTTTGGGATTCAGGTTTAGCGCCGTTGATGCGAGCAAAGCCATCATCCGCCCAATGTACTTTGAAATCGCCACATTGGGAATCAGCAAAAGCTGGAATAGAAAACAATGCGGCGATGATAAAAATGATGAGTTTCACGGCCTATACCTCAATAATTTGTTTTTTGCATCGCGCCAGAATTGACTAAATCACGAGCTCCACGCGCGAAACACATTAAATCCATGTACCACGCCTGACCTCTGGTGTCGCCAGTATAGTCGATAGCTTTGACGATATAAACGCCATCCGTCGCAATGCTGGCAGCCTGTGACGTAGTGCCAGTCAGCACACGGTTGCCGTTCTCTTCTGTTTCGGTGATACGCCCGGGTGACTGCGCGATTTCGCTATTGCCGAGCGCGGCGCGGTACACCGAAGCCTGATCAAGCTGGATAAGGCCGTTGATGCGAATGTTAGGGTTTATCAGGCACCGCACGTTTACGCCGCCGCCCATCGTCTGTTGCGGCATACCGATCAGGCCAGTATCGGCATTCAACACGATGGCTTCGTGAATATATTTATCCTCCGGTACCATCTGAACCTGACCATCCACCAGCTGCCATGTCGCTTTGCACTGCGCAGCAATATTGTCCATCACGTTACGGGTGGATGAGTAAATCGCGCGGCCACGAGGAAACACGGTGTCCGGGAAATCGCCGGTAATGCCCTGCGTCACTCCGAACGCGTTGAAATCCTGCATCGTCGCCCGGTGCAGGTCGGCAACAGTATAACCAGCTGCAAGCGTGGTGATGGTAGTCGCATAGAGAAACGCTTCGTGATCACCAATGGCCTGAATCAACACCCAGGAATCGGTAATGTTGTCCTTCCCGGTGACGGTGAAGCGAATATCGCCGTCAAAAATCAGGCCATAGTTCTGACCGTTAACCTGCCCGATCTGGTCTGGTGAAATCTCCCTGGCGACGCCGACCTGACTCGCATCAACATCCGGCGCAATGCCGTCATACCCGGCAATAATACGAATTTTGGCAAACTCCTGCCCCAGTATTTTGTTCGTGGTATCGGTCGAAAGGTTGTAAATTTTCACGTTTGCCACGCGCGGCCAGCGTGTATCTGCCCACTCGATCTGGAACGTGACCTTAAAGTCAGACAGGGAAACGCCCTGGCCGTTCTGATCCAACAGCTGTAACTCGAAATGGCGCATCCAGTTAAGAGACATTTCTACTCCTGTACGAAAATGAGGTGGCTGTATGTGCCGAGGTTGGTTTTGGTAGGCTCGTCTGGCGCGCCTTTATCGGTCGCCACCACCAGCGCGCCATTAATGCCAAACTGTGGGTATTGATGTAACAGGTTCACGCCGGTCAGCAGAGGTACGCCAGAGAGAAGCGCGGCACCGCCGCTATCCATCACGTCCATAATCCAGCCAGCCGCATCACGCCAGATAATCCTGAGCGTATACGTGGTATTGCCCAGCAAGACGCGGAACTGCTGATTGTCAGGAGAAAGCGGTATTTCGTTAAACTGCATATTATCCCCCGAATGCTGATGTAACGGTTCCGCCCAACTGGCTCAGCAGCGATTCATTTGGCGGTGTCGTTGATTTCGTCCCGGAATTCTGCACCGCCGATGTACTGACGCCATCCTGCATATCTGATTTATCGGCAACGCTAACGCTCTGCGTTTGCGACATGATCACTTCACGCAGGGTAAGCGAGCAGTTCAGTACGTTTTCGCTGGTTTTATCCGTTGTCACCTCGATGGCTCGCACCAGCATATTGCTGTACACCCTCTTTCCTGTCACCACATCGAACGGCACCCGAGAGGACTGGAGATCCAGCAGTTGCTGATAGGTCTCTTTCGGGCTCAGTCCGGCACTGAGGCCGATTGAAGATGTATCAATGAAGTCCAGCAACGAACCGCCACCAGCGAAGCCGCATTCCATTGTGACTTCGCTGGGGCGCTTATACGCATGATCGGCGATGAAGCCCGAAGCGCTATTCGTTGTTGGCTTCTCCACCGGGTGCTCAGTAATTTCGAGTGCATCAGAATGCTTTTCGGAGACGACCACGCTGGGGATCAGCAGGCCAATTCGCCGGGATTGCTGGCGAAAAATCGCTGATAAAATATCCATTATCTTGGTCCTGCGGGGAGTTGCTGGGTTAGCTGTGAATTCACACCCTTTTGACGGTCAACAGTCAGGCGGGCAGCCTCGCGCGGATCGGAAACACCGTGGATGTTAATGTTCGTTTCCTGCTGAATAACCGGGGCGCTGGTGGGCATGTTGCTCATCACTTTCGGAATGTAGTTGCGCGTTTCCTGCGGCATCAACCCCATGCCATAGCGCTTAACATTCCCGATCCCCCAGTTATATGAGGCCAGTGCTTTGCTAAGGTCTCCGCCGTTCTGCCGCAACAGCTGGCTAAGGTACTTAGCGGCTGCCTGAGCTGACTTTTCCGGGTCGAACACATCGTTACCACGCAGGCCCATGTCGCGCGCGGTGCCATCCATAAACTGAAACAGCCCTTTCGCGCCCGCACCAGACGTAGCGAACTGATTACCGCCTGACTCGGTGATCGCGACGCTTTTCAACAAGCCGGCAGGCAGCTGATAAAGAGATTCCAGCTTATTGAACATTGGCCCCATCCAGTCGAGCAAAACCTTGCCCTGTGCTGTGGCCTGTGGACGTTTGACTGATTGCGCCAACTGGGAGGGATCACCCGGTATGTTTGGAGAGATTTCAGCAGCTCCAGCCGAGGAGAAAAATAAATTACCGATTTTGGCAATCCCGTCTGAGATTTTTTCAAGATAACCATTAGCAGTCTGTTGACGGTTTTTTATTTCATCTCTTTCATGTGGGGCAATTTCATTACTACGGGCATGCTGTTCCGCCCCGGGAATATCAGGCTGAATATTATCGCCATAAACGACGCCATTGCTTTGCGCCTGACGAATAATCTTCCCTGGGCCACCATGCAGCCAATCCATCCATGCGGGCCATTCCCTTACCTCGCTAACATCTTTTCGCCCAAGGTCGGTTTTGATGCCAACCGTAGCAAGAGCATCACCAATGTTCCTTTTGGTATAGTCCAAAGATGATTTAGCACTGGCTTTTATGTTTTCACGATCTGAGACCAGGTAACCAGCATACGCTCCCCATAATTTAAGCCATGGAGGTATCGGAAGACCGGATATTTTTGCGAATGCTCCCAATACTTTTGTTACCCATACCCCAGCGATGAAGGTAGCCAAAATTTCCAGCGAGTTCTGCCACCCACCAACAGAATCTTTCAGCCCCAGAAGCTTATCGCGCAGCCAGAGAATTGCCTTTTTCGCCTTTTCTATTGCTGGCTCCCACTTGCTCCAGTCAATCAGGCTTTTGCCACCCTCTTTCCACGTCTGATAATCGTCGTACAGCAATCCGATCGCCAGAATCAGCGTGGTGATAATTCCAATCGGGGATTTCAGGAACGCAGAATTAAGCAGACGCCATGCGACCAGTAGAGCGCCGAATATTTTCAGCAAATTTTTACTGCCATCATCAAGACGCTTCCACCAGTCGATGACAGAGCCAGCGCCCTGTATCAGCCGCCACGCCATTCTCGTGAATGCGTTCGCAAGCCAGATCACGCCTTTAATAACTCTGGTCAGCGTCTCTTCAATCTTCGGGAAATTGTCGAGGATGCGCCGCCGCAGGCTGTCCAGCGAACCAGCCAGGCCACCAGCGAGGTTTGAGCCGATCTTGTCCCGCATGATGCCGAACAACGAAGTGAGCCCGCGCATGGACGTCATGAATTTGTTCGACTGAACAGCCGCTTTATCAGCGTTGAACCCCGTCTTTTGCAGCATCGACTGGTAATCGGCGGTAAAGCCATTCATGCCGCGACGCATCGCCATCAGCGTGTTTTCATCGATGCCAAGCATCTGCGCGTATTGTTTCGCGCGGTAATACGGCATGTTGTTGAGCTTTTGCCCAACGCCAGTAAAGATGGCCGCAGTATCACGCATCTTTCCGCTGGCATCGCGAGTCTGGACGCCCAGGCGGTTCAGGAAGCCTTCCGCGCCCGGATTGCTACGCATGAAACCGGCCAGCCCTTCGAGGGAGGACATAGCCGACTCGGCGCTGGCACCGGTTTGCGATGCGGCGTATCCCAGCGCCTTGATACCCTGGACGCTGGCCCCCGTTCGCTGGGATGCCCAGTAAATTTTATCCAGACCGTTCGCGATCTGGGTGGTAAATCCGACAATGCTCAGCGCTGCGCCTTCCACCACCGCACCGACCTTCAGAACGTTCGCGGTAACGCCTTTCAGCACGGCTTCGAACTTATTAGCGCCAGCCTGATCGATATCGAATCCCAGCGAAACAAGGAAATCTTTAATCGTATCTGCGTTACCGCTCATTGGCCGCTCTCCATTTATCTACCCGGGCGTCGTTATCCTCGCGCATGTCGAGGTAGTCATTGAGAAGCGCGATGCGGCAGAGATCTACCGCGCCGCTGTTAAGGTCTTTCTGGTCAATATGGAAGGCAAGCGCCGGACGAAGAATAAAATCTTCACCGCCCGGCAGGCTGTTGAAGGTTATTCCGCTGGCGGGGTGGGCGTCTCGCTGGTAGGGAGTCCTTGCAAAAAATTTCCCAGCGAGTCGGCGACCACCCGCTCCACCAGTTGCAGCATGGTAAGCAGGTCGATATCGTCAAACGCCATTTCGCCATGCTGGCAGACCGGCACCCAGCCTTTCATGTGCTCGCGTGAAACAACGGAAAGGCAGGGGAACAGGATAGCGTCCACGTCGCCATCACTCAGATCGGACACCGCATTGGCAATCTTTGGCAGGATGGTAACCATCGCGCCTTCGGTGTCTTTGCTGCTGATCTTCTCCTGAACGCTCCGGAAGTCCGAAACCATCCCGGCCAGAACCGGCAACAGCTTGCGGGACACCTTCAGTTGTTCGAAAACGCTGAGCTTTGCGGTGCGGTATTTCACGCCTTTAATTTCGAATTCCATCCGTTAAAACTCCCCGAGCAGCTGGTCAATCTTGCCGCAGTCGAATACCCAGGCGACGGTTCCGCCCTCTTTGGCGTTATTGAAATCAGGCTGTTTCTGGAATGCACACGAACGCGCAGTAGAAATATCACCCGAGGCCGTGTTGCGAATGACGATCACGTTATTGCCCCAGGTGGCAGAGGACTGGCTTTGCGCGTTATACGCCAGAGACAGCTTTTTATTCACCGGGGAGGTTTTCAGCAGCGTCACCGTAATGGTGCCTGACTTATCGGCGTGCAGGCTGTGCATCACCTCGCCATCGGCACCGATGGTCATGGTGTTTTTGTTGCCGCCCATGGTCTGGGTGATACCTTCCTCAGAGTTCGCAGAACCCTGACCAAGATCGATAACACCGGTCGGCCCGGTGAGCGACGCGGTTACATCGAGAAAAGAATAAGTTGCCATTTATCGCTCCTTAGCGAACCACGTTGATCTGCACATCGGCATAATGAACTGCGCCAGCCAGCTTACAGGCCACCTGGATTAACGGTGCTTTGCGCGCTTCGCGGTCGGCCTGCGCCTGTTCGGACAGCGGTTGCGCATACACGTAATAGCCTTTGGTCAGCGTATCGCCGGAATTCAGCTGTCCGATAGGGCCACCATTCCACACGCCAGCAGCTACCAGACCGTTCGTGACGGACTGATCCATGGACTGTTCAACGTTGGAAAGCAGACGGGTCACACCGGCATCAGTCTGCGGAATTTTGGTGGTGCTGGTGTAAAGCAGGTTATAGAGGTTGGTCTGAACGTAGTTCTGCAACCAGTCGAGCCCGTGGCGCTCGTCGAAGAAGTCACCGTTCGCCATGACCCCCTGTTGCAGGATCGCCGTGTCGTTGGCGTAGTACACGAACACGTTCGCATTCTTCACATCCACAGCCGCCGCCTGTCCTACCGTCAGCGTTTCGTAGGTTACGCTTGGCTCCTGTTTGAACTTCAGGGTAATGGTGGTATTGCTGCCGTTGAAATTGACAGTAAACGCACGACCGAAAGCAGAAACCGCCGCGTAAGGGCTGCTGGTGGAATACTGAATAAAGGTACGGGCATACTTGCCAGCCTTTAATTTCGACGCAACATCGGTCGTCGAAGTCGTGCTGATAATCTCGGCGTCGGCAGATGTTACCCCGAAAATGCGGCTCAGACTGGACGCTTCGATGAGTTTAGCAACCTCAATCACGTCGTCAGCATCAAGCACATCACCGCCATCAGCAACATCATCAGCGACAACCAGCCCATACCAGTTGGTATATTGCAGGCAGGCATTAACAGCTTGCACGATGGTTTCCACACTTCCACCTTCGGAAGAGGTCAGCGTCTTCGCCCAGCGGCCGACATAAACCTGCGTCGGCTTCGGCGACTGGCTGAAGAAAACCTGCGCCGCTTCATATTCCGGACTGTCGACGCCGAAGTCCTCGCCAATGTCCTCAACGGAAGCATAGAGGCGAACGCGCTCTTGCACCGGAATGACGGTGGAAGAACCAAGGATCAGCAGCGCGCCGAAGTTACGACCAGTAGCCGCTTTCGGCGAGATGATCACATCAACGTTTACAACGTTGGATACAGGTAAGCCCTGCGTCATAGTTTATTCTCCAAAAAAGGTGACTGGCGCTTCCACCAGTGATTTGATGCCGTACTCGCGCACAACCTTCCGGCGCAGGCGCACCGTCATGTCGTAGCGGCGAACCCATTGCTGGTTGATAAGCTCGGGAAAAGGGGTCAGACCGGTATAGTCTCCCAGGGACAAACCGAGCGCGTTCAGCTCAGCATTATTTTGCGGGACAGATATGCCATCGCGAAAACGGGACGCATAAGACATACCAGCCGGTCCATAGAACGACGCCACGCACTCAAACGTTTCATGCCGCCAGAGCTGAGCGCCCTCGTCGGTCTGCCTGGTGAATGCGGGACTGTTATCAATGGGCCACCCGGTAACGCCGAACGCGCACCAGTTCGTTTCAACTGGTGGCAGTGGCGGCTGGTCTTTCTGCCAGCGCGGGCGAACCATCCCAGCAGGCAAGCCGGAAACGTTGCGCATCCACTGGCTTAACAGCCTGTCGAGCGCTTCGTCATAATCCGGATCGCCGCTGGTGGGTGTCAGCCAGCCGCGCTCTGTGCTGGTGTTATTGCTCAACGGGAGTTCCCCCATCAAACGGCAGTAATTCACAATGCGCCTGGACGAAGCCAGCGCCGTAAGCTGTATACGGATCGACGAACGTCACACGATAATCACGGTTCTGATACGTCACGATATCGGCATCACGGCCAGTCTGCCCCTGCGTGAGCCGCTCAGTTGTCACGATGAGAATCGCGCCACTGATAACTTGCCCGGACTGCATACGGCGGTTCTCCAGGGAGCGGTCAACGGTAACAACTCCGGCAAACTGCGTTTTAACTTCGCTGTCACTGCCGATCCCGTCGTCGTCCACCGTTTGCACGCGACGCGTTACCCACAGGTTGAAGTCGCAAAAATCGGGGTCAAAAAGCACGTCAGTTACATCATGAGTCGGCATCTTTATCCCTCACAACGTGGGTAATGGCTCTGCGGTACTGCCCGGTGTCGATTAGCGGTTTCACCAGATCGGTTCCGGGAGACTCGCCAGCAGCGCGCCGCGCAAGTTCCGCTTTTGCTCCTTTGCGCCCACGGCGTGCACGGGCTTCAACGGTGCTATCAGCAAGCGGTGTTAAGCCGGTAATGGTCATGTAACGCCTGACGCCATTGGCGGCCAGCGTTCCGGCGCGGTTGAGCGCTCTTTCCGCACCCGCCGCATTACCATCAAGCGCAGCCTGCGCCGCTGCTTTGAGCTGCGGCACCGTCTGTTCCTCTACGGATTTAACGCCGGGGATCAGGTGCGGGCGTGGGGGTATGTTTTGCGCTGGTGAGCCGTATTCGTTGACGTAACCGATCCCGGCATTACCAAACGGAACATCCTCACGCTCGCTATCTTCTTCCGGGATGCCCACCAGCACATCCTTTTTGGTTAACGATTTGAGTGCATCCAGAATGGCCTGAGCGTTATCCACCCTCGTTGTTACACCGCTTTTGAAACTCATAGCTGGCGACCGCCCGCACCGAACATCGTGATCAGCTGATAAAATTCAGCGCCATATCTGGTGTTATTCCAGAAGCCTGCGTCAGGGTTTAGCGTCGCGCTGGTGTCATAACTGACGCTTACCTTGTCAACGGACTTGGAGGATTGAACACCATTGGTTGAACCGCCCGGGCCGCCAACCAGCATTGCCCGGCTATCTGCCGCCCAGAGCGTCATGTAGTGCGCCACGAACAGTTCGGCAAAGTACGGAAACAGCTTTTTGCCGGTGACATTTTCGCTCAGAAGCTCATCGGCCAGATTCAGACGGAACTCGATTTGAGGGTCCGGATATTTTGCCGGGTCAGCAAACTGCGGGAAGTCGCGGCGAAAGTCACTTACTGTTGGCAGGCTTTGATTCTTTGGCATCTTTCGCCCCATTACCGCCAGTCTGGGCGGCAGCAATCTGCGCTTGCAGGCTGTCGTTCTGCTCTTGCAGCTTGAGCAGCGCTTCTTTCAGATCGGCAATCAGCTGATCTTTATCGACAATCTGCTTATCTTTGTCGGCAATCTGCGCTTGCAGGCTGTCGATAATGGGTTGCAGATCATCGGTGCCGCTGACCACGCTATCGGAAAGCTCAGAGTGCGCCTGGGTGAACCAGTGCGACGCGACCTCTTCCGGTACGTTATGCCGCCCCCGACCAAACTCCTGTTTGGACTGATCGCCGAGCGTCAGCGTAAACGGGGTGTGAACATGGATGGTAACCAGCTTTTCTTTCGCCATTTTCAGTTTCCTTCTGGCCCCTTTCGGGGCCGTTCTGGTTATCAGATACCGTCCACGTAGGACAGGGTTTCTTTGTACACGGGCTCAACCGCACCGAGCTTGCCGTAGTAGGTCGCAATCTGGTACAGACCGCGATACTGGACAGGAACGCTCTGCAACGGCACCAGCGGATAGCGCACGTATTTCTTGTCGTTGGTGTAGGCGACCATACGGTCTTTACCGCCAACCCCGCGCCCTTTCAGCCATTTGACCGCTTTGATTTCCAGCGGAACGCCGTTCTGGTGGAAGGCGATAGTGTTCACGGCCAGATAAGTCAGCAGTGACTGGTTACCCGCTTCGGAAACCTTACGGCTCGCCAGCAGTGAATACTGCTCTGGTGGAATGCGCAGATCAGAAGGCACGACGGAATAGCCGGATGCGGCCCAGGCATTCGAAAGAATGCTGTTCACGCTATCGAGGATCTCGTCATTGGTGGAGTTCACCCAGGTCTTCGGCGCGTTGTTCAGCGTCACACCGACAAGGTTTGCCAGACCTTTCAGGCCGAGCGCGTCATCACCGATGTAAACCTGCTCGTCGTTGTCCATCTGCCATTTGAGCTGCATACCGTCGTACTTCTGGGTATCAATCGGGCGGCCTACCTGCTGAGCTGCTGCCAGCTCTACAACGGTCCAGCCCAGTTCCATGCCCCAGAGGTTCAGCGGATTGCCGTCTTTGCCGATATCAACGTTCACGCCAGCAATAGCAGTGGAGTCTTTGCCTACCCAGTTTTTACCGTTCGGATTTGCGCCAGTACCAGCAGCGCCAAAGCTGGTGTTAGTCCAGCTGGAAATGTCATCTGCGATAGAAACGTCTTCACGCAGCTGAATATCGCGGGTCCAGGTGTAACCCACCAGCGGCAGGTTCAGCGTCTGGTCGAGTCGCTCCAGCTCCCCGATGAGAAAGGCACCAGAGCTATCAACGGTTGCCTGATCAAAAGTAATCATTCGTCTGTTCCTTAAATCTTCCAGGAGATTTCTGCATTGCCGTTAGCGTCACCGGCCCCTGTGAATTCGGCGTTGGTCAGCGCCACGTTTTTGCCACTGACGGACGTGGACATGAAGCCGCCCAGCGGCACGTCAATGGTTGAATCGAGCGAAACAACCACGTAGACAGGCGCGCCTTTTTTGATGGTACTGGCATCGAATCCAGATCCGAGGTTAACGGTCATGTAGCCACGCTTCATGGCGTCGCCCGGGAAGTTCTTATCCGTCCCCACCTGGCGAACCATGTCTGGCTGCGATGTGGTCGGATACGGACGAACGTAGATACCCTTCACCTTGTCGGCGGTGTCACCGTCTGCCAGCGGCACGAAAAAGCCGTCAGCGTCGTATTTGCCAGCCAGACCATAGGCAGCGAAGGCGTTAGCGGATTTAAGTATCACCGGTTCGACGGTTAAGTCCTGCGGGCGAGAGATAGCCCCGGCAATGCCAACAGGCATCCGGTACAGATATGCAGTCATTGGATTATCCTTTGCGGTTAGACCAGAAGTCGGCGTTTTGTTTGTTCAGGGAAGCGATGCTTGTCATGCCCATATTTGGACGTTGTGCATCGCCCGTGGTGGTGCGGGTGTTTCGCCCTTTGGCAATCTCAGACACGGCGTTAAACGCCATATCTACTGATTGCTTGGGCAATTTGCGGATATCCGCATCACCGACAACCTGGCGAACCAGTGTTTTGTCAGCGGCAGCCAGCACATCACGTTTGAACGCGGTCGGTTTCACCTTACGGCTCAGATCGATACCCGGCACGATAACTTCGGCACGATAAGCAGAGTCACCGGTAATCGTGGTTTCCTCTTCTTTGTCCTCGTCGTCGCCGGTCGGGTTTTTGTTATCGTTTTCGCCAAGCTTATTGTCGTTATCGCCCGTCGCATTTCCTTCCAGCTTAGCCAGCAGGGCTTTGAGCAAGGTTTTGATATCATCCTCGCCGTCGCCGGTTGGCTCTCCGCCCATTTCCGGCTTTTTGTCCGGCAATGGTTGTTGCGGCGAAAGGTTAATGTTGAGGTTAACGCCGCTCGGCAGATCCCCTTCATCACCCGTTACCGCCGCTGGCGCAGAGTCCAGCAGTTCGTTCATGGTGTCCGAGTCACCCGTTTTGATGGCCGTGCGCATGCGGGTCCACCAGCTTTTCTTTTGATTTGCCATTGTGTCTCTGTCTCCAATTGCACAACGATTTCCGGCTCTGCCTTTGGGGACAAGAGCCACATGGTTTCCGGTAATATCGACCTGCTCGGCTTTACCTGGCTCGGTCTGTTCGTACTCCGCGTCATAGCCGCACGACACTTCGCGCAGACCATCTTCGATCAGCTGAATAGCGCTTTCGTCTTTGACAATAAGGTCAGCCAGCATCAAATCAGACTGATCACCAGTCCCGTGCCGAACGTTCTGAAGATGCCCGACCGCAAGCTCTTTCCAGTTCTCGGGATTGACCAGCCGCACATTCCCGTTTTCATCTTCAGGATGCAGGATCGTGATGCTCATCCCTTCGAATGATGCGAGCGTGGCCGGATGGAATACCTGCTCTGGAGAGCGCGTTACGACTATCTCGCCGAGCTTGTCGGGTTTGAGGTTTGGCAGATCGGCAGCGCCATAGAGCTGCTTACCCGTTCGGCCTATCGGCACGTCTTTGCACAGCAGCGAGCCGTCAGCCAACTGATAGCGGGTTTCCCCCAGCCGGGTATTGAAAAAATATTTCATGGTTTACCTGCGATTCAGGCGAGATAAGAATGAGGTTTGGGGAAGACGATTTCTTTGTAACAGCGGCAGTTCGGGAGCTCACCAGCGTGACCGGTCATGCCGTCAAGCGTTGGAGGTCGGCCCCATTCGACAAACTTCCCTTCCATCTCCCGATGAGAATGCCGGACATCGCCATCTTCGGCGGTGCGCCAGATATAACCATTCGAGCCGATTGACAGCGCACGCGCCTGATCAAGCGCGCCGGTTGCACGTCCAAGCTCAGTACGGGCGATAAGGTTCGCTCTCGAGCGTGACACGTCACCGGATGCTGCTATCTCTTTCGCGAATGGCTCAGCGCGCCCGCCAGTCACTACAGCCTCGATGGCCTTGTTCTGAATGTCATACACGCGATCTGCGGCCTCTAGAGGCAACGATTTGATGTACTTAATCTGCTCGGCAACGATGGATTTCATCACCTGGCCTACCGGGGCACGGTCGACCATGTTGCGCAGTTCTGCGCTGATGTTCCGGCTGTGCTGACGCCACTGCTTTTCATTCTGGCGCGCAATGTCGGCGGTGAAGTTCTCAGCAACCTTCGTCGCCCAGGGGGTGATGATTTCGCTGTAGCGCTCCAGCGCATCCATTATTTCGGTGACGCTATCGTTTGAACCATCGTAGCGCCCATTTACGATATCCCCGACCGCCCGCGCTATCTGCCGTAGGCTCGTTCGATATCGGATCTCCGCCTGGCGGCTCTGGCGGTTTGTCGCCAAGTTCGCCGATGCCTGGCGGCGCTTCGTCTTCGGCATTCTCGATATCCTCGTCGGTAATGGATGCCCCGATGCCGGTGACGTCAGAGTTTTCGCGCAGGTCGGTCATCGCCGCCTTACGCGTCATCAATCCGTCACCCAGCGCGGTACTGATCGCGTTGGTGGTGTTTACGGCCACCGTTGAGCGGTCAACGTCAGACATTTGCCATAGCGGGTTAAACTCAAACGTGAAATCGTCCGGCAGCGGCTTACCGAGTTCCGAGCGGTGCATAATGTCCAGTATCCGGCGCATCGGCAGCCGTAAGCGGCGCTCCTGCAATGAGCTCACCCGGTCGTAATAGTTGGCGAGGTCGGCATCACCAGTAGAGAAGCCTTTCGGGGACTGCCCGAACAGACGCACCAGCGGGATGCCAACGGCACCACTGATCTGCTCAGCGAACTGCGAAAGAATGTCATCCAGACCACTGAAGCTGTACTGGTGGGTTTCGAAAGTATCTTCGGAATCCATCAGCGTCATGCCTTCATTGCTCTGGAACTGGCGGATCAGATCGATGTTCTTCAGCAGCGCTTCGAACGCGGGACCACCCAGCGCAATAAGCTCACGGAGTTTTTTCACTTTGTAGGTACGCAAATGCGCTTTGTAGACCAGCTGAGCCGCGCCGACAGTGGCGCTGTCGAACGCAGTAAGCCGATCCCAGATACGCTCTACAACCGACATTCCCCATTCGTTCTCGGTCATTTTCTGCTGGAATGGCAGTGTCACCCCGTCGAAACGAATCAGGCGGCTGTGATGGATGCGCCAGGACGGGATACCCGTTGCAGTAGTCACCACGTCGTAAAACTCAGGCTTGCCGAGATCCGGCCCCATATCTTTAATGCGACGGGTCAGGACCGGGTTAATCATCCAGCGGTCAAGCGGGAGAATGCCCTTAAACTTGCCCTCGCCAATGGTTTCGAGCCGCAGCGGGGTCATTGGTGCCTGCCCCTCGATCATGATGAAGCCGACCGCGCCGCCATAGAGACGCGACCACTTCAGCACGTCGTTCAACGCATCCCAGATCTGCAACTCATCCAGCTGCGCTTCGAGGGTGCCACGGTCTTTGGCGTCAATCTCCGAGGTGATACGAATGCCTTTGCGGGTCATATCGTCTGGGATAGCGTCGACCGCTTCGCCGATGATCCAAGACGAACGATAGGACCATTCCACCAGCATGCGGTTGCGGCTGGTGAAGTTCGCCCGGTAGGTCGATGCTGAGTGCTGGTTAGGCGTCTGCATCCCCACGCGGGCGACAAAGTTCTCGTAGCCGTCAGCGGTGGCCTGCGCCGTTCGCTGAGAGGCTTGCTTGTTTCGTGCCATCAGGCCTGTCTCCCTAGCAGCTCCCAGATGTTCAGGGCTGAATTCATTGGCGCGTAGCTGATCATCACCGAGTCGGCGAGGTTCGGCGACTTGGTGCCGTCAGGCTGTTTATCAACAACGATTTTCCCCACGCCGTTAATGGAGTAGGTGGGCTGAGAAAGCTCGATGATGAGCTTGTCTTTGTTCGCCATGGCGCTGCTGATTGAGATGATTTCGTCCGGGTTGTAGGCCATCTTCTCTTCCACGGCGCGATAGGTGTTCTGGAAAAGCTTGCGCAGACGCCACCAGCTTTGGGCCTTGGCGTTAGCGAAGAAGTCCTTGTTTAGGCGGGCGGCCTGTCCGTTGTCGCCGCGCACCGCTTCGTCGTCAGGATCAAATACCGCGCCACTACCGCGAAACGGTGTGGCGAGTATTGACGGTCGGCGCGCAGCGTTACGCAGTTCGTTGATGGCGCGCGCATCGCCGCGAACGCCAGCGCCCAGGCCGTCCTCGTCGAAGCGAAACTCTTCGAGGTTGTCCTGCTCGCAAAAGCCGAAGACCTTCTCAACGGACTGGTAAATGTCGCTGCCCACGCCGGACCATTCCCGCACGTTCTCCAAGAGGAAGCCATGACGGGTCGAAAAGGCGTTTTTGTCCCGGCCTTCGTCGGCGACGTCCATCGCGCCCAGTCGCTTGCCCGTTGGCTGTATGCCCAGCTTGATATGCGCGTCGACGGCAGCCTGCACCCAGTCGGACGGGATCAGAACGCCTTCCGCTGACGCGCTGTAGTTCAGGTCAAGTTCCTGCGCCACCACCACCGGATTGTCGATTTTCTCGCACTCCCTGCGATACCACTCTTCATCCTTGCGCGGGTCATTTCGCCAGTGGAATGTGAATACCGGTATCTTCCCGCCGTGACGCTTCTGCGCGAACGGGTTCGCCATGCCGTTAACCGAACTCAGGTCGATACGGCAGCGGGTGGTTTGCGACAGCGCCGCATCAATCAGAAGGGGGCGTTGGAGGAATGCAGCCTCATCCACCAGGTAAAGCGTGGTACGGTCACCACGTCCGATATTGTCGCCAGCCTCACCTTTGATGACCGCGCCAGTGTCGGGAAACTCAACGCGCATGTACGGCGCGTGCTTCTTCTCGTCCCACGAACCGCGAAACTCGACGGGCAGCGTTTCCACGAACTTGCGCGCCTTCCAGAACAGCGCCTTCGGGTCACCGGTGCTGTCGACGTATTCCTCTTTACGGGAGCCGAAGCCGATAACCATTTCTTTGTTGAACAGGCAGAGCGAACAGGCCAGCCCGATCGCCGTCCAGCTGAGCCCCATCTCGCGGCTCTTTTCGGTTATGCCGTTCTCCAGCTTTTCGCGCCGCTCCATGATCCAGTGAATCCACTCTTCCTGTTTCGGGAACAGCAGAAAAGGGATGGTGACCGGCAGGCCATAATCAATGTTACGTGGGTCTGTCGTCATGCCCCAGTCGATGATGAACTGGGCCGGGTTGGTGCGGTAAAACTGCTTAAGCGCTGGCAGCATTTCTGGGTTCTGGCGAATGCGCTGTAAGCGCTCCATCCGCCATTCAAAAACCATCTGGTAATCAGGGTTCCTGAAATCGAATTCAAACGGTAGAGGCATGATCACCCCATCATCTTGCGGTAAAGCTCTGCGGCCTGATCTGCGGTGAGGTTGGTCGTCTCGGTCTTGATCGGTCCGCCATCCTTGCCGGTGCTCTCAACCTTCAGCTTATTGGTGTAAGCGTCGCCAACCTCTTTCGCGGCCTGTTCAATCAGTTGCGCCGTCAGGGAGAAGTTTTTCATCCCCTCAGTTTTGGTTGCCATGCGGTCAAGCACGCGGAGGCGATAGGATTTGTTCGCGATCGGAATGTCGCTGGTTTCGGTCAGGAATCGTTCGCGCGTCGCGTGGAACATCTCGATCCACTTTTTGGCGAGCGTCTTACCGCTGGCCTTCGTGGGGTCGTGAGATTCAGCCTGCTGGCGGGTGATCTTGATCCCGAATTCTTTTTGGACAGCCTCGACCACCTGCGATGGCGTGTCATAGCACGCAAGCGACTGAATGATGAAGGCTTTCACATCAGGTTTTAATGCAGCCATAAATCACCATTCGTCTTATACAGTCCAGTATTTAAGCCAGTCGCAGCATGCACGTCCCGCACGCTCTGGCAATATCGAGATGAGCAACCTCCGCTGGCTGATTTGCCGCATCAATCATTTCCTGCACGTCACGGCTCGCACCGTAACGGCGAACCACGCCCACAAACTCTTCCACATCGTGGCCGCGCAACTTCAGCTTTGGCTGCCCTTCCTGCGTGAACTTCGGCGCGCCAAATTCGTCCGTCGCCTGGCAGATGTGATAAAGCTCGTGCTCTATCAGCGCGCAGAACTCCAGATCAGAACATTGCGAACAGTAATCGGCCGCCAGCGTGATGATGAACTGCGGCACCCTGCCGAACCATTCATACATCTGCTGTTCCATCCGCGCTTTCTGCCAACCGCCTGCCCGCATTGCCACTTCTTCCGCTTGCCCCAGCACGGAACGCCCTTTCTTCTCGAAAGCGTTCGACGCCCAGAGAAAGCACAGATCCGCTTCAAGTAAATGCTGGTGGTCAGGGTTGTAGAGGTCACCCTCATCGCTCAGGATGTGCTGATTCAGCCACTCGCCAACGTCACTGGCGGGCATTATGCTGATGTACGGCTTCGGGTCAGGTGGCATCGTAAAATGCGCTGGTGGGTGTGGTCTGTTCATGAATAATTCCAGTGCTCCATTATCGAAGCCCCTCAGTGAAGAGCTTCTGTAATGCTATTGCCTGTCCTGCTCGATTTGACGGATGCCCGCCAGCTGGTTATTCGCTTTTTCGATAGCGGCCAGCAGCGGCTTGATCCAGAGAACAGCCTGGCAATACGTCAGCGCGCTGGTGGTAGTGGCGCTATCACTGGCTGCGTCAGCGTCCCCGGGATCGGCGTGCATTGCGCTGGCCCGTAGACGGTGCGTGTATTCGAGCAGCCCACCAGCGACATCAGCAGGAACAGGCAGATCACAGGTTTTTTCACGGCGTAGGATCTCCCGATATTCAATAACCGTTTTATCGGAGCTGGCATCAATCAGTGAATTTAGTCGGCTGGCGTTTTCGGCCACCTGGTTAAACCGGTTGAAGTTGAAAACCTGAGCAGCGATAACCGTCCCCTGCAGGTTGTTGTCACTGCGCAGAACGTCATTATCACTCTTCAGCGTAGCAACGTCAGAGCGGCTGTTTGCCAGCAGGACACACAGCACGGCGACTACCGCAATGACGGCCACCAGCAGTATCAGACGCCATGAGGCTTTAATATCAGCAAGGGTAATCACGACAGGAACAGAGCACGCTCCGCCTCACGCCGACGGGTCAGCCCAGTCAGGACTTTGCCACCGGCTTTATTCCAGCGCAGGAACTCGTCGGCAGCGCCAGCGTAATCACCGGCGTTGAGTTTGCGCAGGAGGGTCGATGTCGACAGGGAGCGAGCACCAAGATTATACGTGAACGACACCAGCGCATCGAACTGGCCCTGATTCAGCCCAACCTTGACCAGGCGCGAGACGTCATTTTCGTAGCTAACCAGCCCAGTTTTCAGAAGTCGCTCTGCTGTCTCCTGTTTAATCGTCATCCCGGCACGAATTGGCTTTCCATCGACAGGCTGAGTCCACCCGTAACCAATCGTCCAGACGCCTACGCTGTCCTGGTAAGCGGCAAGCTTGCATCCTTCAAACTCTTTGATCAGGGAAATCCCTTTATCACTGGTTTGCATTACGTTGCCCTCACAAATTTTGCCAGGTTCCCACCGGCAACCCATACCGCAACGCAAACCGTCGCATTCAGCATGAATTCACCAGGGTCGACCTGTACGTAATCGCCATGGATAATCCGGAATGCGGTATATCCGGCTGAAAGAATAATCAGGTACGCAAACAATGAGACACCAAGCCGGTACGATTTCCCCGTCTTATTGAAGAACATCAGACGAAACATTATCAGCAGGCAAATAACCGCGTTTGCGTGAAGCATCAGCGAATCCCATGTCATTCATCACCCCCATCCAGTCCGGGAAGGCTCCCGTTTTTGGATTTGGACAAAATGCGAAGGAGGATAGCGACCGAAATGGATGCGGCGACCAGCGCACCGATATTTGGTGATACTTCGATAGTCACTGGTGGTGTCAGCAAACTAAGTGCCGAGTTAATAACGCCAGCCATGATGGTCGCCATAGGCACCGCGAACGAGACGCCGCCAAGAAACGAAATAATCGCGAATACCGCCTGTTTCCATATCTGGTGCGGCTCAGACGTCAACACATAGAGCGCAGCACCTCCGAGGGAGAAAAGCATTACGCCGGGAGTGGCTTCGGGAAACAGAGTGGCAAGCGTCACCCCCACAGTCCCGGCAGCAAACCCACCAGCTACAGTTAATGGATCAGACATATGATTTCCGTGTGTAGGGTTCAGGCTATCGGGCTGGATTTAACACAAAGCACGTCGAGGATGATTCCCGTAGCCTGAAAAAGAGGCCCGCCGAAGCGGGCAAAATGAGGGTTAACTCAAGTACGCCTGAAAGCGTAAGTGCCAACACCTTTGCGCCCGAGCTCACACTCGATATTGTTGTGTTCCACGCATTCAAAGCCCTGCTCAGCAAACCAGCGCTTAATACCGTCGTCAGTGAAATACCAGATGTGTTCGTTCTTCCTGAAATGGTGCGAGCGAAGAATGTCTCCGGCATCGGTAAAAATGGGGATCGACACGAAAACGAACTCTGTAGCCTGCTGTACAGCCAGCTCTGGCTCGTCGATGTGCTCCAGTACATCCCACATCGTTAGTGCGCGCCACTGACTGGCGTAGAGGTCAGCGAATGCTCCCCGCTCATTCAGCCAGGCGATACCAGCCGGATTAACGTCATACCCAAGCGTTCCCGGTCGGGTAGAGACGAACTGACCGGCACCGATACCAACGTCGAGAACAGGACCGTGAAAATGGCGCGCCACCAGCTCAATACGGGATTGCGTTAAGGCTCTGCCCGTTTCGGTGTCGGCCAGCTGCTGATACTTCGCGAAATACTGATCGTCATACGGGCGAGATGCCGGAACCGGATAACGACCGATGCCCAGCTCCGGGAGGAATACCAGCCCGCTGTTCAATTCCTGATAAAACGACTTCATTCAGCCAGGCCTCGAATTTTGAATCAAAGTTGGAGATGCGTTTGTCGCAATGGTGATCCCACGCTTCGCAACGACAATAATTGTCCGGGATAGCCCAGCCAACGCGGGATAAATCCATCGCCGGATCGGTGACTATCTCGGGAGCGTTATGCCCACCGCGCCCACCAGCGACAACGTAAACAGGTGTTTTGTACGCAATGGAAGCGGGCAGCGCCCAGCCGACAGGCGTAACCACGACAGCGGCATGCTCTACCAGGCGCATCAGCTCTTTGATATTGAGCTCGCCAGCGTGCATTTTCAGATCTGCCTCTGGTTCTTCACCCACCAGCCACTCTTCCCCGTCCTGCAAATCAGCAACGCTAATCACGCAGAAATGTGTCCGCAGGATTCGCGATGCGCGCAGGAGGTAATCGGGGTCAGGGTTTCGGGAGTCGCTACGCCATTCAGAACGAACCGTTGCCGGACGGATAACGGCGATCGGCTTTTGGTGCGTAAACTGCGCCGGGCCAAATGATGGCAAATCAAGCGCTGCTGGTGTAACACCGAACTGGCGGCGCATTGCATCAAATATCGAACCACGCCGCAGATCATCCGGACCGTAAAATATTCGCTTCGTCTGGCGTGGCGATGGCGGCGGATAAAACTTTGCGGAGCTGCGAAACTCATTTTTACGCTGCGTTCTGAGCGTGGTATCACTTCGGACAGCTTTCACTGGCAGATCTTCGTACAGTTCCGGCCATGCCGTCTTAATGAATGTCCCAGCAGGCAGCTGTTTGACGAAAGCGCGCTGGTAAATGGTGTCTCCCATTCCCAGCATGCCATCGATGTAAATCGGAGGATTCAGCATGTGACCTCGCTGATCGCCGCTTCAAGAGGTAAGCGACGAAAGCAATTAAGCGCCGTCTGGCGGCTGCTATTCATGATATGGACGCTTCCACGCAGCTGCGCCGCAACCCTGGAAAACTCGCCATGCCAGCGCTTTACGTTCGCCGCTGTCGGGTTATCGAGGGCTGTATGATCGCCGTGCCAGTGACTACCGTTTGAGATTGAGCAATCGAAGCCCAGCAGAATGATGCGCTTTGCGCCCAGCCAGTGAGCGAACAGGATCGCTCTCTGCCCCGAATTGAATGTGCCGCTGGTATCTGTCGGGAAGAGGCTCACACCATATCGGGTGTGTGCTCTCCGGTTACATGACCAGCGTTCTGGACCCTCGGGCAGCGCGGGAATGTTCACATCCCACCAGCGCAGATCGCCAGCGTAAATGTGAGTGCATTCCGGTATGGCTCGCCATGATGAATTAACCGCTATCACAGGAAGCCCTGAGCGTGCAGCTATTTGACAGTCGGCGGGAGTTAGGGACGGACCAGAAGCGCATATAATGAACGAATTCATCAAGGTAGCCGCCTCACCCTCAGTTTGATATTGTTAAATCGCCAAAAGTAACCACATCAAATATGGAGATATTTATGTCAAATGTGCTCGCGAGGGTTGAATTGCATGGCGCTGATGAAGAGGCGTATAAAATACTTCATGAACGTATGCTGTCACTGGGATTTGTGAGGGAAATCCCTCATGGTGATGGCTCTCGCAACAAATTACCTGATGCAACATATGTCGCACCAAAAAGGGAGGAATTAACGCCACTGAGAGAGAAGATCTCTTTATGCGCTAATTCACTCGGAACCCGAAGTGCTTCAGTGTTCTTATGTGAATTTGAAAATTGTGCCTGGTATCTATTTAGAGCAGACGATTAGAGATTAATGCCAGATCCACTTCGACCGTTTTCACCATTATCGTCAACTTTAACCTCAGGGGCGCTTTCATGGCGCTCCATCGCAATAAACGCGGCTGCGATGCAACGCCCCAAATTCTCAAAATCATCTACCCCCGAGTTAGCCCGAGCCACAATGAGCTGACCCAGTGTGATTTTGGCCTGAGATCGGGAATCAGAAGGTAATTCATTAAATTTCATGGGTGATCTCCAGATATAAAAAAGCCCATGCATTTCTGCAAGGGCTTAAATGTGGTTCCCACCGCTCCGCGCAAGGCATCTCCGCTGGTGGGTAAGCTCTTTCGCCTTTGACGTCCGAGCATATCTGAATTATGCAGTTTCAAAACTCGTTTTCAAGTCTTTTTCGAAAGTTTTTGCATTTTCGAAGCCTAATTCATCTTTTAACGTGAAGAAGACAGCAGAGTTGAACAATTCAATACACCAGCGCACACGGTCAATACATTGCTTTTCGGTCAGAAACGGCGCGTAGTAATACTGCATCCATCGTGCCATGCCATTGATGGTTTTCCGCCATGTGTAATAGTCCTTCCCTATCTCATACACGGGATTCCCCGGCTTGAAGGACTTCAGGATGATAGCCTCCATGAATGCAGCTTCCTCCTGTTCTCCGGCATTGCCGATCAGGTCAGAAAGCGATTTCTTCGGCCAGATGATTGCTTTCGCCTGCTCAAACAACGCATCGCCGGTGTACCCAATTTTACGCAGACCAGACAGCACGGTAGCGATCCGCTCCTGCTGCTCGCCAGTCCAGCCGGTTAATATCATTGACCACATACCACCGCCACCAGAAAGGTGCTCTGTCCCGCTGCCCCCGTACATGCCGCCCCAGTGGTTCAGCAACGAACGAACCCAACGGCTTTGCGATGGTGTCAGTCGGCGGTATTTCCCAAGATAAGAGCGTCGCGGCGCGGCTGCCAGTGTCACCCAGGCGTTTTGCGGGTTGGTACGCTCAACAGAAGCCTTCTGATAATTGTTAATGTCGTTGCGTGTCATTGTGCGTTCTCCCGGGTGATGATCTGGCCTTTCTCGCCCCAAAGCTTCGTGATGCGACAATCCCAGACGCTGGAATCATCATCAAACAGGGCATCCATCAGTGCTTTAAGCATGTTGTCGCAGTCTGGTTTTGACTTGTGCGGTTTGCCGTTGAACATTTCCCGCTTCTTCTTGCTCCAGCTCGGAGGCATTGGCATAACGAAGGTGACGTGCGCGCCGGACTCCGGCAGGTGGATTTTGCTCAGGCGAGCTTCATCGCAGAACGCGCGGTAACGCATGACCGCTGGGCGTGTTTTCCATTTATCGGCGCGAGTCATGCGGGGCTTGCCGATTGGGGTGATGTCGTAAATTTTCATGCTGGCACCACCAACCCGAGGCGAGCGATCTGGATAACGGTAAGAACGATAGCGCGGTCCATCAACTGGCGACGTTCCTCGCGCGACAACCTGCTACCGTTATCGATGCTGTCATGGCAGCAAACGCAGATCGCCGCCGTGGCGCAATCATCGGCTTTCAGGCCCATGCCTTTTCCTTCATTGCGATGCGCCACCTGCGTCCCCCACGAACCGCATAACACGCACTGTTCGATCTGCCCTACAGCAGCGAGCCATTTTTTGCTGCGGTAGGTTCTCTGACTAGGGTTATTTCGCATTGCTGTCCCCCCAACGCTTCGCCCACTCGATTTCATTGCGGGATTGTTCGCTGAAGGTGACGCCCTGCTGGGTGCCGAACCAGTAAATCGCCTCAATGACCTCTACCATCTGGGGAATGGTCATTTTGCTGGTGCGCTGGCCGAACATAACGACACCGCCATCAAGGCCGGGGGCCATTCGCTGTTCCTGCTTTTTGGTCTTCGCCACCAGCGCGGTGATGAGGTCTTTCCAGTCGTCGGAATCGTATTTATTGCCGAACCAGAGAACCTGGTCGGAAAGGTCTTTCAGTAGCGGCCACATCTTGCGGTTTTGAATGGCGGTGCGCGTCGATTCTTGCACGTCGAGAATCAGCGGGCGATTGCTGTCGACCGGCAACTGACGAATGTAGTTGATAGCGTTCTGCTTAACGCTTTCGTTAACGAGGTGGAATTGTTGGCTCACGCGTCACCTCCGAAGAGGTTAAGCGACAAATACGACAAATCGCTGACGTCGGATAACGTCAGGCGATTGTGTTTAAGCTGGTGGTGCTGCGCCATGGTGTTCTCCGTGGCGCGAATGTCCGGGTGTCAGTTGTTCAGGCTGACATAGATAGTATGTACCAGCACCACTTGATAATCAAACGTAATATTTTTCCCATTTTCGAGATATGAATAGAAAAACAACATGTATCTGAAGCTTACTTACTGGCTGGATAAATGAGATAATAAAATTAAAGTAGGTTTACTTACCCCTCCATAAGGAACAACTCATGAGATTACCAATCACATGCGGGAAATGTATGCAAGAAAATGGTAAAGCAGAGGAAATATCAACTGTTGAATTTACCGATGATGGTCTTTATGAAGCGACGTGTCCCAAAGGACATAAATCCATTACTATACTACAACAGCGAAAGTTTGAGATTTTATTTGATATAGGTATCTATGCAATTAATGATGGATATTATAGAGAGGCAATATCATCCTTTACAGCTTCTTTAGAGAGATTTAATGAGTTTTTTATTAAAATCGTGTGCATATCTAAAGGTGTAGAGCAAAATGAAATAAATGATTCATGGAAAGAAATTTCTGTTCAATCCGAAAGACAGTTAGGTGCGTTTATATTTCTATATTTACTTGAATATGGAAATAAACCGCCACTACTTTCCACCGATAACGTTAAGTTCAGAAATGCCGTTATACACAAAGGAAAAATACCAAGCAAAAAAGAAGCCATTGACTACGGGCAAGTTGTATTTGATGTGATTAAACCTACACTTGAAAAGCTAAAAGAAAGATATAGAGATATAATGGATCAATATGTATTATCACAATTAGAAGAAACTAGAAAGGGAACTGATAAGGCCTTACCACTAGTTACACTATCTATCCCTACGATTTTAAGCATTGCTCATGATCAACCCTTCCACGAAGAAATAGACATAAAAAAAATAGTAGAAATGCGTGCATAAATGTATATTCAGCCCCCTTTTTTTTCACAGCAAAGGGGGCAATAACTCGGTTATTTCAGTAAGTCATAAATAAATTTTCATCACTAACATTCAGTTCGGTAGTGGATTTATCCATTACTTCACCTACTGCTGCCGTGCCGCTGGATAAGCTTGCTACGTGAGGCGTAAGCTGCATTGAAACCATCAGCATCTTCCAGCGTCCCAAAATTCCATCCTGCACACATACCCAGCAAATATTGCTCATCACATTTAGAGTCGTGCTCAGCAATCCGCTTCTCTGCGGCTTCCAGCGCCTTGACCAGCTCATCTACGGTTCCCGCTGCCTGACGAGCGTAATCGGTAATTGCCAGTTCGCATTCAATTTCAGTGCCGTTTTCGTTGGTGTGGCAGATAGCAAAGTAGTCGGAGTCGATTTCGTTATCAGCCAAATGCCTCAGCGTATCGGCAACAAGTACGCCGTTTTCAATCAGAAGATCTGTCGCGCGTTTGTCGATGTTGCTCATTGGGCGGCCTCCTCAATGCGCTTAAATTCGATTACCCAGACCCAAGGGTTGTGCTTGAAGCTTTGATCCGGATAAATGCTGTCCCACAACTGGCGGAACCACAGCCATTTATCCATATCGCCGCCGCAAGGCGCAGGATTTGCCGGATAACCTTCTTTTCCCGCGTCGTCATCGCTGACGCTGGCTAAGCACTCAACCCGCACGCCGGTAATCTCCAATGTGATGCGACTGGCCCAGCGCGGCATGTGAATTGATGGACGCCATCTTCCTTCTTCCGGCCAGTCTCCAGGTGGCGTAGCTCGGTAAGCCATATCGTGGCTATCCTGGTCGATGTTGTAGCGTGCCCAAGTCTCCCGCACCCAGATGTGATTCCCGACCTGACCGAAAGGGCAGCGAAGAGCATCGTTGATCATGTCTGAAACGTGGATGCTTTGACCGGGCTCGTACATTACAGGTTGTGGCTTGATGATGCGCCGCGTCTGCGTCTTCCTGCCGTCGAGAATGGCGCGTACCATCTCGCCGTTGAAAATCATTCCGCGCTCTTTCATGACTGCACTCCTTTGCGAAGCTGGGCGGCGAAAGCATTGGCGAAACGCTGTAAATCTGCGGTAACCATCACTTTGTAGCTGTCATCTCCAAACTCATCCATCAGTTGATCAGCTTCAGCGGCCATCATCTCCACACCCTGTGCCCGCACTTCAGCCAGGCATTTGCGGAATTCAGCAACGTATTGTTCGACACTCATTCCCCAGGTTAACGGGCATTCTTCGACGGTTTCGCCTTCGTATTCTTCATCAGGGACTTCTTTGGTAAAGAATTCGCGCTCGATGGCATGGAGCGTGTCAGCGAAGCGGCGTAGGTTGCTCAGGCCTTCCGTGATAGAGAATTCAGGAGCCTCGCAGCCAGCGCCCATCTGCTGATATACGGCGGTTTTGAAGGCCTTCAGCCCCGCATTCTCCGCAGCTAGCGCATTACTGCGAGACAGTTGCACATCCAGCTGCGTCGCCAGTTCACGCACCAGCGCGGCAGACTCAGCGCAATGCAGATCTTTCGCCAGCGCATACCCGGCAGCGACGAGTTCTTTAGTTTTGTTGGTCATACCGCACTCTCCTGATGAATGATTTCCAGATCCAGCTTTTGAGCCAGAGCGTGTTCCGCTTTTGCGCCTGCGGAGTTCTGCCAGCCGGACAGCAGGAAAATGCCTTCAGCGCAGCGGAGCATCGCGAGACAAATATCCATGTACTCTGGCTGGCTCAGGCCATCGGGAAGCGTCGCGGGGTTTAACACCACATGGCCTTCCGAAGCCAGGCGCATAGCCTCGAAATGGAACGCAGGACGGTTATATTTCGCGATGCCGGTCATTGGCCCAGCAATGTAAATTTTCATCAAAATTCCCTCTTGTTGTTGGGTCTGGCATCATTCGCGCGGCGTTTCTGCTCAGCAGCAGCCTGGTCACAGTCGTAGATCGCCCCGTTGCGCTGGTCACAATAAACAACGCCTGTCGGGCCGTGGCGGTTCAGGCGCAACAGCAATTCGGTAGCCGCCTGATCTGCGTTTTCGTCGTATGCGCCTTCGCGGTAAATACCGATCCAGTAATCACAATCCTGCTCAATCTGCCCGGTGTCGCGGGAATCACTAGGCATCGGGCGTTTGTTGGTGCGCTTCTCCAGATCGCGATTCAGCTGAGTAAGCAGCACCACGATGCAGTTCAGTTCCTTCGCCAGGTTCTTCAGCCCCTTCGTAATAATCCCGTAGGCCAGATCGTTACGGTCAGCCTTGTCGGCGGTCATCAGGGTCAGGTAGTCCACCAGCACCATGCCGACAGCGCCGCGTTCGCGTTTGATGCGACGTGACTCTGCGACGATGTGTGCCAGCGTTATCCCGGGCGTGTCGTCGACGTACAGATTTCCGGTCTGGGCCAGACGTCCACCAGCAGCAAAAGCCATTGCCACCTGCGCGTCGTCGTACCGATCGCCATAAAACACGTCGGTATTAACGCGGCTGACCTGCCCGATCATGCGCTCCACAATCTGCTTATCCGGCATTTCGAGGCTGAACATCAGCGCGGGGAGCTGTTCAACTTCGGCACAGTTGACGGCCAGCTGGCTATACAGCGTGGTTTTACCCATCTTTGGACGTGCGCCGATCACCATCAAAGCGCCTTTAACCAGCCCTTTCGGTTGCAGCAGGTCATCCAGCGAGCCAATCCCCGTCGACAGTCCACGCGTTGCGTCTGAGTCGCTCCAGCGCGCTTCCACCTCGTCCACCCAGTCGCCCATCACTTCCGAAAACTCACGAAGCCCCCGGCGGTTACCGGTTTTCGCGTAGTCAGCGATATCAGTGAACAGGGTCTGAATAGCGTCAAACTTCTGGCTGGTGGTCATCCCGTTGCGGGAGAACAGCAGTTCAGTGGCGCTGGTCAGCTTGTCTATGCCGTAGCGCTCCATGGCTTTCTCGCGCACCAGCATGGCGTAGTGAACGATGTTCGCCGCGCTGGGAGTGTTTTTGGATATCTCAGCCATGTAAGCGAAGCCACCAGCCTGCTCGCCAAGCCCTTTCGACTCCAGCGACTCAATCAGGGTGATCAGGTCGATAGGCTTCTGGTTGGCTACCAGCTCCCGCATCTCGGCGAAAATCACCTGGTGGGGGCGGATGTAGAACGATTCTGGTTTGAGCATCGACATAGCGGTCTGGCAGCGATCACTACCGCTATCCAGCATCATGCCGCCCAGCACACTTTGTTCGGCTTCGATGTTCTGAGGGATCATGTTCATGTCGGTCATAGCGCCTTCTCCCTGGTTTTCAGCAGGGTGTCAGAGCGCAACAGATAATCGAAACTGGCGCGCCAGCCTCTGTCGTTCTCACCGAAGTAAAACTTTGGTGCTCGCTCAGCGAAGGCTGCGAAATAATTCTCCACAGCCTCGACGGTTGGCTCTTTCAGTTCGGTCAGCAGGCGTTTGATAGCACGGCGACGTTTGTCGTTTAGTGCCTCTGCCTGGGGAAGGCGGTCTCCCAGGGTGGTGTTGTATGCAGACAGCACCGCCTGGTAGTCGATTGGGGGTTTCTTTGAGACAGGTTTTTCTTCCTGCCCGACACACTCCCCCTCTGGGGGTTGGGGGGTATTGTTTATTGTCTTTTGTATATTGTCTTTTGTGGTTAGCAGATCCTGCTTAGTTTCAAAAGCAGATTCTGCTAAGGTTTCGCCATCATCCTTAGCACCTTCCGCTAATGTTTCCTTAGCACTTTCAGCTAAGGTTTTATTAGCAACTTCCGCTAAAGAATCCTTAGCAGGTTTAGCTAATGTTTTGCAGAATCCGTTAATCTTTGTTTTCCACTCGATGATGTTGGTATTCATACCCACGCTACGCCCCTCCTGGACCAAGACTTTTTTGGCAACAAGCTGATTTTTTGCTGTCGAACAGTGTGTGTGATGCTTGGCAATCATCTGCTCAAGCTGGTCATTGCTAACCCAGTCCATCTTCTTGTTGTAGCCATACGTCTTGCGCCAAATAGCAAGGACAACACACAGCTCTGTTTCGCTTAGTCCGGATGCCATGACAGCATCGAGAAGCTCATTAGCAACACGAGTAAAACCATCTTCCAGCTGCGCCACGCGATGCTCCACGACCTCCAGCGGCGGCCTGTAGTCTGCTAACTTAACGACGCCCATTTTTCACTCCCGACGTAGCGAGAGCCAGACGGATCACGCCAACAAGACGTTCGGCGAACGCCCTGTTTTTTGACGCGGCAACCACCAGCCCGTCAGGGGAATCCTGAAGGCGTCGTTCCTCATTTTCCTGGTACTTTTTGCGCTTTGGCATTAGAATTGACCTCGCAATTTACTCACGTTTGTTGCACCTGAGAGCCGCTTGTGTTCGCGCACAGCGGCTTTCGCCTTTTCAGAACAGGCCCGGCTGGGCGTTCCGTTTAACTTTTCGCTTCTCAAAGCGGTCAGCAGGTAACTGCTGCTTCTCCGCCCACAGCTTTGCGTGCCGTAAAACATCATCAAAAATCTTCCCCTTTCTGCTTGCCTGGCTCATGCGCTTGTACATGTCGATAGCCTGGAATGCCCCCCCCTGAGCCACTCCCAGAGAGAAACCGAGCTTCAGCAGTTCTTCACGCACATGCTTTTCGATGAATTCGATATGGTTCATGGCTTAATCCCACCCCAGCGGCCCCGGCCTTGCCCGTTCGGCTTTCAGCCCGATATCAGCGAGCGTTTCGACTGAGGCCAGATATTCACGCGATACCAGCACTGCTTCCGGTGGCGCGGCCTGAATCCCCAAGAAGGCCAGCTCTTTCGCCATGGCGCTGAAATGCCCTTCGGCTTTACGCCTGCTGGCTGTCGACTCGCTGATGCCCATATGCTCGGCGTAAGACTTCTGACCCACTGATGCAAGCCGGTTGAGCAGTACGCTTTCGATCTCAACCGGATTGATAACTGGCGGGTCTAACTTTCGTGCGATTGCGTTCTCCATGGGTAATAATCCTCATAAAGTGAGTTACGCCACTGACTTAACTAAATGGCGTGGTTATTTGGATGTGGAAAAATAGAAGGAAGATCTGGCCGAAACTCGTATGCCTGGATCTCTCCGTTAACTGCATTAACAAGGTCTGGTACATGAACAGGAGAGATACGCTTTTTCCCGTTCAACCAGTCACAGACTGTTGATTGGGCCTTTCCACAGCGTTTAGCTAATTCTTTTTGACTACCAACAATGGCAATCGCTTTTTCTACTGCGGGGTTTTTCATAATCACCTCAACTATCAGTTTTAAGTGATTATGGATATCACCTAAGCGAATGTCAATCGCATAGGCGATTTTTTGCCAAACAATCGCTTGAGCGATAGAGTTAAAGAAGTCATTAACAGAGGTGAATATGGGATTCTCGGAGCGCCTAGCGCAGGCAATGAAACATGCTGGCTATACACAGGGCCGATTAGCCAAAGATGTCGGCATGGCTCAGTCCAGCGTTAATAAGCTACTCAAGGATGCGAACGGGTCTCGTAAGACCGTTGAGATTGCCTCCGTCCTTGGTGTGCGCCCGGAGTGGCTGTCTACTGGAGAAGGGGAAATGGCTTCCAGTGGCGCAAGAGAACAGGCTGCGCTATACCAGGTGAAGCCGTCACTGAATGGGATTTATCGCGTGGATGTACTCGACGTTAAAGCCAGCGCTGGACCGGGCAGCATTGTTACCAGTGATTTCATTGAAACTATTCGAGCCATCGAATACACGACTGAGCAGGCACGATCCTTATTCGGCAACCGACCAGCTGCACACGTCAAAGTGATCACGGTAAATGGCGACAGCATGGACGGCACTATTTCACCTGGCGATCAGATCTTCGTTGATACCGGCGTTACGCATTTTGATGGCGATGGGGTATACGTTTTTGTCTTCGGAAAGACATTGCACGTTAAGCGCCTACAGATGCAGCGCGACCGCCTGGCAGTAATCTCCGATAACCCTATCTATGAAAAATGGTACGTTGAGCCTGAGGACGAAGACGCTTTCTACGTGATGGCCAAGGTACTGCTCAGACAGTCCATCGACTACAAACGATTCGCATAACCCGCTCCGGCGGGTTTTTTATTGCCTCCATAACACCACATCCTTTTCAATCCCGCCTCAGTGCTAATTTTTATCACTTTTTTCTTCAGAAGATAAAAAAATATCACTTTAACATTCAATTAATTATCACCTTGTCGATGATAAATATCGTTTTGGCGATTGACTCAAATAATCGCTTTAGCTATCGTTAGTACATCCAAACAACGCATTCAAACGCGAATGCCCGGGTAAAAGTTCTGGCAGCCGGGAAGACGGCAAGGGGATGAGATGGCTAATTACGGCACAACAACATTACCAAGAACCAGCGTTGTACCAGGGATGCTGGTCAGGTATCAGGGGCGCACATACCGCGCATCTGCAAACGTAGGCAAAGGGTTGTATTTGTTCACCCTGTTTGAGCGCCTGCGCACCACTAACGATGAGATAGAGGTTTATCTCAACCAGCACGGTAAACCTGCCATCCATTAGCAGGGACACCAGCAAAACCAACTTTGTTAAACGGTCGGCTTCTACAGCGACAGGATTCTTACAACCTTTTTTCAGAGGAATGGATATGCAGGCTACGACCAAGCAGCAGCAGGCGATGAACCTTATCGCGCTTCTATGCCTGATGTACCACTTATCGCCAGCTGACCTTGAGGCCATCGCCCACCAGCTCGCGCACTTCGATGCAGTTTGTGATTACAGAACACAGGGGATTAACAATGCTGCGTGTCATTGATACCGAAACGACTGGGCTGGAAGGCGGCCCGGAAACTGTGGTGGAAATCGCCAGCGTCGATATTGTCGATGGTGTGATCTGCAACCCAATGAGCGACCTCGTTAAGCCAGGCGTGGCGATCGGTTTTGAGGCCATGGCTATTCACCATATCACCGAAGACATGGTGGAAGGCGCGCCGCTGCTCAGTGAGGTAATTGGCCGCTATCTGGGTGCTGATGCCTACGTCGCCCACAACGCGAAGTTCGACAAATCCAAGTTGCCGCAGATTGATGCGCCGTGGATCTGCACCGCCAAGCTGGCGCGTTCGCTCCTGCCGGAGCACAAGAGCCACAGCAACCAGTACCTGCGTTACAGCCTCGGGCTGAAACCGGAAGTACCTGAAGGGCTTTACGCTCACCGAGCGCTGTATGACTGCTACGTCACCGCCGAATTGCTGCTCTATATGGGCCGCCTGGCGAAATGGACGATGGGCGAAATGCGCGCCATCTCCAATAACCCTTCCCTGCTGCATGCGCTCCGCTTCGGTAAGCATAAAGGCGTCTCGTTCGCAGAGCTGGCAAAAACAGAACCGGGTTACCTGCGCTGGCTCGTTGCCAACAGCGACGACGAAGACGTGCTGTTTACGGCTGAACACTGGCTGAACGGGGGTAAATGATGGGTACTCCAGTGCTGATCCTCGGTGATTCTGGCGCGGGCAAGTCCTACAGCCTGCGCAACTTCAATCCGGACGATGTGATGCTGCTCCAGTGCATTCCCAAAATGCTGCCGTTCAAGTCTACGGGCTGGAAACTTCACGGCAAGCTGCTGCCAGACGGAAGCAAACAGCGCGGTAACGTTCTGCGCTCGGATAACTGGGAAACGGTGCTGGACACCATCTATCGCATGGTGCAGTCGAAAACGCGCCGCGTCCTGATCATCGACGATTTCCAGGTGGTCATGCAGCACGAAAACATGAACCGCGCGTACCAGACCGGCTATGCCAAGTTCACCGAAATGGCAGATCACATCTGGCGAATCATCATGGCGGCCACCGAGCTGCCGGACGACTTCCGCGTTTATTTCCTGGCTCACACCGAAGAGACCGAGGGAAAGATCCGCATGAAGACCACCGGGAAGATGCTCAACGAAAAGCTGACGCCAGAGGGCTATTTCTCCATCGTGCTGCGCGCCATCAAGAAGGACGGAAAACACGTTTTTCTCATCAAAGGCGATGACAACGACACCGCCAAAGCGCCGCCCGACCTGTTCCCGGACCAGACGGAAATGGACAACGACCTCCACGCCGTAGACGTGGCTATCACCGAATTTATGACCGAATTGTAACTTTGAGGATTTAACGATGAACCAACCAATGACTTTTATGTGGAACAACGAAACGGCTGAAATGGCGAAGAAAGCTGGCGCGACTGGCGGGATCAGCGAAACCGGCGCTTACGAGGGCGAAATCGTTTCTGCGGTGTACACCTTCGGGAAAGATGGCAGCCAGTCCCAGGCGCTCGAACTGAGCCTGGATTCCAACGGGCTTAAGGCGAATTTCCTGCGCATTAACTTCCTCGGCAAAGACGGCCAGCAGACTTTCGGCATGGGGCTGGTGTCAGCGCTGATGTGGGTCGCCCAGGTCAAACAGGCGCAACCGCAGCAGGTACAGGGTCAAAACGGCATCGAATGGCACTGCCCGGCACTGGTTGGCAAAAAGGTGGGCCTGTTCCTCCAGAAGGTGCTGTACACCAAAAACGACGGCGGCGACGGTTACAAGTTCGAAGTGCGCCACGTTTTCCAGCCGGGAACGCGTAAGACCTACGCCGAGCACGCTGAAAATGCCCCGGCAGAAGCGATCGCCGCGCTTGAACTGTCGATGAAGGATAAGGACGAACGTATCCACGGCGGCGCGCAGTTCTCTGGCCCGCGCAATGCCCAACATGGCGGTAACCCTTATGCAAATCAGACTGGCGGCGCACCACAGTCTCGCTTGCAGCAGAACAGCGGTCAGCCACCGGTCGACTTTGACGACGATATCCCATTTGCGCCGATCGGTCTTCCGTTCCCTTCTCACTCTATCTATGCGCTATGACACACGCACAGGACGAAATCAGGGTTGGCGCGGTGCGCCTGCCCTGGCTCAAAGAGAAAAACGGATGGTTGCTGCCGTGGGGTGAAGTCGTTACCAACCCACTGAAGGCGCAACGACTGGCTGAAGAACTTAACGAAAAGCAGGTGGCAGCATGAGATACGGATCTGTTTGCAGTGGGATTGAAGCCGCCAGCGTCGCATGGGAGTCGCTGGGATGGCAACCAGCTTGGTTTGCAGAAATCGAAGCCTTCCCGTCTGCGGTTCTTGCCCATCACTGGCCTGATGTAGCCAATCTGGGCGACATGACAAAAATCGCCGCAGCGGTGCGAGCTGGTGATGTTGCGGCACCAGATGTACTGGTAGGCGGCACGCCGTGCCAGGCTTTCAGTATTGCTGGTCTTCGCAATGGTCTGGACGACGAACGCGGACAGTTAACCCTTTCTTACGTGGAATTAGCGAATGCAATCGACGACAAACGCCGCGAGCGCGGAGAAGATGAAGCGATCATCGTCTGGGAAAACGTCCCGGGCGTCCTCAGCAGCAAAGACAACGCATTCGGCTGCTTTCTGGCAGGGCTTGCCGGAGAAAGCAGCGAGTTGCAGCCAGCAGGGGGAAAATGGACGCACGCAGGTTGTGTGTCTGGACCACAAAGGATTATCGCCTGGCGCGTCCTTGATGCTCAATTTTTCGGAGTGGCCCAACGCCGCCGCCGTGTGTTCGTTGTCGCAAGTTCTCGAAAAGACTTCGATCCCGCAGCGGTACTTTTTGAGCTCAACAGCGTGCGCCGGGATACTCCGCCGCGCCGAGAAACGCAACCGGAAGTTGCCAGCTATGCTGGAAACTGCGCTGAAGGCGGTAGTCACTGGGACAACCCAGCAAATCCACACCCGACTCTGAACCAGTCCAACAATATTGGTGGCATTGGCGCCAGCAATCAGGAAATTTTCAGCCAGCGCGGATCTGGCCTTGTATCAGATGCTTATTCCAATATCTCCCGCACATTGTTGGCTAAAGAAAACGATAGCACAGCAGAAGATTTGGACACCTACGTTTTGGCATATGGTGGAGGTAATACTGGCGGAAATATCGACGTAGCGACTGCATGCACCGCTCACGGCGTGCGAATGGACTTTGATACAGAAACTTTTGCCGTCCATGGCACCCAAGATCCTGACACTAATCACGAACTGGCTCACACGTTGGGGCGTAATCATGGTCAGGAAAATGCCGTGTGCTATGGATTTAAACCCGGTCAGGGCAGTAAAGCCGGTGGCATTGGATGGGCTGAAGAGCTATCCCCTACGCTAACCTCGGCACAATCAGGAACCAATCTTACACCAGCCATTGCTTTCGCGGAGAACAGTCGCGGTGAGATTCGTTTACAGGGTGGCGACGGGCAAATAACTGGCCCCCTCTCCACTGGTGGTGGAAAGCCAGGGCAAGGTTTCCCGGCTATAGCTTTCAGCTACAAAGACCATGGCGCAGATGCAACCGTTGATATGTCACCAACGCTGAGAGCTGGTAATCACGATACCAGCCATGCAAACAGCGGTCAGCCGCCCGCTATTTGTATCCAGCACGCGTCTATAGGTCGCCACGATACTGCTGGACCTCAAGGTAAAGGCTATCAGGAAGATGTGGCCTTTACGCAGGATTCACGATCATCTGCTGATGTTGTTCAATTCGGTATGCAGGTTCGCCGTCTTACACCGGTTGAATGCGAACGACTCCAGGGTTTTCCCGATAACCACACTCTAATTTCGTGGCGAGGAAAAGCTGCGGCTGATTGCCCGGACGGCCCGCGCTACAAAGCGATAGGCAACTCTATGGCTGTGCCGGTTATGCGCTGGATCGGTGAGCGTATCGCCGCTGCGCTTCCAGTCGAAGCGCCTGCACCGCGCAACTGGCAGCGTCCGTTCCTTAAATGGGCTGGCGGCAAATATTCGCTGCTGCCGGAACTGGATCGCCTGATCCCCGCAGGAAAGCGACTCATTGAGCCTTTTGTGGGTGGCGGCTCGGTGTTCCTTAACTCAGACAAGCACGAACGCTTCCTTCTGGCTGACGTCAACGCTGACCTGATTAACCTGTATCAGATGCTGGCGGTGGTCCCCGATTCAGTGATCTATGAGGCAATGAAGGCATTCAGGCATCTGAATGATGCCGAAAACTACACGGTAATTCGTGAAGCATTCAACGCGCAGAGGCTGGATGCGGTTGAGCGCGCAGCAGCATTCCTTTACCTCAACCGGCACTGCTTCAACGGCCTGATCCGTTACAACCTGGACGGTTTTTTTAACGTCGGCTTTGGGAAATATAAAGCGCCATATTTCCCGGAAGAAGAGATCAAGGCATTTAAGCGGAAGGCTCACGCATGCGTATTCATGAATGCAGGCTTCAGGCGCACGCTCGCGCTGGCAGGTGCTGGTGACGTCGTTTACTGCGATCCGCCTTATGAACCGCTGCCCGGCACCGCTGGTTTCACTAACTACGCGGCTGGTGGGTTCTCATGGGATAGCCAGGTAGAGCTTGCGGAAAGCTGTGTGGCAGCCCACCAGCGAGGTGCAAAAGTGGTGATCAGCAATTCTACCGCTCCGCGCGTAATTGAACTTTACGAACAGCACGGCTTCACGCTGCACCGCGTCAGTGCTCGCCGGGCTATATCCAGCAAAGGCAGCACCCGCGAAACAGCGAGTGATGTCGTAGCCACTTTGGGAGTGCAGTGATAATGAAGCTGATTAATCGCAGTAAGCAATCACCTATTGGTCGCCGCGCTTGCGATGTTGCGCTGGCGGCGCACCACGCAAAATATGGCGATTACGGCAGGCAGAAACACCAGACAAATTACACCGTTGAGGTGGATGGCATGAAGGTCACCGTCGAAGTCGTCAACCGGGCCACCAGCTATGTCGCCACAGCAATGATCGGCGTTCGTAAACTTCGAAACCTGCCAGCACAGGCACACTGAATAACAATGACGGCCCCGGCTGGGGTCACTGGAGAACATCGATGGACGAAGAAGTATTTACCAGAGATGAGGCCGCCGCCTTCCTAAAAGTGGATAAAGGCACGATTGCCCAGTGGATAACGTCCGGTCGCCTGGCTGCTACCCGAAAAAATCCACATAAGAAAAAAAGCCCATACCTGATCTGCAAAACAGACTGTATTGCGGCAGTGAAGAACCCGATCCACAATCAACCCGTGAATGCGGTTGATGTGCAGGAGGATAAAGCATGTCAATCAAACAACGTGCCGGTACGTGGCACTGCGACTTCGTTACGCCTGGTGGAAGTCGAATTAGACGGTCTCTTGGGACAACGGACAAAAGGCAAGCGCAGGAGCTCTATGATCAGCTGAAAGCTGAAGCATGGCGAGTTGATAAGATGGGGGAGTTTAAGCCGCGAACATTTGATGAAGCGTGCGTTCGCTGGCTTAACGAAAAGCAGCACAAGAAAAGCCTGGACGATGACAAAAGCCGGATCGGATTCTGGAGGATGCACTTCAAAGGAATGGACCTGTCAGCAATCACGGAAGACAGGATCTTGTCGGCGGTGAGTTCGATGGTTAATCGCAAACATCGAATGAACTGGGAGGCTAAACGGGACAGCCAGCTGCGAAGAGGTAAGCCGGTTCCTGAATTTAAGGATAAACCAGCGTCGCTGGCGACGAAGGCGACGCACCTTGCTTTCATCCGGGCGCTGTTACGATGCGCGGCCAACGAATGGCGATGGATAGCCAAAGCGCCGAACATCAAATGCCCGGTGCCGAAAAATAAGCGTATTCGCTGGCTAACCAAAGAGGAAGCGGCGAACCTGATCCGGGAGCTTCCCGAGCATATGAAGCCAGTTGTTATTTTTGCACTGGCGACGGGGCTGCGCAGGTCGAACATCACAGATCTGGAGTGGTCGCAAATTGATATGCAGAGGAAGGTCGCGTGGATTCACCCCGAGGACGCGAAAGCAGGAAGGGCGATTGGGGTCGCCCTGAACGAATCGGCCTGTAAGGTGCTGCGGGAGCAGCTGGGGAAACATAACCGGTGGGTCTTTGTTCACACTGAATCATCCGTTCGCCCGGATGGAACGAGAACAAAGGCAGTGCGCAAAATGCGGTCTGATGCTAACACGGCATGGCGCGCGGCGTTAAGGCGGGCAGGAATAGAAAATTTCCGCTTCCATGACCTGCGGCACACATGGGCGAGCTGGCTTGTACAGTCCGGCGTGCCACTCAGTGCGCTACAGGAAATGGGCGGGTGGGAAAGCATCGAGATGGTGCAGCGTTATGCACATCTGGCACCGAATCACCTGACGCAGCATGCCATGCAAATCGACTCATTCCTGGCGGGGAATGGCACAAATATGGCACAAGGCGCTTTTGCTGAACTGGTGAATATCGCGTGAACCCGCGTGGTTAGTGGTGCCGATAATAGGAGTCGAACCTACGACCTTCGCATTACGAATGCGCTGCTCTACCAACTGAGCTATATCGGCC